>ERZ780037.595-NODE-595-length-10916-cov-2.92966_pt1 | contig 10916 bp, 10 predicted proteins | sample MGYA00511854_ERZ780037 | MGnify/ENA primary metagenome ERZ780037 (study PRJEB29588, sample SAMEA2148063) | human gut metagenome | biome: human gut; feature: human-associated habitat; material: faeces | place: Denmark | collected 2008/2010 ... | reverse complement strand
AAGCAAGCTTCCATACTTGCGGCGATTATCTTGCATTTGCCCTGAGTGATAAGCGAGAGGGCCTCCAGCCTTTTATGCTCATATTCTCTTGAAACGCCCTCCATGTATGCAAAGTTCAGGTCTTTTGCAGGAAAAACGCAGGCAAGCTGTTCCCCTGCCATTTCGTTTATATCCCCTGTCATTCTAATGGCAGACGCTTCATCGTCGCATATAACAAGGCAAGGGGAAAGCCTGCTGAGAGCCATTGCGGTCTGAGCCTTGTGTATATTTGAAACACCCGTGACCGCACAAGGGGTAAACCCTTTGAGCAGGCAGTTTTTCACATCTTTATAAAAGCCAAGACGGCTCGCCATTTCATAAAAAATATTCATCTTGCTGTTCTCCGAAAAAAAGTTTTAATAACAATATAACTGTAGGGGACGGCGCCCTCGACGTCCCGATATTTGTCTTTATCAATATGTCGGTCAAAAATTGTCCCTAATTGAACTTGTTCATAGCCTCGTTTATCTTGCCCTGCACCATAAGCTCCACAGCCTCGCAGGTGTTTTTATCCACATCAGAAAGCTTTTTCATTTCCTCGTCAGTGAATCTTGAAAGCACCCAGTCAGCCAAGTTGTAATCAGGGTGAGGCTTTTTGCCCACGCCTATTTTTACCCTTGGGAAATCCTGACCGCCACACAGTGCGATAATGCTTTTTATGCCGTTATGACCGCCAGCCGAACCATTTCTGCGTATCCTCATTTTGCCCACGTCAAGTGAAATATCGTCATAGACCACGACAACATTTTCAAGCGGTATATCATAAAAATCCATAGCGTCGCTGACAGCCTCACCGCTATTGTTCATGAAAGTTTCAGGCTTCATGACAAGACAGCTTTTTCCGCCTATAACGGCACGTCCCACAAGAGCCTTGAACTTATGCGTATTCACCGAAAAGCCGTATTTCTTTTCCATAGCCGCCACCGCAAGAAAGCCTGCGTTATGGCGAGTATTCTCATAAGCCACGCCTGGGTTGCCAAGCCCCACGATAATATACTCAGGCTTGCCCATAGCCGTTTCCCTCTCAGCAGACAATTTCTTTAATTTCTCGAATATATCCATTGTAAATTCTCCTATCTTTTATAATATGTCAGCCCCGACAGCTTATTCTATCCACGCACAATAACCCCGTCTTTATGCAAGACGGGGTATAAACAAAAGCCGACATTTTACTGTCGGCTTTATTATAGCATAGGCAAGTGGATTTGTCAAATTCGAGTTTTAATTTTTATAAACCTTTTCCATATCTTCTAGTTCCTTTTTTGCTCTGCCTATGTCAGCAGAAGAAATTTTATCGTTCACGATACGATTATTGCTTTTATTCATCATTTTCTGAGTTCTCTCCACACGTTCCATTTGGTCGATTATTCCATGGATTTTTCCGTAAATTTTATTACGTTCTTCATATAGTTCAAGGTTAGTTTCACTCAAACCATCGCGTAATTCAAAATTATTATATGCCCTTGCTAATGTATTAGATATGTGATTTCCCTTTATTATTATGCCTATTCCTACGCACAATGCCACAAATGATAAAAACGTCACAAAAGCCCCGATATCCAATAATATCATTGAGAAAAAGCCCGCAACAGAAACAATAATACCAACCTTTACATACTTACCGCCTATTTCTCTATATGGACGTTCTATACATCTTATCTTTTCCCAAAGCATCTCTTTTTGTTTTTTAAGTTCGTCTATATCCGTTATATCACACCATTCATAGTAGGGATCTGACCTGCCGGAACCAAATTCTGGATCATGGTCAATGCTTACTCCGTAAATATCGTCATTATGCACATACCAACGTTCATCTGCCATAAAAAACACCTCTTTAAAAAATCTAAAGCAAGCTAGTCTTTGGTGAAATAATATTCAACCCCAGCGTTATCCAATTTATACAAAACCAATTCGCTGCTTGTTATCTCTTTGATTCCAAAATCTTTAGTATAACTACCGCACTGAGTATATATCCTATTATCACTCACACTGTATGAACCAACGTCAGTAGACCCGTCCTCAGTTATTTTCAAAGTTCCGTCCTCTGCAAATTCAAAAGTACAATCGCCATCAGAGCTAAATTCTCCGTCACTAGCAGTGCCATAAATCTCCCAAGTGCCTATAAGCTTGCTTTCTGTACTTCCACAGCCAGTACACATAATCAGAATGACAACTGATAAAAATAAACTCACTAATTTCTTCATAATAATATTACCTCCATTGTTAGAATATTAGTACCTATAAGTGCTAACACATACATAATATCACACAAATATGGTAAAGTCAATAGTACCGAATGGTACTAAAACATTTTCTGCAAAATTACCAAAAATGAGGGTAGATTTTTATGTATTTTCCAAGATTAAGGGATTTGCGAGAAGATAAGGACATGAACCAAACGCAGATAGCAAAGCTTCTTTTCACAAGTCAAACTGTTTATTCACGCTATGAACGGGGCGTTCTCACTATCCCCGTAGAACACCTCCTTATCCTAGCAGACTTTTCCCACCGACTATATCCTCGGCAGGACAAACAACAAAAAGCTAAACAAATAAAAGACCCTGCCTTACAAAAGACAGGGTCTTGCTTATATTTGGGTATATTACTTCTCCTCAGACTTGCCGTGGATAGCCTCGAACTTTTCTGTTCTCGCCTTGAGCTTCTTCTCAGCGTAGCCCTCTTTGATAGTCTCTCTGCCACGCTCGATAGCAAGTGCGTTGTCAGGGATATCAGTTGTGATAGTAGAGCCTGCCGCTGTGTATGCGCCCTTGCCGACTCTTACAGGTGCAACAAGGTTTGTGTTACAACCGATGAAAGCATTGTCCTCGATAACAGTTCTGAACTTCTTGTCACCGTTGTAGTTTACTGTTACAACGCCACAGCCGAAGTTTACATTTGAGCCGACATCAGAATCGCCGATGTATGTAAGATGTGCCACCGCTGTGTATTCGCCGATAGTGGAGTTCTTTATCTCCACAAAGTCGCCTATCTTCGCACCCTTCTTGATGTGTGAATTAGGTCTGAGCTGAACATAAGGTCCTATCTTAACGTCGTCCTCGATAACAGACTCGTAAGCCTGAACATTGTTGAGATTTACGCCGTTTCCTACAGTTGTGTTCTCTATTATGCAGTTGTTGCCGATATTGCAGTTCTCACCGATAGTGGTGTTTCCTCTGAGGATAACTCCGCTGTGTATCTTTGTTCCATGACCGATAGTAACATTGTTTCCGATAGAAACACCGTCTGTGCAGCAGAACTCGATACCCTCGTCAAGCCACTTTCCTATTATCTCATATCTTGCGATATCATTCAGTGCAAGCAGACCACGTCTGTCATTTGCACCAAGCGCAACATGAGGATTTGAAGAAATAAATGCGTCAGCCTTTTTGCCCTTTGCAATAAGCAGCTCGATACAGTCTGTAAGATAATACTCGCCCTGAGCGTTCTCTGGCTTGATGTCGAAAAGAACTTCCAGCAGATCAGCCGTCTTGAACCAGTAACAGCCTGAGTTTATCTCAGTGATAGCAAGCTGCATAGGTGTGCAGTCCTTGTGCTCAACTATTCCTGAAATGCCATTCTCAGTACGGATTATTCTGCCGTAGCCTGTAGGGTTCTCAACTCTTGATGTAACAACAGTTACGCCGCAGTCCTTTTCAGTATGAAGCTCCAGCGCACCCTTGATAGTTTCTGCGTCGATAAAAGGAGCGTCGCCGCAGAGTATAAGTGTGTTCCCTTCAGCGTGAGCTTTAAGGAAATCAGCCGCCTGCATAACAGCATGACCTGTGCCAAGACGTTCTTCCTGCATAACAGTGCAGATATCAGCCTTTGACTTTCTATCTGCAAGATAATCCTCTATCTGCTGACCCTCGTAGCCTTTTACAACGCAGATATCGTCAAGCTCTGCATTTTCGCAGGCTGTCAGCACCCACTCAAGCATAGGCTCACCGATAACATTGCACAAAGCCTTTGGCATATTGGTCTTCATTCTCTTGCCCTGTCCGCCGGCAAGAATAATAACATTGTTCTCCATAATACAAATTCCTTTCAGATACGTCCCACAAAATAAGACTTGGCACTTTCGCACCATTTCCTTATTATTATAATACGGTTGGGATAAAAAGTCAACAGTTGGTTCATATTTTATCGCAATTTATTCTTTTGCTTGACAACATATTGCGACACTGCTATAATAAAATGTGTAGTTATCATGTTCATATATTGCAGTTTTTTCTGCTTCAGATATGGGGGAAAATATATGCAGAAACAATTCTATCCTGTTATAGGAACTGAAAAAGCTCTGCCATTTTATATAATCGGCATAGGCGTGAGCTGCTGGCAGTTTCCTGTCAGCAGACCGGAGGGCTATGATTATCCTCAGCTTTTCGTCTGTCTTGAGGGCGAGGGTGAGGTAACGGTAGACGGCAAGACCGTAAAAATAATGCCTGACAGCATTTTCTATATACCACCGCACTGTCCCCACGAATATAGAGCCATGACTCATTCATGGTATCTTGACTGGGTGTGCTTTGACGGCAAACAGGCTCTCGAGCTGCTGAAAGAATGGGATCTTAACAAATTTCATGTTTTCTTAAACTGTGGCGCAGAGCGTATGCACAAGCTTTTTGACAGCGCGTATTACACCATAAAAAGCGACAAGGCATACGGCAACTATTATGCCTCCGCACAGCTTTACGATAGGCTTCTTGAATACCGCAAGCTTTCGGACGATAAGTTCCCATACAAGAGCCGTGTAAATTCTGACGCCGTCGCAAAGGTCATGAAATACACTGAGGAGAATTATTCAAAGCCTATAAAGCTCGCAGATATGGCGGCTGTGGCAGGGGTATCAGAACAGCACCTTTGCAGACTTTTCAAGAAAAATTTCAGCATAAGACCAATGGAATATTTAAACACAGTGCGCATAAGCCACGCAAAGGAGCTTCTTACCTACTCCTCAAAGACAGTTGCGGAGATAGCTTCGGAAACAGGCTTCAGCGACAGCTCGTATTTTTATGTTGTATTCAAAAAGCACGAGAACATTTCGCCTGCTGAATACAGGAAGATAAAGGCATAAGGTGGCAATAAATATGGAACAAAAATATATCTATTCCTTTTCTCAGATAGAGGATGAGGTTAAAGCTTTGCATGAAACCAATACTGAGGCTGCAGCAGCCGTTGCCCTTTCATGGCTGGGTCTGAGCCGTGATGAGCTTAAAACACTCAGGGTATCAGACTACAACAGCACAATGCGAATGCTCCACTCTGCAGGCAGAGTGGTGTACGTCCGTGAAGATCTTATAGCAGATATGCTTAAAGCTACATGCGAGGAGGCTCCTGAATACAGCATGGGCTTTTTCATCACAGACGTGAACTCTGCATACGAAGCCGCAGAAAAGCAGGAGCTTTCCCCTATCAGCGTGCTTAAAATGAGATACTTCTATGAAAAGCACAGTGCAAAGCTTTCAGGAGAGCCTGAGGACAGAGTATTTCTCAAGGAGATACTGCGCTCAGTTGGCGAAAGCGAAGCCGATATGGAAAAGCAATTCGCCGAATACGAAAAGGACGCACCTGAAAAAATATAGACCATTGCCACTGCACAAATACATCGTCTATATGTACTACGCATCTATTTGTTATAATTCAAAAGACGGCTTTCAAAGCCGTCTTTTTTATGTCCTAACAACAAAAAAGAGCAAAACCGAAGTTCTGCTCTTTTGTAAACTATTCTGTTAGTCTATCAAATCACCAAATTAGATAGAAGAATGGCTCTTTACATAGTCAACAACAGCGTCAACATTTGTGTAACAAAGCCTTACGCAAGTGTAACCCCAGCCGTAGTAAATAGCAATTCTGCCTGTCTCAGCGTCGCAAAGTGTTGCGCATGGGAATGTTACGTTCTGAACATCGCCTACGCACTCATAGATCTCTCTTGGGTTGATGAGATACTCGCCGCATCTGTACTTAACTTTCCATGGCTGCTCCTTGTCAAGGATGCAAGCTGAGAAGCTGTATACAAAGCCGTTGCAAGACTCAAGAACACCGTGATAGAAGCAGAGCCAGCCCTCGTCTGTCTCTATTGGAATAGGACCTGCACCGATCTTCTTGGACTCCCAGCCCTTGAGAGGTCCCATAACGTGTCTGTGCTCGCCCCAGTACTTCATGTCAGGTGACTGTGAAATGTACATATCACCGAATGGTGTGTGACCTGAGTCAGAAGGTCTTGAGAACATTACATACTTGCCGTCGATCTTTCTTGGGAAGAGTACGCCGTTTCTGTTGAATGGGAGGAATGCGTTCTCGCACTGATAGAATGTCTTGAAATCATATGTATAGCCTACGCCGATAGTTGGCTTCCAGCCGTATGCATTACACCATGTTACCCAATATCTGTCTTCGATGAAGCATACTCTTGGGTCATAGCCGTAGCCCCACTGATTTACTTCTTCTGTAGACTTTTCAGCCTGCTCGAACATAATTCTTGTAGGGTTGATGTTCCAGTGAATACCGTCCTCAGAGAAACCAGCATGGAGAGCCATGTTTCTTTCCTTATCGTCAACACGGAATACGCCTGCGAACTTGCCCTCGAAAGGAACTACCGCACTGTTGAAGATAGAGTTTGATGTAGGAAGAAGATTTCTAGGAATGATAGGGTTTCTGTTATCTCTCCAGATCACTTCATTGCAGTCAGCCGGCTTATCCTGCCAAGGCATATTTGGGATAGCCTGTCCGTTGATTACTTTAACGCTCATGTTAAAATCCACCTTTCATAATATAAAAAAATACTGAGGCTGACCGTCAGGTCATGCCCTTGTTTTTATTCTTCCCCCGAATAGAAATGCGAAACTTTTCCCGCTTATTCAAGGCGATATCATTCGGCTTACCTTATCGGTAAAATGCCGCTGTTATTATTAAAACACACTTTCAGAAAAAATTCAAGCCCCTATTTTTGCTGAAAACGTTTAAAATTTATATGTAAACGTATTCTTCTTAAATTTAACATTTTATTAACAATTTGCTTGGTTTCATATTTTTGCATCGCACTAAAAATATGCGACTTTATCCGCCTGCACGTCCGTTCTCCGCCAAGTCCATGATAAAAATGAAATATCAGGCAGTATTTTGAATGTAAATTATAAAAGTTGCCCATAATGGTCATATTAGCATAAGCATATTCGTGCAAGTTTCTGATTTTTTGCAAGAATAGAAAAAAGCACTTGCAAAAACAGTGAAAAGGGTATACAATATAAGTAAGGATATCGGATACGTTCGGCAGAGTGCGGCGCAAGTCGGGATTTGCCGAATTGTTCTGTATAATAGTGTACTATAATTTATAATTTACAAGTGGAGGACATTGATATGAAACTAACAGAAATGTCTGCAGAGGAACTGGCATCATTCAAAGCAGAAGTCCAGAAAAAATATGACGATTTCAAGGCTCAGGGACTTTCGCTGAACATGGCAAGAGGAAAGCCGTCTGCTGAGCAGCTAGACCTGACAGAGGGTCTGCTCACAGCAGTAAAGAGCAGCGAGGATTGTTTCGCTGAGGACGGCACAGATTGCAGAAACTACGGCGGTCTTGACGGTCTGCCTGAGGCAAAGGCACTTTTTGCTCCTATGCTTGGCGTAACACCTGATGAACTTATCATTTGCGGAAACTCAAGCCTTAACATCATGTATGACACTATCGCAAAGTTCGTGCTTTTCGGCACAGGCGACGGTGAGAAGCCTTGGAAGGACACAAAAGTCAAGTGGCTCTGCCCTGTTCCGGGATATGACAGACATTTTCTTATAACAGAAAAAATGGGCTTTGAGCTTGTAAACATTCCAATGGACAAAAACGGTCCTGACATGGATATGGTAGAAAAGCTCGTTGCCGAGGACGATACTATAAAGGGTATATGGTGTGTTCCAATGTATGCTAACCCTACAGGCACAACATACTCTGACGAGGTAGTAAAACGTCTTGCAGCCATGAAGACAAAGGCTAAGGATTTCAAGATATTCTGGGATAACGCATATTGTATCCACCACCTTTCTGATACGCCTGACACACTGCTCAACATTCTTGACGAGTGCGAAAAGGCAGGCAACCCTGACAGAGTTTATATGCTTGCATCAACATCAAAGGTAACATTCCCTGGTGCAGGCGTTGCAATGATAGCGTCATCTGAAAAGAACATCAAGTACCTTAAATCCATGATGACAGTTCAGACTATCGGCTATGACAAGATAAATCAGCTCCGCCACGTTAAGTTCTTCGGCACATATGAAAACCTTATGGAGCATATGAAGAAGCACAGAGCTATAATCGAGCCTAAGTTCAAGATAGTTCTTGACACTCTCGAAAAGGAGATAGCACCTCTGGGAATCGGAAGCTGGGAGAAGCCAAACGGCGGTTACTTTATAAGCTTCAACGCTCTTAACGGCTGTGCAAAGAGAATTTGTCAGCTTTGCAAAGAGGCAGGCGTAGTCCTCACAGGTGCAGGTGCAACATACCCTTACGGAAAGGACCCTGACGATTCAAACATCAGAATTGCTCCTACATTCCCGCCTGAGAGCGAGCTTAAAATTGCAGCCGACGTGTTCGCTACAGCAGTTAAGCTTGCAAGTGCAGAAAAGCTTCTTGCAGAATAATTCAACTAAGTCAAGATAACAATACTCTCTATATAAAAAAAGCGATGACCTTGCAAAAGGCTCATCGCTTTTTTGTTTGCCTATAAAGCAAAAGCGGTATCGACCTCCTAAAAGGTCATACCGCCCGCTATGGTAAGGAAATTAAAATGGAAATAAAGCTTATTCTTTTACAGCTCCCGAAACAAGTCCGCTGTAAATGTACTTTTGCAGTAAGAGGAATATAATAAGAGTCGGAATGATACAAATTACGATTCCCGCAAAAACTACCTCCCACTGTACAGAAGTGGCATTCATAAGATTGTAAAGCACAGTTGAGATAACAACGTGGTCATCATCAGGCATATAAAGCTTTGGCGTGTAGAAATCGTTGTAGATACCAACGAACTTGATGATAAGCACTGTTGCTATTGCAGGCTTAAGGTTAGGGAGAATTATGCTGAAATATACCCTTGGATAAGAAGCGCCGTCCATAATAGCACTTTCGTCCAGGGAATATGATATCTGCCCCAAAAACTGAATGAAAATATAGATAGAAATAATATCAGTACCGATATTCAAAATGATAGGCGCAAGCATAGATCTGTAAAGACCAAGCTTGTAAACTATCTGGAATACCGTTACCTGCATTGTGATATTAGGCAGAAGCGTTGCAATAAGGAACGCTGTCTTTACTGTTCTTGAAAAATAGGTGTTGAAACGCTGAACGACATAAGCCGTCATCGTACCTGTTATTATCGAACCAACGCAGGATACAACAATGATTATAGCCGTGTTTTTGAATGCAAGAAGAATGTTCTGTGTAAAAAACGCTGTCTTGAAGTTCTCCCACTGAGGCACTTCCGGAAGAGTGAACACCGTGGTGTTTGAAAGCTCTTTGTAGGTTTTCAGCGAGCCTATGAGCACAACAAGTATCGGTACTATTACTATAAGACAACAGAGTATAAGAAAAACATACTTGATAATGTTCAGTACCCTTGAGCCGATATAAAGCGGCTTTGAATCTTTGTTTTCATTCTGTGCCATTATTTCACAGCCCCCTTTCTGCTCCTTTTGTTCTCCTTAGGGGTCTTGTCGTCCTCACGGAAGAAGTATTTTTGTATAAACGTTACGATTATCGTTATGATAAGCAGCACGATACCCATTGCCGAAGCAAGACCCACCTTTTTCAGCGAGAACGCCGTGTTGATAGTCTTGATAACGAATGTGGTAGTGCCCATCATACCCTTTGTTGTGATATATGGTATCTCGAATACTGAGATAGCACCCTTTACAGCAAGGATAAGCTGCAATGAGATGATAGGCTTTATGCTTGGAAATACGATATATCTGAAGTTCTGCCATGGGTTCGCACCGTCAAGGTCAGCCGCCTCGTAAAGGTCAGGGCTAATAGACTGGATAGCACCGATATACATGATGATATCAAAGCCTATGTATTTCCATATGGAAATGAACACCAAGCAGCAGTTTGCAAGAAACGGCCTGTCAACATCGAACCACAGTATCGGGTCAAGGCCCAGTGTGGTAAGGATAGTGTTGAGCGTTCCGTCAGGGGTAAGACCCTTTTGACCTTTGAGGAAAAATCTTTGGAATATGATAGATACCGCAACGCCGTTCATAAGATAAGGGAAGAAAAGTATTCCCTTGAAAAGTCCCTTTGCTCTTATCTTTGAGCAGAGGATAGACGCCAGCAGCAAAGCCAGTGCCTGCTGAATGAATGAACCAACAAGATAATAAAGGCTGTTCTTGAAAGTTTCAAGATAGTCCTTGTCGGTGAATATCGTTACATAATTTGAAAAGCCTGCATATGTAGGGTTAGTGCCGTATGGATCTCTGTTCTGAAAACTGAATATGACCATATCCAGAGCAGGGATAAAGGTAAACGTTACAAGCAGGATTATTGGCAGTGCAAGAAACAGTATAGAAGTATAGAACTTTTTACCCGCATAAGTCTTTGACCACTGTGCAATGCCTTTTCTATTGCCGTTTTGCATTTGAGGTCCTCCTGAACACAATTATCAGGCACAGGAACAATGCCTGTACCTGATAAGGGATTTATCTTAAGTCTTAGCCGAGAACTTTATCTCTTGCAGCAGCCCACTTCTTGTTTACATCAGCGATGATCTCGTTGAAACCGTCGTCGCCCTTGCCTGCGAATGCTGCCTCAGCAAGCTTGATCTTGAAGTTGTCCTCGTCGCCCTGCCATACGCCAACGCCTGACTCCTTGTCGATCTCGTCGAACTTAC
>ERZ780037.581-NODE-581-length-11096-cov-6.87139_pt1 | contig 11096 bp, 9 predicted proteins | sample MGYA00511854_ERZ780037 | MGnify/ENA primary metagenome ERZ780037 (study PRJEB29588, sample SAMEA2148063) | human gut metagenome | biome: human gut; feature: human-associated habitat; material: faeces | place: Denmark | collected 2008/2010 ... | reverse complement strand
CCGTCCCTCCGCAGCGGCGGCCGATTTTATTGTCTCCCTCCTGTAGCGGCAGCACTTGTTTGAATCCGAAAACATTCTCAATGACCGTAATGCTTCCGAAGGCTTCCTTGTATTCGGTTTCGTCCGGATTCTCCTCTTTCTGCGGAGCTTTCATCTTTGTCTTGCCCAAACGTATGCTGAACTGCTTCTTACAGTTCTCGCAGACAAATACCAGGGACTGGCCTTCCGTATATTTTGTTTCGTCGAAAGTCAGATAGTTCTCACATTTGGGGCAACGGATACGTTTCATTGAATTGTCGGAATAGTTGATGGTTAATAATTGACTGTGAAGAAAGTTATCTTTTCAGAACCCAGGCACTCTTGTATGCTTCATTCTGGCGAATCAGGTTCAAGGCACGGTATGCCTCTTTTTCCGTGGCACAGGACTGAATGCTGACGCGCATCTTGCCGTCGCCGATAATCGCTTTAGCTCCTGCATAACCTTTGGCAACCAACTGCTGTGCCATGGTGTCGGCGTCTTTTTCAGAACCCACGCTGGCTATGATAATATGATAAGGTGTCTTTACGGCTTGAACGGCAGGAGCGGCAACTGTGGGCGTTGCTTTAGGCTGAGCCGCAATTGTTGCAGTCTGCTGACGGACTTTTACTTCTTTTACGGCAACGGGAGCAACCGGTTTCTTGCCGGCACTACGGGTGGTTTTCGCCTTTTTACCCGTCTCCTGCTGATGGATGACAATCGGAGCGATGGCCAATGACTGCTTTTCTATCTGCCCGAACAAATCACCGGGCAGCAGTCGCGCATAGTTGGCTTCCATCACTTCGGTGTTTTCTACGGGTGCGGGAAGAAAAAAGAACAGAGCCGCAACGGCAATCATGGCAACGGCATTCGCCAGATAAGAAGTGTTGATTCGCATTCCATACTTACGCTTCTTTTCTTCCCGGACAACCGGTGCGAAAGGAATAGTCTTGCTTCCGTTCCGGCAGGGCTTGTGCAAGACTGCCAGTTCCTGCATTTCAAAACTGCCAAGCCCGTATAAGTAAGGAGTAGTAAGCTTATCGTCGTAAGGTGTGAAATCGTAGGAATCATGAATGTTATAGCGCAATTCGCCGATATTGGGCAAATCCGCTTTTCCATTCTCATGAAGAAGAGCCAGCAGTTCTTTCACCGATTTGCCTACAATCCTGGTGGCATCTGAAAAATCCGTATCATACACAGCCATGTAGGATTGCACCAACAGCCCGTCGTTCATCTTCAGTTGCGGATTGAAGCCGATGATGCGGGTAGGGGGCAAAAACGTATTTTCTTCCGCCACTCTCATTGCCGGAGTGTAGTGAGCGACAAATCCGCCCAACCCCGGAACAATGACACAATCATTCTCCAATAATAATGCTTCTATGTGCTGTGCTAATTCAATCATGCTACAAAAGTAGCGGTTTTATCGGATATATGCCACTTTCGGGCTGCTTTTCTTACTAAGAATTTATAAACACGGCAAACTTTGGAAACTCCTTTATCGCCCATGACCGATATATTAGATTTTTTTCCTACTTTTGCACCGTTTTCTACGTTTCTCTTTAATTAGGACTATAAACTATATTATATATTCGATAATGAACACAGATAACTGTCAGCACTTAACCAAATACAGACTATTTGCCGTAATGCGTATTCCTATCTGTTTGTTGGCCATTATTCTTGCAGGTAGCGGTATGGCAACGGCACAGGTTTCGCCTTTTGTGGAATACGGAGCCACCGTGCACACGGGCGACAATACTCCTTTGTGGCAAGTGAGCAACCAACAGGGGCTCGGTTCTATTTACGACAATACGTATATACGGGGCGGACTGGGCTACAAACACCGGCTCGGCAAGTGGAAGTTCGAAGAAAAGCTGGACATGGTAGCAGCCGTGGGCATGAACTTCAAGGGCGATAAGGACATTTTTATCCAGCAGGCCTATATAGATGCACGTTACAAGTGGCTGGGAATTTTTGCCGGAAGCCGAGAGAAAGGCGCTCCATTGCTGAATAACGCTTTGAGTAGCGGCGACATGACATGGTCGGGCAACGCGAGGCCAATTCCGCAAATAATGATAGGCATCCCCGAGTACTTGTATGTCCTTCCGCGTTTCGCCATTAAAGGTGAAATCTCTTACGGATGGTTCACCGATAACAACTACCAGGAACGGAAGGTAGGAGCAGGGCATTGGTACACGAAAGACATCAAATATCATCATAAAGAAGGATTTGTCCGCGTCGGTGTGCCCAACGGGAAATGGCAGCTCGACATCGGCATGACGCTCGATACGCAATTCGGCGGAACGCTGGTGAATGCGGACGGCAGCACGGTAAATCTGGGCAATACGCTGAAAGATTATTTCAGAGTATTTATCCCCGGCTCCGGCGGTGAGGACAAACCCTGGAACGACAGTAACTTCTATCAGGGCAACTTCCTGGGCAGCGAACAGATAAAGCTGACCCACCGTTCCGATAAATTCTCTATCAGCGCATACCTGTGCAATCATTTCGACGACTTCTCCGCCATGGGCAAGCAGAACGGTTGGGACGGATTGTGGGGACTTGAAATGAACTTCAACAATTTCAAGCCCGTCAATGCGGTTGTGTTCGAGTTCCTGCAGACCACCAATATGAGCGGTCCGCTGCACGGCTTGCACGAACCAGAAGAAGGTCCCGTACACAAGACCGGCGGTTCCGACAACTATTACAACAACGGTCTTTACCCCGGCTGGGCGCATTGGGGCATGATGATAGCCAATCCGTTGATTGCTTCGCCTATCTATAACCAGGACGGTGACATGACGTTCAAGTACAACCGCATAAAAGCGCTGCACATCGGCTGGAGCGGACAAATAACTTCCGAATGGAGCTACATAGCCAAAATGAGCCACAACAGAACATGGGGTACTCCCGGTGCTCCCACACTGGATATTCTGGAGAACTTTTCGGCCTATGCCTCGTTCTCTTATTCTCCCGAAAGATGGAAAGGCTGGAACTTCAACGCCTCTCTCGCTTTGGACATGGGAGATATATACGGAGACAACTTCGGATTTCAAATGAAAATACATAAAACATTCTAAAGCAATGAACTACATACAGACAGAAATTGACGGCGTATGGATCATCGAACCGAAAGTGTTCAATGATGCACGCGGCTACTTCATGGAGGCCTTTAAGGAAGAAGAATTCCGTGCCAATATCGGCGATGTACATTTCGTACAGGACAACGAATCAAAATCCTCTTTCGGCGTACTGCGCGGGTTGCATTATCAGAAAGGCGAATACAGCCAGGCGAAACTGGTACGTGTCATAAAAGGTAAAGTTTTGGATGTTGCGGTCGATTTACGCCGTTCTTCTCCTACGTTCGGCAAGTACGTCAGCGTGGAACTGAGCGAAGAGAACAAGCGTCAGTTCTTTATTCCCCGCGGATTTGCCCATGGCTTTCTGGTACTGAGCGAAGAGGCAATCTTTACCTACAAAGTAGATAACGGTTATGCTCCGCAGGCGGAAGCGTCGATTCGCTTCAATGATGAAACCATAGGCATCGACTGGCCGGTTGCGGAATCTCAGTTCATATTATCGGAGAAAGACGGACATGCCGTATCTTTCAAAGATGCGGAATATTTTGAATAAGATATGAAGATAGCCATTGTCGGTACGGGGTACGTCGGTTTGGTAACCGGTACTTGTTTTGCTGAAATAGGTGTCAATGTCATTTGCGTCGACACAAACAGCGAAAAGATAGAAGCATTGAAGCAGGGTATTATCCCAATCTATGAAAACGGATTGGAGGAAATGGTAAACCGGAACGCGAAAGCAGGACGCCTGCAATTCACGACTTCTCTGGAAAGTTGCCTGAACGAAGTGGATGTTATATTCAGCGCCGTGGGTACTCCGCCCGACGAGGATGGCAGTGCAGACCTGAGTTATGTGCTTGAAGTGGCGCGTACTATCGGGCGTAACATGACGAAATATGTATTGGTGGTAACCAAAAGCACCGTGCCCGTAGGCACCGCCGGAAAGGTGCGCATGGCTATCCAGAACGAATTGGATAAGCGGGGAGTACAGATAGACTTCGATGTAGCTTCCAATCCCGAATTCCTGAAAGAAGGAAATGCGGTAGCAGACTTCATGAGCCCCGACCGGGTAGTGGTGGGAGTGGAGTCCGAACGTGCAAAGAAACTGATGAGCAAACTCTACAAACCGTTTCTGCTGAACAACTTCCGCGTTATCTTCATGGATATTCCGTCTGCCGAAATGACCAAATACGCAGCCAACTCCATGCTTGCCACCCGCATCAGCTTCATGAACGACATCGCCAACCTATGCGAGCTGGTGGGAGCCGACGTCAATATGGTACGCAGCGGCATCGGTTCCGATACGCGTATCGGCCGTAAGTTCCTCTATCCGGGCATCGGATATGGCGGTTCGTGCTTCCCATTAATCAAGACCGCCGAACAGAACGGTTACCGGATGCGTGTGCTCCAGGCTGTAGAGGAAGTCAATGAAAAGCAGAAAAGCATCTTGTTTGAAAAACTGCAACGCCACTTCAACGGCGATTTGCGCGATAAGACAATTGCCTTGTGGGGATTGGCTTTCAAGCCGGAAACAGACGACATGCGCGAGGCGCCTTCGCTGATTCTGATTGACAAGTTGCTGAATGCCGGTTGTAAAGTGCGTGTGTACGATCCGGCTGCCATGACGGAGTGCCGCCGCAGGATAGGCGACAGTGTCTGCTATGCCACCGATATGTACGATGCCGCACTCGATGCGGATGCCTTGATGCTGGTGACGGAATGGAAAGAATTCCGCCTGCCGTCATGGGCCGTTATCAAAAAAGCCATGAGAACCCCGGTGTTACTGGACGGTCGTAATATCTACGAAAAGAAAGAAATAGAAGAACTTGGATTTACCTACCACTGTATAGGTAAATAAAGGAAGGAGATAGACATGAAAAAACTCGTAATAGAGTTGTGCTGCGTCATAGCGTTGGCTGCATGCGGTAATGGTAAAGAGCAAAAAACAGTCGAAGAAGACGCTACGGCCAAGGCTCTGCTTCAGGGTGTCTGGATAAATGATGAAACCGAACTGCCCCTGATGCGTATAGAAGGAGATACCATATACTATGCCGATCCTCAGAATATCCCCGTATCATTCAAGATTATACGAGATACGATGTATGTGTACGGCAATCATACCGTGACTTACAAAATTGACCGACAGACAGAATACAGCTTCTGGTTTCATTCATTGGCAGATGAAATTATAAAACTGCATAAATCGGAAAACCCGGAGGATATACTCGCCTTTGAAAACAAGGAAGTGGAAGTCATACCCACCACGGAAGTGGTGAAAAAGGACAGCGTAGTGATGTACAAAGGCACACGCTACCGGGGATATGTGTACGTCAACCCTTCGACAATGAAAGTTATCCGCTCATCCTATTCAGAGGGTGGCATCAGCGTGGACAATGTCTATTATGACAATGTTATACATATCTGCGTGTATGAGGGCAGACGAATGTTGTATGGCAAAGACATTACCAAGAAGGCATTTGCCGGCATCTTTCCCGAAGATATTCTGAGCCAGATGATTCTTGCCGATATGAATTTTATGGGAGTTGATAATAAAGGCTACCAATATCAGGCAACCTTACGCGTGCCGGAAAGCTCCGTATATAGTCTGGCAGATATTACCATCGGATTCGATAATCGGATGGACATAAAAAAAGCGGAATAAATTCCGCTTTTTTTATTATTCCTGCTTCTTTGCCTGAGTGGGCTTTTTGCTGCCGTCCCTGCGTTTGTTATTATTTCTGTTGCCGCCTTTGCCGGTTCCGTTGTTCCGGCGTCCGCCGCCTTTAAAGCTGCTGCGTTTGCGTCCGTCATTGGAGCGCGGCTTGTATTCGGGAGCTTCACCCAACTCTTCCGGCACAGGTATCTTATAGATTTCTTTTTCCAGGAAATTCTCTATGCTCTTGAAATTCGTCTGTTCCTTTTCATTGACGAAAGTAAGGGCTACACCGTCATTATTGGCACGTGCCGTACGTCCGATGCGGTGCACGTAATCTTCACTGTCATGCGGCACATCATAATTGATAACCAGACGGATGTCATCTATATCAATACCGCGCGCCACAATATCGGTGGCAACCAGAATATTGATTCGTCCCGCCTTGAACTCGTACATTACTTCCTCACGCTGCGCCTGCTCAAGGTCGGAGTGCATTTCCCCAACATTCAGCTTCATTTGCTTCAGGGCTTTGGCCACCTCTTTCACTTTCAACTTGGAGGAAGCGAAGATAATGACACGTTCGGGTGTCTGCTCGGCGAAAAGACTGCGGATGATACCCAATTTCTGGTTCTCATAGCATATATAGGCAGCCTGTACGATTTTCTCGGCAGGTTTGGAAACGGCAAGTTTCACTTCTGCCGGATTATGCAGAATGTTTTGCGCCAACTGTTGTATCTTGGCAGGCATCGTAGCCGAAAACATAATGGTCTGACGCTCCTTAGGCAGGAATTTCACAATCTGCATAATGTCATCATAAAATCCCATATCGAGCATACGGTCTGCTTCATCCAAAATGAAATAGGAAACGCGTGAAAGGTCTACATATCCCAGACTGAGATGAGCTATCAGACGTCCCGGAGTAGCGATTACAACATCCGCTCCCAAAGTCAGTCCTCTTTTTTGCTGCTCGAAAAGCACTCCGTCATTACCGCCGTACACGGCCACGCTGCTCACCGGCATGAAATAGGAGAAACCTTCCATCTGCTGGTCTATCTGCTGAGCCAGTTCCCGTGTAGGGGCCATTACTATACAGTTGATGGAATCTTCGGGATGCCCGCCTTCCGAAAGCTTGTTCAATATAGGTAACAGATAGGCAGCTGTTTTTCCGGTCCCGGTTTGTGCAACAGCTATCAAATCCCGGCCTTCGAGTATAACAGGTATTGATTTTTCTTGTATCGGAGTGCACTCGTCAAAGCGCATTGCGTCCAGTGCTTCAAGCACATTGTCATTTAAATTTAGTTCAGAAAACTTCATGTATTTCTTTATATTTGCTGCAAAGATAATGCAAACCGGGGGCAGAACAAAATAAGCCCGCTTAAAAAACAGGCTCCTATGATAATTAATTATCGCAGGAGCCTGTGAATTTTATCGTACGGACTTATTTTACCGCGGAATATCTATATAGGAATCCTTGAATCCCAAGAAATAAAGCACTCCGTCCAAGCCGATGGTATTAATGGACTGCTTGGCATTTGCCACAACTTTAGGCTTGGCATGAAAAGCAATGCCCAATCCGGCTATCCCCAGCATCGGCAAGTCATTGGCTCCGTCACCTACTGCAATGGTCTGTGCTATATCCACTTTCTCAACCTGCGCTATCAGACGCAGCAGTTCCGCTTTGCGTTTGCCGTCCACTACATCGCCGAGATAACGTCCGGTCAGTTTGCCATTCTCTATTTCCAGTTCATTGGCATATACATAGTCAATGCCGTATTTCTGCTGGAGATAATGCCCGAAGTAAGTGAAACCACCTGAAAGAATAGCTATTTTATAACCATATTTCTTCAGAACATACATCAGTCGGTCAACCCCCTCCGTAATAGGCAGGTTCTCGGCAATCTCCTGCATGACAGACTCGTCCAATCCTTTCAATAATGCCACCCGCTCGCGGAAGCTCTCCGTAAAGTCTATTTCTCCCCGCATGGCACGTTCCGTGATAGCCTTTACCTGCTCGCCGACACCTGCACGAATGGCCAGTTCGTCGATAACTTCGGTCTCTATCAGTGTGGAGTCCATGTCAAAACAGATAAGGCGGCGCATACGGCGATACATATTATCCAGCTGGAAAGAGAAATCCATTTCCAGCTCACTGGCCAGCCGCATCAGTTCTTCTTGCATGCCGATACGGTCTTTAGGGGTGCCTCGTACGGAAAATTCAATGCAGGCACGCGTCTTTGTATCGCATTCGTCCAACGGAATACGCCCCGTAAGACGTTTGATGGCATCAATGTTCATTCCTTGCTCCGCCAGAATACGGGTCACCGCCGAAATCTGACGGGCAGACAACTTACGTCCGAGCAACGTGAGAATGTAACGGTTCTTGCCCTGCATGCTCACCCAGTCCTCATATTCTTTTGCTGTAATAGGGTAGAAACGGATGGTGACACCCAAGGACGATGCCTTGAAAAGCAGCTCTTTCATGATAAAGCCGGAATGTTGTTCTTCCGTCTTACATAAAATACCTAACGACAGAGTGTTATGGATGTCGGCTTGTCCGATGTCAAGGATAGTTGCATCGTACTTGGCAAGAATTTCTGTAACCGAAGCCGTCAGTCCCGGACGGTCTTCACCTGTTACGCGGATCAAGATAAGTTCTGTACTTAATGGTTTCATAAGTTGTCTATTAATAGGATAACAAGCCACAAAAGTAAGGAAAAATCCCGCCTTTTATGCTAAATAACATAAAAAATTGCACTAAAAAAGTGAGAAAATCGCTTGTTTATTTGGAAGTTTCTTTAAGAATTACTTACCTTTGCACCCGATTTCAGAATTAAAGGCTTTGAGTATCAATGAATTCCTCTCATTGCAAGGTCTGAGAAGATGACATTCCGGGAAGAAATCACTGCCAAAAAGGACAGTCCCGGATAGTATTAACCAAAATCGTGTTACATGAAATATGTAAAATGGATTTTTGTTGTATTACTAATTGGTTCCTTGACTTCTTTTGTAGAAAAAGACAAACCGACCGGCGGTTTGAATGTGGGTGACATAGCCCCGGACTTCAAAATCCAATCTATGTCTGCCGGGCAACCGTTAGCCGAACTTTCGGACATGAAAGGCAAATATGTGTTGCTTAGCTTTTGGGCAAGTTATGACGCGCACTCCCGGATGCAAAACGCGAGTTTGAGCAATGTGCTTCGTTCCGCTTCCCGCAATGAAAATGTAGAAATGGTTTCCGTCTCATTCGATGAGTATCAGTCTATCTTTAAGGAAACCGTTCGTAAGGACCAAATAGTTACGCCCACCTGTTTCGTGGAAACTAAAGGCGAGTCCTCCGGCTTATTCAAGAAATATCGCTTAGGTCGCGGATTTACTAACTATTTACTGGATGAAAATGGTGTGATTATTGCCAAAAACATCTCTGCTGCAGAGCTTTCGGCTTACTTGAATTAAGCGCTTCAATGCACAGCATGGCAATGAAGGGATTAAAGAACCTGTAAGAAGAAAGTGGGGATTCTTCCGACAAAGGCGGTCTGTCCGCCTGAAAAGAAAGAAGAACAAAACAAAAGAGGAAATGAATACAACAAAAAAGCCGTCCCGCACTTGTGGAAACACAAGAGCGGGACGGCTTCTTATTTTTTACACTATTCTGTGGTATGCTTTGACAACAGCTTTCTACAGTTGCCTACTTCGGCGCTTTCTTATACAAATAGAATGCTATGAATGCATAAAGCAGGTTCGGTATCCATACCGCTATGACGGGCGGCACATTACCATTCACTGCAAATGTAGAGGCAATCGTCTGGAACAGGATATACGAGAAACTTAATCCCAAGCCTATGCCCAAGTGCAATCCCATGCCGCCTTTTGTCTTTTTCGAAGAAAGAGATACGCCAATCAGCGTCAGGATAAACGAGGCAAAAGACATGGCTATGCGTTTATGATATTCTATCTCGAACTCCTTGATATTGGCAAAACCGCGTTGCCGTTGCCGGTCTATGTACTCGCTCAACTGAGGGCTGGTGAGCATTTCCTGCTGGTTTTTCATTATGAGGAAGTCGGCAGGTTCCATAAAGAGAATGGTATCCAGCCGCTCTCCTTTAACGATGCTTTCGCGCATACCGTCCATTTCACGGATCATGTAGTCCTTCACCTTCCATTTGTGGACGGCTGCCGTATCGTAAGTAATGCTGCGTGCGGTAAGATGGGACACTAACTGTTTGTCCTTGAACTTATCGAGCGAAAAGCGGTAACCCGTTTTGCTGTAATCCTCAAAGCGCTCTATATAGGCAATGACTCCCGAATCGACCTCCAACTGAATATTGCGGGCTGTGGTGGACTTGCGGGGCTTATAGTATTTGTCCTCAAAATTAAGCCGCGTAACACTGCCTTTAGGAATGACATACGAACCGAGACAGAACGTAGTGATTGCGATAATAGCCGCCGACACCATATAAGGACGCAGCATGCGCTTAAAACTCATTCCCGTAGAGAACATTGCGATAATCTCCGAGTTCTCCGCAAGTTTGGAAGTAAAGAAGATTACTGCGATGAAGACAAACAGCGGACTGAACAGATTGGCAAAGTAGGGGATGAAGTTCATGTAGTAATCGAAGATAATGGCTTGCCATGGCGCTTCATGAGACATGAAGCGGTCCATTTTTTCATTAAAGTCGAATACTACGGCGATAGAAATAATCAGGGCTATGGCAAACACGTATGTTCCCAGGAACTTCTTGATGATGTACCAGTCCAACCGCTTGAGGAACTTATTTTTCCCGACAGGCAGCTTGATGTCTTTCAGCATCTTCCAGTCAATCTTTCTCATAATCTTGTCGATACACGTTGTACCATCATCGGTTTCCATGTAGAGAAATCACCGGCAATAATATGCTTGCGGGCTTCACCGGCAAGCCAAAGGTAAAATGCCAGATTGTGAATGGAAGCAATCTGCATGGCCAGCAACTCCTGTGCATGGAAGAGGTGGCGCAGATAGGCCTTACTATATAATGTATCTACGTAAGATGCACCGTCTGCCTCAATAGGAGAGAAGTCGGTTTCCCATTTCTTGTTACGCATGTTGATGATACCGTCTTTTGTAAACAGCATACCGTTGCGTCCGTTACGTGTAGGCATTACACAGTCGAACATGTCAACTCCGCGTTCGATGCCTTCCAGAATGTTCACAGGTGTACCTACACCCATCAGATAACGAGGCTTGTCCTTCGGCAGTATCTCATTCACCAGCTCTATCATTTCGTACATCTTCTCCGTAGGTTCGCCCACAGCCAAACCGCCGATGGCATTGCCCTCGGCTCCTTTGGAGGCTATGAACTCGGCCGAGCGC
>ERZ780037.572-NODE-572-length-11206-cov-5.11102_pt1 | contig 11206 bp, 10 predicted proteins | sample MGYA00511854_ERZ780037 | MGnify/ENA primary metagenome ERZ780037 (study PRJEB29588, sample SAMEA2148063) | human gut metagenome | biome: human gut; feature: human-associated habitat; material: faeces | place: Denmark | collected 2008/2010 ... | reverse complement strand
GAGCTGCGGAGGGTCGGTTGTCATTTCATTTGCGTAACGGCCGTCTGGAGCAATATAAGTCTGCCCCTTTAGCTTATGCGGTTGAAAATGATAACCCTTTATTTCGTGCGGAATATGGAGAACAAGAATTGTTCAAGGTAGTGGCTTTGCCTGCCGAATGGGATGTTGACCGGGGAAAACGAGACTTTCAACTGTTAAAACTACGTATAGAGACTCAAGGTGAACAGTCGCCTAAAGCGGTAAAAGAACTGGTGCTTGATTTTGGAAATTGTACTTCGTTGAAAGATATCGAACGGATCCATATTTATAATACCGGGTCGAAACCTCGTTCGAATGTACGGATTGAATTGGTAAAAGGCGGATTGATCCCGAAATCCGGAAAGATGAAGATACGTCTTTCGGAAAACGAATCCACGCGGTTGAAACATGGTACCAACTATCTATTAGTTACGGTCGATGTCAATGCTGAGGCTGTATTGGGTAATTGCTTGGGAGTAAACGTTCAGTCTGTAAAAATAGGCCGTCGTTCTATTACTCCCATATTATCCGATGATTGTCTCCCGGTAATGATTACATCTGATAGCCGGAATAATAAGAAATATCTGAAAGTACTCCAATGGAATATCTGGCACGGAGGTAAACATTTGGGCAAAGATGGGCGCGAACGTATTATCGATCTGATTAAGCAGTCCGGTGCTGATGTTGTTACTATGCAAGAAGGATACGGTTCGCAAGAAATGATAGCAAAAGCTATCGGATTTAATTTACAGACTCCTTCTCCAGGGGATAATTTGTGTTTGTTTAGCCGTTATCCTATACAGAAAATTAAGACGAAGAATACTTTTTATTCAAATCCTGCTATAATCACGCTCCCTTCCGGGAAAAAGGTGTATCTGAATGCTTGCTGGTTGCGTTATGCCTACCGGCCGGAATATACTTGTTATTATGCTAATTATGGAATGGACACTCATAGGTGGGCTGCGGAGGATAGTATATTAGCTTTGGTCGATATGAAACGTCTGTTGGAGAATGACTTGATTCCTTATGTGGATTCTTCTATGCCGGTCATTATCGGTGGGGACTTTAATTCGTGCAGCCATTTGGATTGGACGCATAAGGCGGCTCCTATTCATTTCGGATATATAGCTGAGGAACTGCCCGTGTCACGTTATATGCTTGATAAAGGTTTTAGGGATACTTTCAGAGAGATAAACCCGGATGAATTGGAACGGGGCGAAGGAACGTATGCGGTCATTTACGGACAGTCGCAGACTTCTCGTATTGATTTTATTTATAGTAAAGGTAATGGAATAAAAACTGTTGCTTCGAAGATTGTACGTACAATGCCTGAGATAGATGACGTATGGCCTGGAGACCATGCTGCTGTATTAACAGTGTTCGAACTTGAATAGAAAGGAGGAAATTGTGAAAATATATAATATCATAAGATTAGCTGGATTCATTGGAGTTTGGTTGTTTCTGTTGCAATCTTGTAAAGATGAGGAACAATTAAATTCAAAATTTGAAATTGAGGGAACTGCTTTGCAACAGAGCTTGGACGGGAATGCTTCTACCGTTGTCGTTCAGGTAAAGACTACGCTTCCTATGTCGGATTGGCAGGTGGAAAGTGATGCGGACTGGCTTAAAGTTTATAAAGAGGCTGATCCGGAAAAAGGACAGGTTATAGTGATGAAGGCAGAGTCTAATAATACTCGTGATAATAGAACTGCTACGATATCCGTAACATCTGCTATTCATGATTATACGATTACGGTGTTACAGTTTTCTACCTTCGAGGTGCCTGAAGATATCCAGGTAAAGGTTATTGGAGGCAAAGATTCGGAACATCAAAATGGTCGTGGAATTGAATGTTCTTTTGACGGAAAGTTTACTCCTGAAGCTGATGGCTATCATTCTTTATTTGGAAAATCAGCAAATTTTCCAGTGTCGCTCGAATATTATTTTGAACCGGATACAGAGATTGATTATGTGATTTATCATACCCGTGCCGGCAATGGTAATTTTGGTCGGGTGGAAGTTTATACGGCCACTGATATCGGACATACTGATTGGGTGAAATATGGGGAATACGATTTTCGTGGACAAGATATGGCGTCACGGGTTTTGTTTGACGAGACAAAGCGTGTTAGCGGCATTAAATTTATGGTATATTCAGGATATAATAACTTTGTGAGTTGTGATGAAATGGAGTTTTTCCGATATAATAAAGAAAGCTCGGTGAATGACCAATTACTTAAAGTCTTCACAGATCTTTCATGTACTGCCTTGAACGAAGGTGTCACAGAAGATGTTATCAATGAATTGCCGGGATACTTTGCCCGTTTGGCTTTAGCTCTGTATAATGATACATACGATACACATGAGAAAGAGTTCCGAATCAGAAAGTATGCCCCGTACAGTGATGTTGTCGAATGGGCAGACAAATTGATGACTAAAAAATATGGCAATCTTGATAATCCTACCGGTATATCGGTGGAGAAAGATGAAGAAATCATCGTATTGGTCGGAGATACATACGGACAGCAACTCTCTTTGCAAGTGATAGGAGAGACTTATACGAATGATGAAGAAGATAGAGGTTGGATAGTCAACTCAAGTGGTTCTATTTATTTTCTATCTCCGGGTATAAACAAATTGACGATGAAAGAATCCGGGCAATTATTTGTGATGTATACAGCTATGCTCAATGATGACAGGGCTAAACCTGTAAACATTCATATTCCTTCAGGTAGTGGAAAAGTGACCGGCTTTTTTGATTTGAAAGATCATAAGACGGATCAGAAATATGCACAGTTGTTGGCTGCGGCAAACCATAAGTATTTTTGTGTTCGTGGTAATAAGATCATGTTTTATTTCCATACTGAAAAATTACGGAGTTTTGTTCCCGATAGAATACTTTCCGCCATTAACTTGTGGGATGATATTGTTGGCTGGGAACAGGAATTAATGGGGATTGAAGATGTATGGCCTTCACAAATGAATAATCATATTTTTGCTATTTCACCGGAATATGGGTATATGTGGGCGTCGGATTATCGTGTGGCTTTTGTTTATACTTATCTTGATAATATCTTATTGAGGGATAATGTAATGGCAGATAAAGATAATGCCTGGGGACCTGCACATGAGATCGGACACATTCATCAGAAAGCGATAAACTGGCCTGGTTGTACTGAATCTTCCAATAATTTATTTTCTAATTATGTGCTTTATAAATTAGGCAAATATTGTTCTCGTGGTAGTGAACTTTTTCATTTGGCTGATGCGCGTTTTGTAGAAGGACAGGCTTGGTTCGACATGGGAAACCCACATCACATGAATGAAGATACCGAAATCCATATGCGTATGTATTGGCAACTGTGGAATTATTATCATCGGTGTGGTTATAATGAAAAATTTTGGCAAACGCTTTTCCAATTATTACGGGCAGATCGTATTGATGAGAATAACCCGGGAGCTGCTCAATTGAAGTTAGCGGTAAAGGCTTCACAGGCTGCTCATGAGGATTTGAGTGACTTTTTTGAATTGTGGGGATTCTTTATACCGGGAAAGGGTGTCATCGAACAATATGGAACTTATGATTATCTTGTAACAGAGGAAATGATTCGGAAAGCAAAGGCGGAGATGTCTATCTATCCTAAACCGAAACACGCGTTTCAATATATTGAAGACCGTAAAGCCGGAGATATTGGTTTGGATAGTGAGCCTTCGGATGTCGGGTATTATACACAGTTTAAAGGTAGTGTAAAACCGGTCAGCAGTGAAGTATATTGCACGGTTAACGGTCGTAGATATTCAGTGAAGAATGGAGAGAATGCTGTGGCTTTCGAGTTACGTCGTGGGGCAGCGGACGGTGACCTGCTTTATTTTTTTAATATGTATGGGTATGATATACCTGGTGGAATTGATCTGGCTGATGCTAAGCTTTATGCAGTCCAGGCCGATGGGAGGCGTGTAGAAATACCTGTTCGTTAATATATTCGTCAGATATTAATGTTTTAGAAAAACCTTCATTTTCGGATATTTACAAAATAAATCCGTCGATGAAGGTTTCTCTATTTTTCGGATATCTGCCCGAACTGTATGCGTAGCTTGCGGATAGATTTGGCAAGGGAGTTCATAGATGATTGCGGATTGATATCCAACACTTCGCTAATCTCTTTATGAGTTAATCCCTTTATGTAAAATAAATAAAGAATTTGTTTCTGTTGATTGGGCAAAGAATTGATTGTCTGCAATAAGGTTTGATATTTTTGCAGTTCCTCATCATTTTTAGAAAAGAATGTCTTGAATACTTCAGCATCATCAGGAATTAAGAATTCCATATCATCGATGCTGACTATATCTTTTTGGGCTACGTAATAATCGTAGATTATATTACGCATAGCACGGAGTAGGTATATCTTTATATTAGAAATGTTATCGATATTTTCACGTTTACAAAGTTTAGTGAATATTTCTTGGATAAAGTCCTGAACCAACTCAGAATCGTTGGTTAGTTTTAATCCATAGTTATACAACAAATTATAGTACTTCTTATAAGAAAGTTCTAGTATGTATAGTAGTTTATCTTTTTTTCCATGAAAAACCTTTGCAGCAAGGTCTTTTTCCTCAAATTCCATATTTAATGCTCTGGTGATAATTATATTCATCGGCTATATTATGAAAAAAAAAGGAATAAAACCTCAAAAATAGAAAAAAAGTTTAGACTATCTGCCAATTGCTTTCTAATTCAGGTTTTTAACACATCTTCTGATAGATACGGATGTGATTACTTAACCGGAATATAGCCGCTCTTTTTTATAATCTCCTGTCCTTCGGGTGAAAGAATAAACTGAATCAAGGGGGTGACTGCCTCTTTGTTTTTTACATTGTAATAGTAATAAAGAGGGCGCACGATCGGATATGTTTTGTTGGTGGCATTTTCTACCGAAGGCGTAGCATAATGGCTTCCGTCATAGGATACGGAGAGAGTCTTGATACGCGGAGATACATAGGCCAGACCGACATATCCGATGGCTCCTTTTGTCTGGCTGACAGACTGGATAATGGCACCGGTGGCAGGCATGGAAAGGCTGCTCGACATATAATTTTTGTTTTTCAATACGCTTTCCTTGAAAAATTCGTAAGTTCCGGAAGATGTTTCACGGGAGTACACTACTATTTTGCGGTCGTCTCCGCCCACTTGTTTCCAGTTGGTGATCTTTCCACGGAAAATGTCTTCCAATTGCTGGCGGGTAAGTTGTTTCACAGGATTGGAAGGATGTACCACTACGGCAAGAGCATCATAGGCTACAATGATTTCGTCTACATCCTGTCCGGCTTCCTTGATTTTCATCTTTTCGCTGAACTTGATCGGACGGGAGGCCATGGCGATGTCCGTTGTGTTATCCATTAAAGCGGAGATACCTACACCGGTTCCTCCGCCGGTCACTGTGACACGGGCGTCAGGGTGCTGGTTCATAAACCGTTCTGCTGTCTGCTGGGCGACAGGCAATACAGTGTCGCTGCCTTTGATACGTTGTGCATTGACACTAAGAGAGAGTAGGGAAAAGGCGATTAATAAGTTTCTTCTCACTTTCATAAATTATTCTTTTTATTGCTGGTGCAAATAAAACAATTGGATATTACATTCTTGTTTCATGTAGGGTGGAAATAGATGTTGTAATACAAATGTAATATGATTGAAACATTTCCTTCAAACATTAGTCACATCCCCTTAATAAGGAGATGCTTTCTTTGCATCAGAATTCAAATAGGTATGAAAAAGTTTTTTGAAAAGATTATAGAAGGTGTTCTGACTTGTAGTGGTTTCGTAACGAGCATTACAATTCTGCTTATCGTTCTTTTCCTGTTTACTGAAGCTTTCGGGCTATTCAAAAGTAAAGTGATTGAAGAAGGATATGTGTTGGCGCTGAATAAGAGTAATAAGGTAAGCGTGCTGACTCCGGCGCAGATAAAGAATGTTTTCGATGAGGAGATAACGAACTGGAAAGAACTCGGCGGGAAAGACCTGCCTATCCGGGTTTTCCGTCTGGAGGATATAACACAGTATTATACCGAAGAAGAACTCGGCCCCGCTTATGAATATGCAGGTGAGAAGATAACGGAACTAGTGGAAAAGATGCCGGGTATTGTGGCATTTGTTCCGCAGAAGTTTATCGTTCATCCTGACGCGGTGCATCTTATAGAAGATAACACGATTTCGGTAAAGGATGTTTTTGCAGGTGCCGAATGGTTTCCGACGGCAACTCCGGCAGCACAGTTCGGATTTCTGCCTTTGATTGCCGGTACGTTGTGGGTAAGCTTGTTTGCTATTCTTTTTGCATTACCGTTCGGACTTTCGGTTTCTATTTATATGTCCGAAGTGGCAAATCCGAAGGTACGGAGCTGGCTGAAACCTATTATTGAATTATTGAGTGGTATTCCTTCCGTTGTATACGGCTTTTTCGGATTGATCGTTATTGTTCCGTTGATTCAGAAACTGTTTGATCTTCCGGTGGGCGAGAGTGGATTGGCAGGAAGTATCGTGCTGGCTATTATGGCATTGCCTACCATAATTACGGTGACGGAGGATGCGATGAGAAACTGTCCGCGTGCTATGCGGGAGGCGAGTTTGGCATTAGGAGCTTCGCAATGGCAGACTATATATAAGGTAGTGATTCCTTATTCTATTTCGGGGATTACTTCCGGAGTAGTGCTTGGCATCGGACGGGCTATCGGTGAAACAATGGCGGTGTTAATGGTGACGGGTAATGCTGCCGTAATTCCGACTACTATTCTCGAACCGTTGCGTACCATTCCGGCTACCATTGCGGCGGAATTGGGAGAAGCTCCTGCCGGTGGTCCGCATTATCAGGCCTTGTTTATGTTGGGCGTCGTGCTGTTCTTCATCACACTAATTATTAACTTTAGCGTGGAATACATTTCTTCTAAAGGATTAAAACGTAGTAAATAAAATGGAAATGTGTAGTAATAATAAGGCTAAACATCGTTCGCAGAAGCTGGCTTTCGGAATTTTCCGTTTGTTGAGTCTTTGTATTGTGCTGATACTCTTTGCAATTCTCGGGTTTATTATATATAAAGGCAGTGGTGCTATCAGTTGGGAGTTTATCACTTCAGCACCTACGGACGGTATGAGGGGTGGAGGTATCTGGCCGGCTATCGTAGGTACTTTTTATCTAATGGTGGGTAGTGCGTTGTTTGCTTTCCCGGTAGGTGTGATGAGTGGCATCTACATGAATGAGTATGCGCCGAAAGGAAAATTGGTACGCTTTATCCGGGTAATGACGAATAACCTGAGTGGTATTCCCTCTATTGTGTTCGGTTTGTTTGGTATGGCATTGTTTGTCAATTATATGGGCTTTGGTGACAGTATCCTAGCGGGTTCTTTGACGTTAGGCTTACTTTGTGTACCTTTGGTGATACGTACTACGGAAGAAGCGTTGAAGGCTATTCCGGATAGGCATTGGGAGCAACAAAGTTGCAAACGATCTGGCATGTAATTCTGCCTATGGGAATGCCGAACATTATCACCGGGCTGATTCTGGCTTTAGGGCGTGTTTCGGGTGAAACGGCTCCTATTCTGTTTACTTGCGCCGCTTACTTCCTGCCGCAGTTGCCGACCGGTATTCTTGACCAGTGTATGGCGTTGCCTTATCACTTGTATGTGATTTCGACCAGTGGAACGGATATGGAGGCGCAGTTGCCGTTAGCTTATGGCACTGCATTGGTCCTGATTGTGATTATCCTACTGGTGAATCTGCTGGCTAATGCTTTGAGGAAATATTTTGAAAAAAGAGTAAAGACGAATTAAATAATATATGGATACAGTAAAAATAGATGCGCGTGATGTGAATTTCTGGTATGGTGATTTCCATGCTTTGAAAGGAATCAGTATGCAGATTGAGGAAAAATCGGTTGTTGCGTTTATCGGGCCTTCCGGTTGTGGAAAGTCTACCTTTCTCCGGCTTTTCAACCGGATGAATGATTTGATTCCCGCTACCCGCTTGGAGGGGGAGATTCGTATTGACGGACAGAATATATATGCGAAAGGAGTGAAAGTGGACGAACTTCGTAAAAATGTGGGAATGGTGTTCCAGCGTCCTAATCCTTTTCCGAAAAGTATCTTCGAGAATGTGGCTTATGGACTTCGTGTGAATGGAGTGAAGGATAATGCATTCATTCGTCAACGGGTGGAAGAAACGCTGAAAGGGGCTGCGCTTTGGGATGAAGTGAAAGATAAACTGAAAGAATCGGCCTATGCTTTGTCCGGCGGGCAGCAGCAGCGTCTTTGTATCGCTCGTGCAATGGCGGTATCTCCTTCAGTGTTGTTGATGGATGAGCCTGCTTCTGCACTCGACCCTATTTCTACGGCTAAAGTGGAAGAATTGATTCACGAATTAAAGAAGGACTATACGATTGTGATTGTAACGCATAATATGCAGCAGGCAGCTCGTGTAAGTGATAAGACCGCGTTCTTTTATATGGGTGAAATGGTGGAATTTGACAATACGAAGAAGATTTTCACGAATCCGGAGAAAGAGGCTACGCAGAATTATATTACAGGACGTTTCGGATAGTTTGTACCGGAATGGCGGGGATAAATAGGAATATTAACACTTATATATAATAGACTATGGTAAAGTTTATAGAATCGGAACTCATTCTATTGAAGAAGGAAATTGACGAGATGTGGACGTTGGTGTATAATCAGCTTGACCGTGCCGGGGAGGCTGTTTTGACACTCGACAAGGAGTTGGCGCAACAGGTAATGGTCCGTGAACGCCGGGTGAATGCCTTCGAACTAAAAATAGACAGTGATGTGGAAGATATTATCGCACTATACAATCCGGTAGCAATCGACCTTCGTTTTGTATTGGCTATGCTGAAGATTAATACGAATCTGGAACGCTTGGGAGACTTTGCGGAAGGGATTGCCCGTTTCGTGATACGTTGCAAAGAACCGGTGCTTGACGCTGAGTTAATGACGCGTCTGCGTTTGGGTGAGATGCATGCTGAGGTACTTTCAATGTTGGAACTGGCAAAACGTGCCTTGCATGAGGAGAGTATTGAAATGGCAACTACCGTATTCGGCAAAGATAATCTGCTGGACGAAATCAACGCACAGGCAACGGGAATCCTTGCCGATTATATCATTGAACATCCTGAAACAGTACATACGTGTGTGGATTTGGTGAGCGTTTTCCGTAAATTGGAACGTTCCGGCGACCACATTAATAATATCGCCGAAGAGATTGTTTTCTTCATTGACGCCAAGGTATTAAAGCATAGCGGAAAGATAGACGAGAACTATCCGAATAGATAATTTTTTGCAGGTTTTTAAACAGAAATTAGGGCTCCTTAAAATTTTATCCTATATTTGTCTCCTATAACGGGTAAGTTACAGGCGTTTTTGCGTCAAATGATAATAAATCCAAAGAATTTTCAAAAAGATGTTATATGACATGTTTTATAATTTGGAGAGTATCAGTAAAAGCGACTATATTTGCACCGTTATCCTGAAAACAATCTTTTTACCTTAAAAAAAACTAATACCTATTGAAAACTGAAAAATGGAGTTTTGTGAAAAGCCCCATTTTTTTTTGCTCTTATTTTCTTTCCTGCCGGCTTATTTGTATCTTTGAACCCTATATAAAAAGAGTATTTCAAATCGTAAAATCGTAAATTATGTTTTCCGGAATTGTAGAAGAATATGCTACCTTGGTAGCACTGGTGAAAGACCAGGAGAATATACACTTTACATTTAAGTGTTCGTTTGTGAATGAGTTGAAAATCGACCAGAGTATTTCTCACAATGGTGTATGCCTGACGGTAGTGACTCTGACGGATGATACGTATACGGTGACTGCCATGAAAGAAACGTTGGAGCGTTCTAACCTCGGTTTGTTGAAAGTGGGGGATAAGGTGAACGTTGAACGTAGCATGATGATGAACGGTCGGTTGGACGGACATATCGTTCAGGGACATGTGGATCAGACTGCTACTTGTATCGATATTAAGGATGCGGAAGGCAGCTGGTATTTTACATTCCGATATGCGTTTGACAAGGAGATGGCGAAACGCGGATATATCACCGTGGATAAAGGTTCGGTGACTGTGAACGGTGTTAGCCTGACGGTATGTAATCCGACGGATGATACTTTCCAGGTGGCTATCATTCCTTATACATACGAGCATACGAACTTCCATACATTTGAGATTGGCAGTGTGGTAAATATCGAATTCGATATTATCGGCAAGTATATCAGCCGGATGATTCAATATAAATGAGAAAATATAAATAAGTGACTGGAGGATTGGAAATGGCATATACTGATTTTCTTCAATTGGTGCAGGCTCGTCAAAGTGACCGTTCGTATGATAAAGAACGTCCGGTGGAGCCGGAAAAGTTGGAACGGGTACTTGAAGCTGCACGTTTGGCGCCTTCGGCCTGCAACGCACAACCTTGGAGGTTTGTGGTCATCACAGACAAGGAACTGGCTCAAAAAGCCGGGAAAGCTGCTGCTGGCTTGGGAATGAATAAGTTTGCCAAAGATGCTCCCGTGCATATTCTGGTTGTAGAAGAATCTGCTAATATAACCTCCCTGCTTGGCGGAAAGGTAAAAGGCAAGCATTTTCCGTTGATCGACATTGGAATAGCGGCTGCTCATATTTCTCTGGCAGCTGAAGCCGAAGGTTTGGGTTCTTGTATTCTGGGTTGGTTCGATGAAAAAGAGCTGAAACAGCTTGCCGGTATTCCTGCTTCGAAACGTTTATTGCTGGATATTGTCATTGGCTATCCGGCAAAGGAAAAACGTAAGAAGATAAGGAAGCCGAAAGAAAAGGTGATTTCATACAATCGTTATTGATTGAAAAATAATTATATTCTTAGCCCTTTAGGATAAGCATATAACAGAAAGCATCGTTGGTTTTAAAGGAAGGGGACGTTCCTTTTAAACCAACGATGCTTTCCTTTTAAAGGAACGACCTGTTTCTTTAAAACCAATAAATGGCTTTTTTAAGGTGTTGATAGTTAGCGTGTTATTGATGCCGCTTTTCCGGTGGCATCAATAATGCTATATTTATTTCTTTTTTGACAAATCTTTCAATAGGTAGTCTACTGCTGCTTTCAGTTGTGCATCTTCTCCTTTCAGGCTGGCTGCCGGGTAGTTATAGACTAGTA
>ERZ780037.571-NODE-571-length-11250-cov-4.5021_pt1 | contig 11250 bp, 7 predicted proteins | sample MGYA00511854_ERZ780037 | MGnify/ENA primary metagenome ERZ780037 (study PRJEB29588, sample SAMEA2148063) | human gut metagenome | biome: human gut; feature: human-associated habitat; material: faeces | place: Denmark | collected 2008/2010 ... | reverse complement strand
CCTCACCGATTCTGCCGAAACAGCCATGTACGAAGGCGACGGAACCTGTATGCTACGCTTTTACCTGCCGGACGGAACAACACAACTGTTCTCCTTCAGCACAAAGTTCGAAGCAGACGGTATCACTTTTGAAGAACCCAATGACCAGATGTTTTCATTCAACTCCCCGATCGGTGCCTGCCCCACCTGTGAGGGCTTCGGCAAAGTTATCGGTATAGATGAGCATTTGGTGGTTCCCGACCGTTCTTTATCTGTTTATGAAGGAGCGATCGTATGTTGGCGCGGTGAAAAAATGGGAGAATGGAAAGAAGAGCTGATCCACAATGCGGAGAAATTCGACTTCCCGATTTTCACTCCTTATTATGAACTGACGGACAAACAGCGCCGGTTGCTTTGGGAAGGAAACCAATATTTCCACGGTATTAATGACTTCTTCAAGATGCTTGAAGAAAATCAATATAAGATACAATATCGTGTGATGCTTGCCCGGTATCGCGGAAAAACACTTTGCCCGAAATGCCACGGTACCCGTCTGAAACCGGAAGCCGGCTATGTACGCGTAGGCGGAAAGAATATTTCCGAACTGGTAGACCTGCCTATTTCCGAATTAAAGCAGTTCTTCGATCACTTGGAACTGAACGAGCACGACAGTAATGTAGCCCGCCGGATTCTGATGGAAATAAACAGCCGTATCCGTTTCCTGATTGATGTAGGTCTGGGGTATCTGACACTGAACCGGCTCAGTAACTCCCTGTCGGGTGGAGAAAGCCAGCGTATCAATCTGGCAACATCACTGGGAAGCAGTCTTGTAGGTAGCCTCTATATCCTCGACGAACCCAGTATCGGTCTGCACAGCCGTGACACCGACCGCCTGATTAATGTGCTGCGCCAACTGCAACAACTCGGTAACACGGTAGTAGTTGTAGAACATGACGAGGAAATCATTCGTGCGGCAGATTATATTATTGACATCGGTCCCAACGCCGGACGTCTGGGAGGAGAAGTCGTCTATCAGGGTGACATGAAAGACCTCAAAAAAGGAAGTAACAGTTATACCGTCCGCTATCTTTTGGGAGAAGAAGAAATTCCCGTCCCCCAACATCGCCGTCCGTGGAATAATTATATTGAACTGAAAGGTGCACGCGAGAATAACCTGAAAGGAGTAGACGTCCGCTTCCCGCTGAATGTAATGACAGTGGTTACCGGCGTTTCCGGTTCCGGGAAAAGTACGCTGGTACGTGATATTTTCTTCCGGGCATTGAAGCGTGAGTTGGACGAATGCAGTGACCGTCCGGGAGAATTTTCATCTATCGGAGGCAGTCTGCGCGACTTACGGAATGTAGAATTTGTAGACCAGAATCCGATCGGCAAATCATCCCGTTCCAATCCCGTGACATATATCAAGGCTTATGACGAAATCCGCAAGCTATGGTCGGAGCAGCCACTCGCCAAACAAATGGGATATACCGCCGGTTTCTTCAGTTTCAACAGTGAAGGCGGACGTTGCGAAGAATGTAAGGGTGAAGGCACCATTACCGTAGAAATGCAGTTCATGGCAGACCTCGTTCTGGAATGTGAATCCTGCCACGGGAAACGTTTCAAATCCGACACACTGGAAGTGAAATTCCACGACAAGAACATCTTTGATGTACTGGAAATGACCGTGAACCAGGCGATTGAATTCTTCAATGAACACGGACAGAAGAAAATTGTAAAAAAGCTACTCCCGTTGCAGGATGTAGGACTCGGGTATATCAAACTAGGCCAATCTTCTTCCACTCTTTCCGGTGGTGAGAACCAGCGTGTGAAACTAGCATTCTATCTGAGTCAGGAGAAAGCCGATCCGACTCTGTTTATCTTTGATTAACCGACAACAGGTTTGCATTTCCACGACATCCGTAAACTTCTGGATGCTTTTGACGCCTTGATCCGCCGTGGACATAGCATCGTAATCATCGAGCATAATATGGATGTTATCAAATGTGCCGATTATGTGATTGACCTCGGCCCGGAAGGTGGAGATAAAGGTGGGAACATTGTAGCGGTAGGTACTCCGGAAGAAGTAGCCGCTTGCGGAGCAAGCTATACGGGTCAGTTCCTGAAAGAAAAGCTGAAATAAGTCAAGAGTCAGAAATGGAGAGTTGAGAGATGTTTTGCAGCAAATATAGCGCAATAACTCTCCACTCTCCATTCTCAAATTATTTAAAAGTAGAATCCGAATCCTACTTTAATGCCGAAACGTGAATTATCGGAGTCATCAAAACGCCATTTATAATAAACAGCCGGTTCGATAGTTACTGTCCGCGACAGGAAATAAGCATATCCGGCTTCGATACCCAATCCCCAATCGTTGTTATGACCGCCACCTTTATAACGTCTGCGTTCCCAATCGAGGCCACCACCGATATAAACACCTGTAGTATTAAAATAACAACGTGCTCCCGTACCTAATGTATATATATCTACCGGTTGTGACCAGTCAGCTCCTGCATTTACCATTAATGCAAAACCGTCTGCCAGAAATGTACCGGCTTGCGCGCCGATCCCAAATTTAGCATCATCATTTTTACTGTAAGAAAAGTCCAACCCTGTAACGGAAGGATTTAGAATCATAGTTCCTTTCTCAAATTGTGCCTGTGCAGCTATTGATGCCAACAGCAGACAAATAGCTAAAGCTAATTTCTTCATAAACTTACTTTTTTAAGTGAATAGATTGTTCGTCTTTTTTACGGCGTTCACGCATCTGTTCCTTTTTGCGGAGGACAAGCCAAAGAAGCAGGACAATGACATAAGAACCCGCCACCGTCAGATACTTTTCCGTCTGGCTCACTTCCGTATTGCGGGGTAACAGATAAGCCGCCGTCACGGATACATAAATAAGGAATGCAAGTGCAACTCCCGTTGATCTTTTTATTTTCTTCATTCTGATAATTTTCTTGTTTTCTGCTTGCTCAGCCAGACAAAGAACCACACAATAGCAACCACCACACATCCTACACCGATGTAATAAGAGATTGCGTGCGACAGTCCCAAACCTTCAGGAGCAATACATATATAAGTAGAACACACACTTGTCATAAACAAGGCAGGTATCAAAGTAATGACATACGGTTTCTTGGATACCGCCAGATAAACCGTTATTGCCCAGAGGGTAAACACAGCCAATGTCTGGTTGGCCCAGGCAAAATAACGCCAGATCATATTAAATCCGTTCGCATCACGCAGGCTATACAGAAGTAAACCGATAGCCGCCACGAACATCGGAATACAGATGTATAAACGACGACGCATACTCTTTTGTTCCAAGCCCAGGAAATCCGCCACAATCAGACGGGCAGAACGGAAAGCCGTATCGCCCGAAGTAATCGGAGCAGCAATCACTCCCAAGATAGCAAGCACACCCCCGATTGTTCCCAGCCACTCTTTTGTGATTGCATCAACTATGACAGAAGCATTACTTTCTTCCATCCCATTCTCATGGAAAAAGTAAGTAGCGGCGGCAGCCCAAATCAGTGCAACGATGCCTTCGGTTATCATTGCACCGTAGAACACCGGACGCCCATGACGCTCCGAAGTCATGCAACGAGCCATTAAAGGACTTTGTGTAGCATGGAAACCGGAAATTGCACCACAGGCAATACTCACAAACATTATCGGAAAGATAGGAAGTTCACTCGCCTCCGGGTTCGTATTTTGCAGTCCGTCCCACAGTTCCGGCAAAGCGGGATGATTCACATAAAGCATGACGAGAATCCCCACAGCCATAAACAACAAGGCAATTGCAAACAACGGATATATCTTACCTATAATCTTATCTACAGGCAACAATGTAGCCAAAATATAATACGCAAACACAACGATAATCCAGAACGTAGCATCCAGACTTTCCGGCGTCAGCTTCGCCAGCAATCCCGCAGGACCGGCCACAAAAACCGAACCGACCAAAATCATCAGGATAACGGTGAAACCTCTCATTATCTGTTTCGTCGTAAGTCCCAAATAGCGTCCGATAATTTCCGGCAAACTCTCGCCCTCATGACGCAAGGAAAGCATTCCGGCAAAATAATCGTGCACCGCCCCGGCAAAAATACTTCCCAACACAATCCATAAATAAGAAGAACTACCGAATTTCGCTCCCATTATTGCACCGAATATCGGACCTAGTCCGGCAATATTAAGGAACTGAATCATAAAAATCTTCCAGGTCGGCAATGGAATATAGTCTACTCCATCAGCCTTGGTCAGAGCCGGTGTTTTACGGTCGTCGGGACCAAAGACGCGTTCCATCAAACGTCCATACGTAAAATAGCCTACTATCAACGCCAGTAGGCATAGAGTAAATGTTATCATAGTGTGTCGTTTTTTTAGCTTGGCAAATGTAACATAATCTCACGAAACAGCCCAACAATACCGACACTTTTACTAACTTTGCAGGGATTTAAAACAAAAAATAAAGAATATGCGCCTATCTATTCTCATTCTTTCACTTTTGTTTCCTTTCCTCTCCGTGGCAGCGCAGCCCAAACATGAAGTCCGCGCCGCATGGCTCACAGCGTTGTATGGTCTCGACTGGCCCCGCACACGTGCTGTCAGTCCTCAAAGTATCCGCAAGCAAAAGGAAGAATTGGTGGATATCCTCGATAAACTGGAGGCTGCCAATTTCAATACTGTCCTGTTTCAGACACGCACACGCGGGGATGTGTTATATCCTTCGTCTATCGAACCTTTCAATTCTATCCTGACAGGGAAATCCGGCGGAAATCCCGGTTATGATCCGCTCGCTTTTGCCATTGAAGAATGCCACAAGCGGGGTATGGAATGCCACGCCTGGATGGTAACCATTCCGTTGGGAAACAGGAAACACGTTGCCTCGCTCGGCAACCGGTCCGTCACCAAGCGGATGAAAGATATTTGCGTACCTTACAAGAACGAATATTTCCTTAATCCTGGACATCCGGGAACTAAAGAATATTTGATGAAACTGGTACGGGAAGTCGTGAGCCGTTATGATATAGACGGGGTACATTTCGATTATCTGCGTTATCCGGAGAATGCCCCTCTCTTTCCCGACAAATATGATTTCCGCCGATACGGGAAAGGGCGTACACTGGACCAATGGCGGCGGGATAATATTTCTGAAATTGTACGTTATATATATAAAGGTGTAAAAGCAATGAAGCCTTGGGTGAAGCTCAGCGCCAGTCCGGTTGGGAAATACCGGGACACTTCGCGTTATCCTTCCCGTGGGTGGAACGCTTTCTTCACTGTTTATCAAGACCCGCAAGGCTGGCTTGGCGAAGGTATTATGGACCAGATATATCCAATGATGTATTTTCAGGGAAACAGTTTCTATCCTTTTGCCCTTGACTGGCAGGAGCAAAGCAACGGACGACAAGTTATTCCGGGGCTCGGCATCTATTTCCTTCATCCCGACGAAGGTAAATGGACACGGGACGAGATAGACCGTCAAATAAACTTCATCCGGAATCATAAAATGGCGGGTGAAGGCCACTACCGGGTAAAATATCTCATGGAGAACACTCAAGGCATCTATGATGAACTAATCGAGAACTTCTACGCATACCCGGCTTTACAGCCACCGATGCCCTGGTTGGACAATGTTCCGCCCACAGCTCCGTCCGAACTGAAAGTAAGGACTATCGACAGTGGATATACGGAATTGAAATGGCAGGCCGCTACCGACAATGATCCACGTAATAATCCGATGTACATTATTTATGCATCGAATGAATATCCGGTAGACACCAGTCGGCCGGAAAATATCGTTGCACAGAATATCAGAGAGACAAGTTATATCTACGCCCCTATCCTGCCTTGGAATGCCAAAAAACATTTTGCCGTTACAGCCGTAGACCGTTACGGGAATGAAAGTACAGCAGCACAAAAATAACTTCCCCCCCCTACCCAGGAGCAAAGAGCCGGATTAAATACTACATAAGGCATAAGAATGCACGTTTTACAGTAAGATAACCCGTATTTTGCAGCTTAATAATCCGGTTGGAGTATCAGTCTTTTTATAGCCCACATACGCAGGCTGTACAGCACACGTATGCAAACCGTACAGCACACGTATGGAGGCTGTACGTCACACAGCTGTGGGCTATAAATTTAACGCCTTTCAAAGCGGATTATTAAGCCATGATAATCGGATTTATGCGTGCCCATTACAATAAAAACAAGCCAGCTTACGCGACCTTTATCCGGTTGCCTTATCTATGACAGATACCCTGTTTTTTGCAGTAAAAGTATGATAGATACCCCCTAATAGAAGGCATCTATCATACTTATTTCTCTGATAATTAGAAGAATATTAAAATCAATGATAGATATGACAGACATTTATTTCATTATGTAATAAGTAAAAACATGGATAAAAATCAAAGAGGAATAACAACTTTATGTTCCTTCTGATTTCTGAAAATAACAAGCTCTGCCTTTTTACTTGTATCCACGTGCTTCAACGCCTCCTCCATATCATCTAAATTATTGACCGGCTTTCCATTTACACTAAGAATAACATCATTCGAAGCAATAAAATCTCGGACTTGATTACTACCTAAGACATCTACAGAAACGACATAAACTCCCCGTTCCGTATCCATACCCGTAGCAGAACGTTCCTCCAATGTATCCAGATTCTTAAACGTTACCCCTTTCCAAAACATCGTTTTAGTATCCGTTGCATGACCTGCCACAAGCGGAACGGGCATCACAGGACTTGCAGCCAACCGTTTCAAACGAGAAGACAGCACTCCGAAATTATTCATCGGAAAATTACGGAATCCTCCTTTGGTTACGACTTCAGAATCGTCAGCTACATTAAAATTACCTTTCGCAGCATCCATAAACTTGACTGTGGTTACTATAGAATGAGCATCCCCACCAAGTTGGCGAGCTGCAAGATACGCCAAACTGTCTGCAAATATGTTATAATCTACCTCTCTGCCCCAACCACGCACACTTATAGGTTTATATTTGGTCATTACAATGTTACGTGAAAAGACATCTCCGCTATTTTTAAACCACAAATGCGGGTGAAGCGTATTATTGACGATAATATTATTCTCAACAGTCCGATAAAACCCTTCACGCAATTTAATACCGCCATTCAAACAAAGATTATTGTAAATCTGGTAATTACTGGAACCATCGTCCAAGTCTATATCCCATCCTCTATCACAACGCAAACGATTATGGCGGATAATGATAGGTTCGACCACGTCTGCCAAAATCAACGCAGGCTTTTCATTCGTTATTTGCGTCATTACATTATAATTCGGATGCCAGAAACGGTCACGCCCCCAGGAGTTGATAGTTCCATGGTCACCTGTTTCCTTCACGGTATTAAAAATGTCATTGTATTCGATAATATGTCCTCCCCATGTGCCTTCGCTGATATTAATTCCGGCACGGGGAGTATTGTAAATACTGTTATGACTTACCGTTATGTTGCGACACATGGAAAGCTCCACTCCGGTAATCTGCTTTTCAAACAAACCGATTGTACATATCAAGTTATCAGAGACCTCGCAATAAGCAGGATGATTGTCATTCTGAGGCCCTTTCGTATAATCCATTTTATCCAAAGGAACAAATTTCCCATACCTAAAACTCGGCGAACGTACTCCCGCCACATCCCCGACGAAGCAAATGGCACTGGCTCCGATAGAAGTCAGATAAGAACCGGTCACTGCCGAATAGCGATTATATTTATCAAAAAAGACACCATTCCCTCCTACGTTATGGATATAACAATCACGCAGAGCACATTTTTCCGTTCCCCTGAAAACAACGGTTCCTCCCCGATATATTGTCCAGTCCGAGCGGAGCAGAGGCTCATACTGTTCCATAAAGGTCCGTATCGTTTGTGTCAGCTCAATTCCTTGAATCGTTATGTTCTTCACCGGCTCGGATGAAGTTCCCGCAAACTCAATCAAGTTTTTAAGTTGCGGGGTCTCAAACGTCAGTTCGTTTATTTTTTCATCAGGTAAAGGATAATAATACAACCAGCCTTCTTTTTTATCATAGTACCATTCTCCCGGAGCATCCAATTCTTCAAAGATATTCTCCACCATCCTGTTTTCATTATGGATTCCCATAGGACGGTTATTCTGCCAACCACCTTCCAGCTGTAACTCTCCCTTTTCATTTTTGCCTGTAATACGATAATGAAAATCACCCCAATCATGTTTATGCATGGCATGAAGGTATCCCCCTTCCGGGCATTTCCATTTTTTTACTCGTTCCGGGGCTGTTGCCAAAGCAGATGTGCCATTAAAACGAACAGCTTTTTCATCATAATTAGGGTAACGTGCCATAGATTTCAATTCTCCATTTACGAAAAGCATATCCATAACCGGACTTCCTTTCACTACAGCCCGCATGATACCGTTTTTATATTTCTCCCATTTCAAGTCCAGTACAATCCCACTCGACAGTACGGTTTTCTCTCCGGGATAATTCTTTATTATCAATTCTTTCGAATCATTTCCATCATCAGAAGTCAGCATCAAGGGCTTATCTAAAACATATTTCCCCTCCCGCAAGTAAATTGTAGTGCTATTTTGATCCTTTCGGGCTTTTTCGACAGCTTCGTGAATTGAATGAAAAGGAGCCGACTGACTACCATCTCCCCCCGATGATGCGTGAGGAGAAACGTAGTATATTGATTGAGCATAAATACCTATAAATGGTATCATTGACAGAAAAAGAAGAAATGTTTTTATTCTTTGTGTTTTCATATAATATAATTATTTTGACTATAAATATGAACAAAGATAGCTTAAATAAAATACTCTACTAACGATAAATGAAAATTTAACAATCTCAGGTAACCAATGGGATGAATCCTATATCAAAAACAACCAAGCCCACAGCATTCCTTTTTCAATGAGTCGGAGCAACCAACATCCACGCCCGGTAACAGCTTCTCTTATGGACAGGCACCAAAGGTAAATAGCCGGAGCACACTTTCCCCTCCCTGATTTCCAACGGATAAGTGGCCGACATCCGTTCATGTTCCTTCAAAGCTTCCCCCTCCGAGGGATGATAATCAATTCCCGAACATCCTGCTGAATCCGGATGTACATAGCAGTCATACAGGAAACGCGTCATGACTCCCATATTCATGCGCAGATTTATTTCTACGCAAGGATGAATCCGAAAAGCTGTTTTTTCATTTTCCGGGAACCGGCAAATCATCATATCAACTCCCAGATAACCTTTATAAACAGAGCTTACCGACTTAGAAAGCTCACACTTCAAACGACTCTCCAAGTCCGTCAAAGCCCCTAAAGGTACGTATTGTGAAAGTTTCCCCCGGATTGCCTCATTAGAGAGCAGGTAGTTTCCTTCATACATTCCACTCTTTCCGGTACGGAAAAGAGAATATCCGACAAACGTCACTTCACCTGCCCCGTCAGAATAAAACTCCAAAGCAAAATCCTCTACCTTATTATATATGGGTTCCGCAATAACCCCTCCCTGTAAAGCAGCCACACGCGTGCACCAACCGGAGATAAAAGGAGTAAATGTACCTTTGCACCAGTTTAACCCTTTCCCACTTCCCGAAAGCGGAGCTTTCAACAAACACCCTTCCCGTTCTTCCACGAAAGATTTCCATTCTTCCGGCGTTTTCAGATAATAAGATTCTCCACAGAAATGTTCATTCAACTGTAGTTCAGGAAGTAACGATACGGACTTAGAACGGTGAGAGTACTCCCGCCATACACTTATTTGTTGCATGGAAGGAAGTAGGGATTCATCCACTCCCAGTCCTGAAAGTCGTTTCCGTAAAGCCGCATCCCACCCCCAAGGACGGATATCCAATGCCGGTTCGGCAGCCAATTCCGGTTCCGTCATTAAATAGACCGGAATATCCAACAACTCCTGCATCCGCTTCAAATAATCGAGATTATAAGAAGAAGAAGCCAGCACCGCACTTCCCCGTTCCGCATACCACACAGGAAGCAAAGCCAGTTCGGAAGCCATACGCCTGGCAGAAGCCGGCGGCATATAATTCGTTTCACCACTTGCCAACGCCAAATCATGCTCCGGATTGAATATATAAAGAGTCTTTTTAGCCATACCAAATGCAATCAATGCTTTATTCTGCAAATATATACAGGAAATAAACAGGAATCTTCACAATAAAGAGAAAGTTGTATTTAAAAGCACATTTTTGCTATCTCTACTTTGCAAATCCTAAAAAAAGCACTATATTTGCCACCCGAAAAACAAAGAACTGAAATGGAATCATTCTATCGCACACACGCTTACCTTGTTGAGCACACCAATGCCCCCGTTCGCCGCGATCTTATGGACGAGATTGACTGGAGTGACCGCCTGATTGGTATCAAAGGGACACGTGGCGTAGGAAAAACCACTTTCCTTCTCCAATACGCCAAAGAGAAATTCGGGAACGACCGTTCCTGTCTGTTCATCAACATGAACAACTTCTATTTCTCGGGCCACAGCATTGTAGACTTCGCCAACGAATTTCAGAAACGTGGCGGAAAAGTATTGTTGATCGACCAGGTGTTCAAACATCCGGAATGGAGCAAAGAGTTACGCATGTGTTACGACCGTTTTCCTAACCTGAAAATTGTCTTCACCGGCTCGTCCGTGATGCGACTGAAAGAAGAAAATCTTGAATTACGTGATATCGCCAAGAGCTATAACCTGCGTGGATTCTCTTTCCGTGAATTCCTAAACTTGCAAACAGGCATGAAATTCAGGGCATATAGCCTCGAAGAAATTCTTAGCACTCACGAACAGATTGCCAAAGGAGTACTCTCCAAAGTCCGTCCGCTTGACTATTTTCAGGATTACCTGCACCACGGATTCTATCCGTTCTTCCTTGAAAAACGTAACTTTTCGGAGAATCTGCTGAAAACGATGAACATGATGGTGGAAGTAGATATACTTCTCATCAAACAAATTGAACTGAAATATCTTTCAAAGATAAAAAAATTACTATATTTGCTCGCTGTCGACGGGCCGAAGGCTCCAAATGTGAGCCAACTGGCAAGCGACATACAGACATCTCGCGCCACGGTGATGAACTATATCAAGTATCTGGCAGATGCGCGACTCATTAATCTGGTTTATCCGAAAGGGGAAGAATTCCCTAAAAAACCTTCGAAGATAATGATGCACAACTCCAACCTGATGTATTCCATCTATCCGGTGAAAGTGGAAGAGCAGGATGTGCTCGACACATTCTTTGCA
>ERZ780037.560-NODE-560-length-11449-cov-2.24697_pt1 | contig 11449 bp, 14 predicted proteins | sample MGYA00511854_ERZ780037 | MGnify/ENA primary metagenome ERZ780037 (study PRJEB29588, sample SAMEA2148063) | human gut metagenome | biome: human gut; feature: human-associated habitat; material: faeces | place: Denmark | collected 2008/2010 ... | reverse complement strand
GAGATAGCTCTGAACAGTAACGATAATATGCAAGATTAGTGTAAGATTAGATAATTTGGGCTTGACGATTTGCAAAAATGTGATATAATGTTTTTTGTGCGATTAGTAAATACCCTATTTATGTAGTTTGGCGCACAATTTGCAACAGAAGGGTGGTCAGGAAGTAGTATGTCAAATGTCATCGTTAAAGAAAACGAGTCTTTAGATAGCGCATTACGCAGATTCAAGAGAAACTGTGCTAAGGCAGGCATTCAGCAGAGAACATTACGAGAAGCCAAGCGTAAGACGTAAGAAGAAGTCAGAAGCAGCTAGAAAACGTAAGTTCAACTAATAATTAATATTTTTGACATGAGAGAGCGGTGCTTAGGCATCGCTCTTTTTTGAAACTTTTATATTTTTTAAACTTTCAACTTTCTTGAAGGGTAATTATTTATAAGATATAATAAAGAGGTATATAAGTGTTGGAAATTAAGTTGAATAAAGGTAAGGTGTTTGTATGCTGTATTATTTAAAAAGGAAAAATGAAAACATAGCATTGATTGATTTCATACCGGATGGGGATATATATGAAGTCCGTGAAATAATAAACAATGAATTAAGTCCGCTGCATATGCAGAATGACTTTAACTGGCTGAAAAGATGGTGGAAGAGGCGTTCAGTTCCAATCAGTCAGGGAAATATCAGGTTTTTACTTGAAAAGAAAGGGCTGCTTGGTTCAGAAGAATATCTGCTTAAAAATCTTGGATTGTCACTTACTGATTATTACTGGATATGTCCTGTTAATTCAGAACTGACATGGGAAGATATTAATCTTTTTGACAATGAATTTGTAGGAAACATCATGATGGGAGAGATGGAAAGTGATATCCAGGATGGAATGCCACATTTTACTCCTAACTGTTCATTACAGGGAACACTTGAGAAAAGCTGGGTAATAATAAATGGTGAAAGAGGTCTTCTGAAAGGCAACCGTGATAATTACTCATCTGAAAGCATTAATGAGGTTATAGCATCAAGACTTCATGAACTGCAGGGGTTTGATAATTATACAAAATATTATCTAAAAAAAATCAGCGGTAAAAATTATGATTATGGATGTTTTTCAAAACTGTTTACATCCCAGCATCTGGAACTGGTGCTTGCCTATGACATTGAATGCTCAGAAAAAAAGTCCAACGACATATCAACATATGAACATTTCCTTAATGTGTCTGCAAAGCATGGTCTTAATAAGGATGAATTACGGTCATACATGGATTACCTTATCACAACGGATTTTGTACTTTCAGAGAGGGACAGGCATTTAAGCAATATAGCGGTCTTAAGGGATGCTGATACGCTTGAGTTTATTAAGCCTGCACCAATATATGACAGTGGAAAATGCCTGTTTGTAAATGACAGCATTCCATCAACAGACAAGGGGCTGTTAAGCATAAATACTGTAAGCTTTATGGCTGATGAATTAAGAATGCTGAAACTTGTAAAAGACCGCAGCCTGGTTGATGTTACAAAGCTTCCACCAAGAAGCTTCATAGAAAAAATATATTCAATGGATTCACAGATGGATGAGAAGAGAATATCTGCTATCTGTGATGCGTATGAGCGTAAAATTGACCTGTTCAGAATGTATCAGCTTGGGGAAGATTTGAACAAAATCAAGTTTGCCGTAAATACAAAGAAAAGAGATAATACCGGAATGGATTCTTATGTGCTTGATGACGAAGCGGATGATTTGGAAGAAGAATATAAAGAAGAAACAACACCAAGATTATAAGGCAGGCACATAAAAGTGTCTGTCTTTTTGTATGGAGGAATGAGCAAATGGATATCCAGATAACCAGACTTAAAGAATACATAGAAAAACAGCCGGAGGATTTCTTTGCAACGGCAGACCTCACAGCCCTTACAGATAAGATGGATGGGATAGATAGGAAAGAGGCGAAGGAAGATGAACATAGATTCTTCTGACAGTGTAGTAAGGGCATTGTCAGAGCAGATGCGTGATTTCGACAGGGAAGTATTCATCCCAAACAAAAAATCAAATTAGGCTTATTTACTAGATTAATAACAGAAAGTATGATATTATCATAATGTGCAATATGTACAAAAAGTATTACAATACATATATGTATATTTATATTAATATTGGAGAATAAACCTATGAGAAAGAACATATTTAAAACAACAGTAATAACAATGGCAGTACTTACAGCAGCCTTTGGAATGACAGCCTGTGGAAAGAAGAATAATACCGTAAAGGATAATGATACAACAGTAACACAGGAGAATGTAACAACAGCAGATAAGAACAATACAAAGAAGTCAAGCAAGGTAGTATTTGACTACACAGATGCAGATGGTGTGACAACCAAGCTTGAGGGTAATGCAACAGTAAGTGACAATGGCGAGGCAACAATAGAAGTAGTTGACAGTAATGGTAATAAGACAGTCTTTACAGGAAAGGCTAATACAGATAATGGAAAGTTATCAGTAAGTGATATCAAGGTATCAGAAGGTGGCACATTAGTAAAGACAGACGGTACAGAAGTAAAGGTATCCGAAGATGCTAAGATAGAAGATGCAACAGAAAGCACAGAAACTGCAAAGGCAGATGTAGCAGCAAAGGAAGATACAATTGTAGCTGATGGTTCAGACAGCAATGTATCAGAAGGAAATGAAAATGCAGGAGACAATGGAGCAGATAATGGAAATGTATCTGATACACCAAGTAATGAGCCTGTAGAGACACCTGATGTACCAAATACACCAAGTGAGCCTGAGTATGTTCCTGATGTACCAAGTGAACCAGAACCAACACCAGAAGAACCACAGCCTTCTGAGCCTGAAGAACAGGCTAAAACACCAGTATATTGTGATATGGACTTCAGAACAAGTGATGGCGTTGAAGACACAAGAGATGCAACTGTTGGTTAATATATTTTTAGAAAATATATTAACGGTGAAATTACTGAATCAGAAGCAGAAAGTCTTATGCTTAACGGAGCATTAATTAATGTTAAGGTAAGATATGATGACGGTTCAGAAGAAATAATTGATGAAATTAAACCTAAGTCAGTAAAAAAATGTGATATACATACAGCAGAAGAAAAAAATGCTATTGAATTAAATTGGCATATACCGGGATATACATATGTTAGTATGTCAGATGTTTTAGGAGCAACACATACATTATATTATATGCTTATCTATTATGATATCTGATGAATAAATAGAATAATAATGAAACAATGGAACTGTCATAAGTGCATATTGCATAAATGGCAGTTTTTTTATGCCCTGAATAATAAAAAAGCCTTAATGCAACACATAAAGATACTAAAAATGTAACATAACTATTATAGGCAGATATTTTTATATAAAAATCATCAAAAATGATTATAGTGTCTGTCATATATAAGATGTAGTAGTTGTAGGAAGATATTTTTAAAATAGATATGTAAATTTATCCCTTAAAAAATAATAACTTACACTATTATAATACAGGCTTAATATAGCCAAGTCAGCTAGGAGAGAGACTTAGCAGGAAGGAGAAAGAGAGAATATGAAGAAGAAACAAATATTAAAAAGTCTGATTATGATACTTACAATAGTATTTAGTGTCTTATCAAGTCTTATAGTAGATTCAAAGCTTACAATTACAGCACATGCAGCTTCTAATTATGGTCTTACGGTTAAATGGACAGAAGGCATAGAGTGGGTTGCTACAGATGAAGCAGGAACGAACAGATGGACTAATGGCAGTATCAAATACTTTGCAGAAAATACCAGTGCAGGTACATATATCAAATTAAAACCGGGCTACAGGCTTGATTGTCTGGTTGCGGATTCTGAATGGGCTGACTGGACTACCATATCTGACACATTATATTATGATTCATGGTCAATGTACGGAAACAGAACAGTAACAGTTAAGGTAATATCAGAAGTGTTTGAAGAGAACGGTGAACGGTATACTTATAATGGTAATTATCACGAAGCCGGTTATAAGCTTATAGAAGTTGATTTGAATATGCAGATATTTTTATATAAAAATGATTTTTATATCTGTCATATTATAGGTAGGATTAATAAATTAATATATCCTCGGATACAGGACTGCTTACAGTTCGAGTTTTTAGAGAAAGGAGAAGAATCTTATGAGAATGAAAAGAACTGCTGTGTACCGTCTGGTATACATGATGGTGAGGGAATTTGGTAGAGGGGTTAATGATCTAGCTCCTATCCGATTCAAAACAAATAATAGAATTTTTAATATTATAAGGAGAGCAAAATTATGCGAGATAAATATAATGTAAGAAAAATAGCAGATAGTTATAAATTTGATGAAAGTTATGAAATAAATATATATAATTATTTATGCTTCAAAAAAATGAATAAAAAGATAAAAGAAAAAATGAATAATGATGTTAAATTTATAACATATCATCAATGGGAAAATTACATACAAAATAAGTATAAGGACTTAAATAAGTTTGAATTAATGGGATTTAGTCGTTTTCTTAATTTGAAAAGTAGGAACTTAAAGCCTGAGCATGAATATTGGAATATAGTAACAACTATTTTATTAACTATTTTGACAGAAAAAGCATATAATGAAATTATAAATATGGGAATTGATGAGAGTGATACCCTTGCAAAAATTGTTGGACAATTTATCGGACAATTTTTAATTTTTATAGGAATTGGTATAGGTTTAGTTTTTTTAATTGTAAAAATAACAAAATTTATATGGGATGTATCAGATAAATCGAACTTTTATTATGACTATAAAAAAAAATAGATAATATGATAGAGGCGCTTGATGAAGAGAATTATCATAAAAAAGGCTAATCTTGAGAGTTTAATCAAACAGATAATATATTAAATGTAATTGTATATTTTCCCATTCCCCAGCATAGAATATAAAAAGATTTTGGAAGTCTGCTTATATGGTCGATTTTATCAGCAGCGGTATAAGGCTCGGACAGATGTGTGATCTTAGCAGAGATGTTGTTGCAGGACTTCCTGTTATATCAATGCTGGGTGACTGCGAGGTTTTTATAGAGAATTACAGGGGGATACTTGAGTATTCAAGCGAATATCTTAAGGTTTCTACGAGGATAGGCAATATAAGAGTGAGCGGGAGCAATCTTGTGATATACCATATGAATCAGGACGAAATCCTTCTTAGGGGACGCATTGGCAAAGTTTCTCTAAAAGGAGAGGCTGATGAAAAGGATACATAATTATATTATTATTGAAATATCCGGCTGGGAGCGGGAAAGGTTCGTTAATCTGTGCTGCAGGCGTGGGATTACATTATATAACTGCCAGTGTGTGAAAGAGACAATAAGAGCGAGAATAACAAGACAGGATTATTTCAAGACTAAGGAATTGCGAAGAAAATGTCATGTTCATATTAAAGTTGTAAAGAAACATGATATAGAGTTTCTTTTTGCAAGATACAGAAGGAATTATTCGATAATTGCTGGCTTTGCCACTGCATTTGTATTGATGTTTATTGCCAGCAGATTCGTGTGGAGTATTGAATTTGACGGAAATTACATATATACAGATTATGCAATGTTGAGATTCCTTAATGAGCATGGCATCAGTACAGGCGACAAAGTTAAGAACATAGATACTGAAAGTATCGAGAAGGCAATTAAAGATGAATTGTCGCAGGTTACATGGGTTAATGTACGGATTGAGGGGAATATTCTGAAAGTCAGCATTGATGAATCTAAAGCTGATGAGTTACACAGCACCACTAATGATGGCAATATAATATCAGGGTATTCCGGTGTTATTGAATACATTATAACAAGAAGTGGAACACCGAAGGTCACTGTTGGTGACGAGGTATCAGAAGGCGACATACTTGTTGAGAATACATTGTATGTTCCTGATGATTACGAGGAGAACATACAGCAATTCCAGACGCAGGCTCAGGCGGATATTCTGATAAGAACGCAGTTATCATGGGATAATGAGATAAATGCGGTATATGCCGATAAAATATATACTGGACGAAAGATGACGACATATGCCATAAGCATAGATAAATATGAAATTTCTCTCGGCTTTCCACGACATTTAAAAGAGTATGACAAGGTTGTTAATGAGGGAAATATAAAGATTGGTAATCTGATTGCACTTCCTGTATCTGTACAGAAGATTACTCTTAATGAGTATAAGGAAAATGAGGCTGAGTACAGTGAGGAGGAAGCAGCGGCTATTCTTAATGAAAAAGCTGAGAGATTTATAAAACATTTGAAAGAAAATGAAGTGCAAATAAATGATTATCATGTTAATATAGAAAGAAGCGGGGATAAGTATATTGCACATGGTGATATTGATGCAACTGTTCCTGCGGATTTTGATGTTAGAAAGGTGGAGACATCTGATGAGTGAGGTAGAGAGTCTTATTAATATACCGGTAGAACACTGCTCCAATATATTTGGACAGTTTGATGAATATGCGAAGGTTATAGAGAAAACACTTAAAGTTACGATTATTGTAAGAGACAGCTCTGTGAAGGTTATAGGTGCAGAGGCAGCAGTGCAGAGAGCATCAGGAGTACTTAATTATCTGTATGAGCTGTCTAAGAGAGGCAACCAGATTACAAGACAGAATGTTGATTATTCCATTGCACAGTCATTTGAAGAAAAGGCTGATTCGCTGATTGAGATTGATTCTGATACAGTGTGCAGGACGATTGCAGGAAGGCCTATCAAGCCTAAGACATTCGGACAGAAGGAGTATGTTGATGCCATTAGGGATAAGATGATTGTGTTCGGAGTAGGACCGGCAGGAACAGGTAAGACATACCTTGCTATGGCGATGGCTATTAATGCATTTAAGAATAATGAGGTCAACAAGATTATTCTTACAAGACCTGCGATTGAGGCTGGTGAAAAGCTCGGATTCCTGCCGGGAGATTTGCAGAGTAAGGTTGATCCGTATCTCAGGCCTCTGTATGATGCACTTTTCCAGATTATGGGTGCAGAGAGCTTTAATGCCAATATGGAAAAAGGTCTTATCGAGGTTGCCCCGCTTGCATATATGAGAGGTCGTACACTTGACAATGCATTTATTATTCTTGATGAGGCACAGAATACAACACCTGCACAGATGAAGATGTTCCTTACACGAATCGGATTCGGTTCAAAGGTTGTTGTTACAGGTGATATGACACAGAAGGATCTGCCAAGGGATACCGTGTCAGGTCTTGAGGTTGCGACTAAGGTTTTATCCAAGGTTGAAGAGATAGCATTTATAAAGCTTACCAATAAAGATGTTGTAAGGCATCCTCTTGTACAGAAGATTGTCAAGGCATACGAGGATTACGAGGAGAATCAGGCTAAGGCTGCCAAGAGAAGAGAAGCAAGAAAGGGAAGTCAGACAGGAAGGAGAAAAGATTGATATGACTATTAATATAGAGTACGAAGCCGAGGAAAAGCTTGACTTAGATTATGAGAAGATAATTACTGATGTTGTCAATGAGGCGGTTGATTATGAAAAATGTCCTTATGAAGCAGAGGTTAATGTAACAATTGTTGACAGTGAATCTATCCACGAGATTAATAAGGAATACAGAAATATTGATTCTCCGACAGATGTACTTTCATTTCCGGGAGTTAATTATGTTACACCTTCGGATTTTGATGCAATTGAGGACGAGTTAGAAAACAATGCTGAGGATTATTTCAATCCTGATACAGGAGAGCTTCTTCTTGGAGATATTGTTCTGTGCGTTCAGAAGATTAAGGAACAGGCGGACAAGTATGGTCATTCTGAAAAAAGGGAGTTGGCATTTCTTACAGCACACAGTATGATGCACCTTTTTGGTTATGACCATATGACACCAGAAGAAAGTGCAGTTATGGAAGCAAAGCAGAATGAAGTACTTGAAAGACTTGGAATTACCCGTTAAGAGGTGACATATATGACAGATAATGAACTTGTTGCTAAAGCTAAAGAGGCACTTGAGTACTCATATTCACCGTATTCGCATTTTGCAGTTGGTGCGGCACTTTTAAGTACTGATGGACAGGTATTTATAGGCTGTAATATTGAGAATTCTTCTTTCGGGGCTACTAACTGTGCAGAAAGAACTGCAATATTTAAGGCGGTCAGTGAGGGTGTAAAGGATTTTAAGGCGATTGCTATTGTATGTTCAGGAGACCAGCCTGCTTATCCGTGTGGAATATGCAGACAGGTGATGTCTGAATTTTTCAATCCTGATACAAGAATTATTGTTGAGGAAGGCGGCGGGCTTAAGACTTATACAATGAGTGAAATTCTGCCAGACAGCTTTTCGTTATAGTATAATATTGCTTATAAATGTTAATACTTCCCAGTAAGGACAACTTACAGGAGGGAGTATTGATGAATAAGAAATCATTCTGGCTTTATGTTGTGATTATGATTATGGCTGTAATAGCTGTAGTACTTGCAATATTTATACTTGTGGTAACAGATAATAAGAAGCCTTCTAATCAGCATTTTAAAGAAGAGGTAAGCTCGCAGGTGACTAAAGTAACTGAAAGTGAAGAGTACCAGTATGTTCTTAAGTACGAAAGAGATACTTTAAGAATATACAGAAATATTGTGGATGAAGGACGAGAAGTGTTCTATGATTATGCAGATATTAATATGGATTCACTTCCGAATGATATAAGAGAAAGACTGACTAAAGGGATATATTTTGAAGGAGAAGCACAGCTGTATGATTTTCTGCAGACATATAGCAGCTAGAAAGGATATGCATTTACATGGTTAAGATTATTTCGGACAGTACAAGCGATTTGACTAAGGAACTTATAGACAAGTTTGATATATCGGTTATTCCGCTTCACATTCTGCTAGGCAATGATGAATATAGGGATGGAATTGATATTACGCCAGATAAGATATATGAATGGGCAGATGAGAATAAGACAACACCTAAGACATCGGCGGTGTCTATTGATGATACAATAGAGATGTTTAAATGTGTTCTAGAAGAGGATAGGGATATTGTCGCATTTGCAATATCAGAGGATATGTCAACTACAGCTAATGTGTTCAGACTTGCGGCAAGAGAGCTTGAGGCAGAGGACAGGATTCATGTAATTGACTCTGAGAATCTGTCTACAGGAATAGGACATCTTGTTGTCGAGGCTGCTGTTATGGCAGGAAAAGGCATGTCTGCAGCTGACATTGAGAAGAATATATTAGAATTAAGACCGAGAGTCAGGGCAAGCTTTGTTGTCGATACGCTTACTTACCTTCACAGAGGAGGAAGATGCAGCGGACTGGCTGCCATGGCTGGCGGTGTACTTAAACTTCATCCAAGAATTGAAGTTAATAATGGAAAGATGAATCCTGGAAAGAAGTACAGAGGACGCATGAAGAATGTTGTACTGGATTATGTTAAGGATATGGAAGAAGACCTTAAGAAGGCTAAGAAAGACCGTGTATTCATTACACACTCTGGCTGTGATAAAGAGATAGTTGATGAAGTAAAGAATTATCTTAAACAACTTGATGTGTTTGATGAAATATATGAAACAAGGGCAGGCGGCGTTATATCTTCTCATTGTGGTCCGGGAACATTAGGAGTTCTTTTTATTGCCGGAGAATAATTTCAGGAGAAATGTATGGCTAAATTTACGAAAAAAGCGATAATGGACTGTTTTCTTAATATGCTAAAGCGTAAGAATATTGACAGGGTAACGGTTACAGATATATGTGAGGAATGTGGAATTAACAGGAATACATTTTATTATTATTTCAGTGATATATATGATGTGCTTGACAGTGTTCTTATAGAAGAGACAGAAAAGAATATTGATATTACGGAAGATGCAACTTTTTATGAGACATATAGTAAGGCAGCTTCTGTTATTATTGAGTATCGTGCAGCAGTTATTCATGTGTATAATTCCAGAAACAGAGATATTATTGAGAAATATCTGCATAATACAACAGAATATCTTGTTGGACTTTTTGTTAAGAAATATTCTAAAGACCATAAGCTTACAGAAGATGACAGAGAGTATATAACATGCTTTTACAGCTATTCTATTGTTGGAATTGTGTCAAGATGGATAGGTGATGGAATGCCGCCATATGATAAAGATCTTATTAAGCGTTTTTCTGAATCATTTGATGCAACGATTGATACAATGATTAATCTGTGTGAAGCTAATAATTAGTTATTAAAAACAGACAAAACATGTAAAGTGTTCGATTTTGGGACAAAGTACATGCTTTGCCTGTTTTTTTATTTGGAGAAAAAATGTATGCTAAATATAATAAAAAACGGCAAAAATAAATAAGAAAGCACAGAAAGGTGGAAAAGATTATGAGCAAAAAGGCGTTAAAACTAGGAGCAGCTACTATTCTTGCACTGGGGGCCGGTGCGGCAGTTGTATCAAAAAAGAACAAAAGGAATGAGCAGAGGAAGGTAACTAAAGACATTCAGAAAAGAGCACATGAGGAGTTCCGTAATACTGAAAGAGGGAAATATACTAAGAATAGTAAGGGGATATATTACTCTAATGGTAACTATGAAGCATTTGCAAGACCAGAAAAACCAGAAGGAGTTGATGATAAATCAGCTTATATTGTAGGAAGTGGTCTTGGTGCATTAGCTGCAGCGTGCTTTCTTGTAAGAGATGGACAGATGAAGGGTGAGAATATTCATATACTTGAGGCTATGGATATTGCAGGCGGTGCATGTGATGGAATTAATGATCCTACAAGAGGTTATGTAATGCGTGGCGGACGAGAGATGGATAATCACTTCGAATGTCTGTGGGATCTGTTCAGAAGTATTCCGTCTATTGAGACTCCGGGAGTTTCTGTACTTGATGAATATTACTGGCTTAACAAGCATGATCCTAATTATTCTCTTTGCAGGGCAACTGTAAACAGAGGTGAAGATGCACATACAGATGGCAAATTTAATTTAAGCCAGAAGGGCTGTATGGAAATAATGAAACTGTTCTTCACTAAAGATGAGGATTTGTATGATAAGACAATTGAAGATTTCTTTGATGAGGAAGTTTTTGATTCAGATTTCTGGCTGTACTGGCGTACGATGTTCGCATTTGAAAACTGGCACAGTGCGCTTGAGATGAAACTTTATATTCAAAGATTTATCCATCATATAGGCGGACTTCCTGATTTCTCAGCATTGAAGTTTACCAAGTATAACCAGTATGAATCACTTATCTTGCCTATGCAGAAATACCTTGAAGATGCAGGTGTTGAGTTCAGGTTTAACACAAGAGTTGATAATGTAATCTTTGATTTCAGGAATGGAAAGAAGATTGCAAAGACTATTGAATGTACTGTAAAAGGTGAGACTAAGTCAATTGATCTTACTGAGAATGATTTGGTGTTCGTTACTAATGGAAGCTGTACAGAAGGTACTATATACGGTGACCATACACATGC
>ERZ780037.556-NODE-556-length-11499-cov-6.03242_pt1 | contig 11499 bp, 11 predicted proteins | sample MGYA00511854_ERZ780037 | MGnify/ENA primary metagenome ERZ780037 (study PRJEB29588, sample SAMEA2148063) | human gut metagenome | biome: human gut; feature: human-associated habitat; material: faeces | place: Denmark | collected 2008/2010 ... | reverse complement strand
CCATGCATTGAAAGATGAAATGAAAGCTGATAGTATATGTGTACTGTTTATGTCGGAAGAGGGGGATAGGATTGGAGCAGAAACGGGAAAGCGGGGCATGGAAGGCTTTTCAGGAAGCGTTTCCTTACACGGTTCCTATTTTCGCAGGATTCTGGTTCGTAGCGTTTTCTTATGGGATTTATATGCATTCCATGGGGTTCGGCTTTCTTTATGGGGTTCGGCTTTCTTTATCCTGCCCTTATGGCGGCATTCATTTTCGGCGGTTCGCTGGAGTTCGTCGTAGTGGCAATGCTTATGAGCCCATTTGCCCCGCTGGGTACCTTTGTTATGGCGCTGATGGTGCAGTCCCGTCATTTGTTTTACGGTATTTCCATGCTCAAGAAATATGAAAACATGGGGTGGAAGAAACCGTTTCTCATGTTTTGGATGTGCGATGAAACATTTGCTTTGAATTACACGGCCACAGTGCCGCGTGATGTGGATCGGGGCTGGTTCATGCTCTGGGTATCCTTCCTGAATTATTTCTATTGGGTCAGCGGCGCCGCGGTAGGGGGACTTTTGGGATCGCTGGCAGCGTTTGATACGAAGGGGCTCGGTTTTGTGATGACCGCACTTTTTACTGTTATTTTTCTGGAACAGTTTTTACGGGAGAAAAAACATTATTTTATACTTCCGGCCATGGGTCTGATCCTGGCGGCGATTACGCTTTTGCGGAAGCCGATTGAGAAAGCAGGGGGATTTTTATGACGGAAATGCCTTTATATGAACAGGTTCTCACGATTGCTGTCTGCGTTCTGGCAACGATGGCAACACGGATGGTTCCTTTTTTTCTTTTCCGGCCCGGAAAAAATCTGCCCGCTTATATCCAATACCTTGGGAAGGCGCTGCCCTCGGCGGTATTTGCCCTTCTTGTGGTGTATTCGCTGAAGGACATTCATTTCTTTTCAGGAAATCATGGTGTGCCGGAGGCGCTGTCTCTTGCGGTGACGGTCGCGATTCATGTGTGGAAGAGAAATATGCTTCTTTCCATGGCGGCAGGTACGGCATGCTGCATGGCGCTGACAAGGGTTTTATAGAAAGCGGTAAATATGGAAAACCGGGGAAATATTTCCTCGGCTTTTTGAATCTCTTCCTTTGGAACTTATTCATTTGTACGCCTGCAATGATTTGTTTTATAATCATGGGGAGGCCAGCCATAAATACTTTGAGAGTTTAAAGTACTTCAAGAAGCATAAAAACAGCAATGAACAAGGAGATAAAAGCAATGTCCGGTTCAACGGATAAGATATTACAGGTGCTTGAGGCGGAACAAATCCGCCGCCTGAACCTTACAAAAGAAGATTTACAAAAATCATACCGTAAATTGGCGGAACAGAATTTTCCTGACGATCAAAGAATCCGATTTATTGCTGATTTAGGAGCCTGCAAAGACGCGGCATATCATTATCGGCTTATTTGTAAAGACTGGGAAGAAGATAAAAAGCTGCATTTAGAAAGCAGCTTTGATCAACATGGAAGAGAAGGCCTTGCGTTTTTATTTGAACAGCTGGATACAGTCAGGGATGAAAAGTTAAAGATATTGACCGCGTTTCTCATAGCGGAAACTCTTTCCAAGTTGAAGCATAGAGATTTTTATGTATCATTCTGCGATCGGCTTATTCCTGTTCTTGTTTCACTTATTGATACAAATGAAAATATTCTTCGCCGTAAAATTATCATCGCTTTTGGGTGGATAGGCTCATCAAAAGAAATTGATATCTTAACAAGACAAATATCCAGGGATAAAGATGCCCTTTGCCGGGCATGGTCTGCAGCAAGTCTTATGCAGATGTCATTTCATAGAGTGGAACGGGAAATGCTGCGGACGAAAACAAAAGAAGTATTTGCGCAAGCCATTGCAGAAGAGAAAGACTTATATGCCTGCGGAATGATGATAGAAGCAGCGCAAACATTGTTCAGCAAAAAATGGATATCTTCAACTGCTGTAGAAAATATGGAGCCTGAAAAGATAGAAAAAGCAAGACAGTCTGTCATCAGGTTTTTGAGCAAGTGTTAGATAAAAATATAGAAATGCAGGAAACAGTCAATCAAAAATAATGGTTTACTGTTTTTTGCTGTTCAAAAGTAGAAAGGGTGTCAAATGAAGAATACCAATAAATCAAAACGGTACCTGATAAACGCTTCGTACGGCGCATGTGCGGAAGCGGAACAGGTTTTTCCTGACGGCGGGAAGGATGTTTTACCCGATACGGTGTTTATTGTAGAAACCGGCAGCAAGGGCGGAAAGGATGTTTTACCCAGTACGGATCTCTATGCGGCTGCAGGTGCGGGGAAGGAGGATTGATAAGGATAATGGGGTGAAGTTAAGAATACATAATGGTACTCAGACCAATTTCAGAATAGTGATGAGTAGATAAGAAGCCTTTCTGATAGATAAGTACAGAAAGGCTTCTTATGTGAAAAGATAAAATATCTATTTATAAGATTTTATTTATGAAATATAAGAAGAAACGAGAGGATATATGCATATATTGACAAGAATAATAGAAAAGGATAATAATTAAATAAAAATGAGTATAGAGCCCAAAAATAATACAAAGCAAATTAATGATTTTGAAAGAGAGGGTTATGGAAATGAATAGGAATTTAATTAGAACAAGTTTGTTAATGATTTTTATGAGTATTCCGGTAGGGTATTCAAATGTTGTATTTGCCGAGGCTCCGGTGTATTCTTTGGATCCGGTATATGTTGTCGGAGCGCATAAAGTTTTGGATTCAGACAAATTCGGAAATATTATTACAGAGCAATCTTACTATAGAACGGGCGGAGATGTGGAAGTGGTAAACAGGAAAGAAATAGAAGATCATCATTATAATTCTATTTCAGAAGCGATTAAGTCTATACCCGGCGTGACATTCTCCAATCCAGGATACCGGGCGAACTGGTATGGATATGCAGCCTATTGCAATGCATTTTCTATCAATGGAGATACCCGTGTTGTGGTTCTTGTTGATGGGCGGCGTGTAGATAATCCGGCGACGGAATTGTTTGGTGACAGCTCCGTATCGGCAAGTAAGGGCATGACAGATCTTGATCAGGTTACAAATATAGAAAACGTGGAAAAGGTGGAGGTTATTAAAGGACCGGGCGCATCTGTATATGGAGCAGATGCTACCGGCGGTGTAATTAACATCATTACCAGAAAAGGAACAAAAGTGACTCGCGGAGCAATTGAACTTGCTACAGGATCGTGGAAGCATCATTTGTATAATATGAGCTTGTCCGGCCCCGTAGGAGATAAATATTCATACTTTGTTTCTGCAAATCGGGAAATGTCCGGTGATTCGTATTTTTACGACAGAATGACTGGTGCGAATCATAAGTATTACAATACTCATTATAAGGAAGAGGGGATAAGTGCGAGATTTGACGGGGAATTTGATGATGACCACAGCTTGAGAGTATGGTTCAATCATAACAATGGCAAGGACGGTTGCCCCAATGATGCTATTGATTACAGGTACTGGAATGAAACGGATTGGAATCGGATTATAGATAATGCTCAAAATAATGGAAAGTTAGGAGATACGGATAATCCCGGATATCGCAATGTGTATGCGATTGACTCCATGTTCGGCAGCTATACTGCGTATAATAAAAATGATTTGGATATTACGTATACATTTAAAAGAGATCATGGCTTAGAAAGCTTTGTCCGCGTGTATAACCAGGATCATCATTACCAGGTCTTTGATAAGTATAAATGGACCTATCCCGATGGGACTACTTTGGCGCCCTGGCCGGGAAATTATGATAAGTTTAAAGAATTCATGGATCTTTGGGGCGGTCCGATCTCAAAAGAACATATTAATACGTACCATGTGGAAAAGAATAAAGGGATAGAATTACAATTGGCCAGACAGATAAAAAATAATGATATCATTTTTGGCTTGACGTATGATAGAGGGGAAAATAATGATTATAAAAAGAACTATAAAACCGGAGAAGTGAAGGTTGGAAAGACGCAAAGAGATACACTTGTCGGTTATATACAGGATAAGATTCGTTTGAGTGATAAATTTGAAATAACTCCGGCTGTTCGCATGTCGCATTATGGAAATTATAGTGCTCATATTTATAAAAGAGATTGGTCAAATGGGACAATTTATCCGGTCGATTATGATGATACAGGACGCAGAACACAGTTTACCCCCAGTTTGTCAATGCAGTATCTATTTACGCCCCGTTTAGCGGGCTATTTCAGCTGGACCAATATTTACAGGCCTATTAAGCAGCAGGATTTATTTGAAGCAGATATATTGGATGACAAACCGTTAAAGGATGAAAAAGGGAATGTGTATACGATCGGCCTGCGGAGCAGAATCGGTTCAAATACCACTTTGGGCATTCATTATGCGATTACCAAAATGAGTAATTCTGTTACTAAATATTCTGTATACAGCAAGAAAAAATCTGACTATGTAACGAAAGCGATCAATGCCAGGGAAGATAAAAAATCATTTAATGTTGTCTTAAATCATAAATTGGGAGACCATTGGTTTTTAGGGGCTTCTTATACTTACCTGTATGATAAGTTTAAAGGGAAAGACGGGGTAATCCTGGATCCGGATATCTCATGGGATGGCAATCAGTCAGCCAATATAGACGCCATGATTAACCATCTCCGACCGATAAATTATTATGCAATGAATGTGACTTATCAATGCGGGAAATGGAACAGCAGTTTGCTGTTGAATTTATTCAGCGGCTGTGACAAGGATGCGTTTACAAATAATAATTACATTGTTGCAGATTTGTCTGTCAATTATAAAATAAATACCAATAAATCCGTGTACCTTAAAGTTAATAATTTAACAAATGAAGGCTATGAGAATATGTACTATAAATATGATGGAAAAGGTGCTAAACCTCAGCCGGGCAGAAGCTTTATGTTGGGGTTCAGATATGGATTCTAATTATTTAAATAGGAAGTGAATATTATAGGAGGGCTGATGAAGAATATCATAATTCTTGAACTTTTATTGGCCTTCCTTATTTTATTGCTGGGAGAATCTCTTTTTGATATAAGAAAGGAAGAGTTTCAGGGGGAAACATTAAAAATCGCCTACACGAAAGATATAGGAGACGTAGATCCTTTTGATTCCGGCTCTCCGATGTTTGTCCAGGATTGGGTATATGAGGGACTGGTCGGAATGCAAAATGGAAAGGCTGTTCCTAAATTGGCAGAATCATGGGAAATTACCGATGATGGTAAAAATTATATTTTTCATTTACGGAAAGATGTCTTTTTTTCAAATGGGAAACCGCTTACTTCGCAAATTGTGAAAGAAAATATATCTGAATTAATTGCTAAAAGAGAGCAGTATGGATTTTTAGATATGTTGAAAAAGATAAGTAAAATCGAAACACCTGATGCGCATACAGTTATCTTTCGATTGGATGAAGTGTGCAGCAGTTTGCTGAATGAATTATCTTTTACTCGTCCGTTGACGATTCATTTTTCCGAATCCGGCAAAGAGGGAAATGAGGTCTTTTATGGGACGGGCAGATGGATACTGAAAAAGAATATAAGAAATCAATATGCCCTGTTTGAAAGAAATGAAAATTATTGGGGAGAAAAGCCTAAGTTCAAATATGTCAAAGTTTCTATCATACCGGAAGTATCAACGATAGAGAATGCTCTTCGTTCCGGTGATGCGGATATGTATGTGGATCAGGATGGAGCGCTCAGTTTTGAAGAAGCATTTAATTTACAGCAGGAGGGGTTTTCTGTAGGAATAACCCCTTTGTCCCAGATTGTTTTAATCGCCTTGAATACGGAGAAAATACGTGAAATACCAATCCGTAAAGCATTGGCGTTGGGAACGGACAAAAGAGGGGTGATACAGTTTTTGGCAGAAGGGAATTTGAAAGAGGCGCATTATTATTGGACGGAGAATTTACCGGAAATGCCGCCTGGTTTGCCATATTACAGCTTTGACAGAAAACAGGCGGATGAAATACTGGATAAGCAGTACCACCGTGGTACGGGTCCTTACCGGGAAAAAGACGGAGTCCGTTTACAACTTTCTTTGGGGTATCCTGCAGGAAATCATAATCAGAGGAATTTGGCCCTTATACTGAAAGATATGTACGCTAAAATCGGAATTGATCTTATTCCTGATGAAGATGATTTTTCGGTGTATTTAAATAAGTTTCGAGACGGGAAGTATGATATGGTTTTATATACAACTTGGGGAAATGCCTATGAGCCTTATTCCACTCTTACAGAGATGAGGACAGACGGTTCGGGGTTTAATATGTTTCAACGTGGTGCAGATGACAAGGAAACTTTATTTAAAGCAATGAAAGAGATGGATTCCAGTCCTGAAAGAGAATCTGTTTTGAGATATATGGAATATATCAATGGCAGCTTTTATAGAAATGTCCTATTTATTCCGCTTTATCATGACTATATTATTCATGTCTGCAGAAATGATATAAGCGGCTTTGTACCGCAGGAGGATGCTAAAGACCGAATAGATATTACACATGTGTTTCGACAATATTAAAGGAGGAATGTCAGATGCTGAATGATGAAATAAAAGATTATTGGGAAGACGAGTCTTATGTTTATAGCGATATCATAAAAAAATCGCTTGATGATGAGGGGAAAAACGCATGGGCAGATTTGGTATTGGGAAATGCCCCCAAAAAAGAAAAGCTGGAAATCCTTGATGTGGGAACCGGCCCCGGGTTTTTCCCTGTCTTATTAGGGGAAAAAGGACATCATGTAACCGGTATCGACATTACGGAAAATATGATCCGGCGGGCTGCAGAAAATATATCCGCAGCCGGGGTTAAGGCGGATTTAGCTGTTATGGATTGCCAGAATATACAATATCATGATGAGAGCTTTGATCTTGTGGTCTGCAGAGACTTAACATGGACACTTGCGGATCCCGTTAAGGCTTATAAGGAATGGACAAGGGTGTTGCGGAAAGGGGGCGTCCTTCTTGTATTTGATGCCTGCTGGTATTTACATCTTTTTGATGAGAAACGTATGAAAGTGTTTGAAGAATATAACAACAACCTGCGTAAAAAATATGGACATGGTATATTTGACGGACATAAAAATACAAAAAAATGCGATGAACTTTCTAAAAAGCTATTTATGAGTGATAAGCATCGGCCTTACTGGGATATGGAATTCTTAATTTCTTTAGGGTATCGCCGTGTATTTGCAGAACCCAGAATCGATGAACTTGTACGAGATGAAAAGGCCCAAGAATTTTATAAGTTGTTTCCGGAATTTCTTGTGGGCGGAATTAAATAATATCGATAGCAAAGAGATGGGGAGGAGGAAATATTGAAAAGATTTATAGTCAATTATTTGAAGGACTCATTGATCCTGATTGCGGCTGCATCCTTGATATCCTTTTTCCTGATCCGCTTTATGCCGGGAGATCCGGCTGCCACATACCTCAGTTCAAGAGGAATTCCTGTTACGCCGGAATCATTGCATGCAGTTGCTGAAGAATTGAAATTGTATGATCCGGTTTACATGCAGTATATTTATTGGCTTAAAAACGTGATCCGTCTGGATTTAGGGTATTCATATCTGACGAAGGCACCGGTTGCAGTTGAACTTTTTCGAGCATTTAAATATACGCTTCTGTTGGCATTAAGCTGCTCTATGTCAATGGGAATCATTTTTTGTCTTCTTGCAGGCTGTTATGCGGGGACACATCCTGACAGCCGGTCTGATTATTCCATTCGTTTCTGCATATTGACGTTAAATTCCGTCCCTTCCTTTATTATCGGTTTTTTACTGATCAGTGTATTTTCAGTGTACCTGCATATATTTCCTGTGCAAGGGGCGTCTTCGTTCCTGCACTTGTTCCTGCCTTCTTTAACTATGGCATTGGGCTATGTTGCGATGTATACGAAACTTTTACGAAACAGTATTATTGATATTTCGCAAAAACCGTTTGTTGTGTTCGCGTATACACGTGGTTTAAAAAAATGGGAAATTTTTTGGAATCATATATTTATGAACGCAATATCACCTGTCGTGACTATGGCAGGACTTGAATTTGGAGGAATTATTGCAGGTTCTCTTGTCATAGAGAATGTTTTTGCCTGGCCGGGACTTGGGCGTTTAGTAATTATTGCGATACATGGAAGGGATTACCCTATGATACAGGGATATATTCTGCTGACAATGACAGGATTTATCATATGCAATTTTATTGCAGAGACAGTTTGTATGAGGGTGAGAAGAAGGTGGGGATGAAATGGGAAATATCCGTTTTGGTTTGCATCGGGAATATCCGCCTTTTTTAATATGTTTTTTATGGGTAATCGTATCCTTTTATTTTCTTGTGGCGATATTTGAACCGTTTTTTTTAATGCATGACCCTAATGCTGTCGACTATACAATGAAATTTGCACAGCCGTCGATCCAATATCCGTTTGGCTGTGACCAATTGGGGCGGTGTGTGTATTCCCGTATTATACAAGGGGCAAGAATAAGCATCGGCTATGCAGCGTTGGTTGTGTTTATATCATGTATATGGGGAACCTTTTTAGGGATTATTTCGAGTTATTACGGCGGAAAGGTGGATCGGTTGATTGACCATGTATGTAATTTATTCAGGGCATTTCCGGAAATTATTGTTATTTTGATTTTGGCAGGATTGGGCGGAAAGAATATATTTTTTATTTGTGCAGGGATGATGATCATGCATTGGGTAATATATACCCGTGTGGTAAGAGAATTAACTGCCGACGGAAAAATGAAGAATATGGTTTATGCGGCACGTATGGCAGGGAATAAGACACCCCGGATATGGATAAAATACATATTCCCTATTGCCGCACCGGCTGTTTTATCTATGCTGGCTCTGGATTTTGCAGGGTCGCTGCTGGCCATGTCAGGATACTCTTTTCTTGGGCTCGGGGTTCAGCCGCCTCAGGCCGACTGGGGAACATTAATCGGAGAAGCGCAGGCCGTATTTATTTCCTATCCGAGACTTATCTTTTTTCCAAGTATCTCTATCTTGGGAATCAGTCTTAGCGTCAATATGATTGGGGATTGGATCCAGCAAAGATATCAAGCAGGGGAAATGTAATGGGGAATAATTTATTGGAATTGACGGGGGTATCTGCCGAGCTTCAGAGGAAAAGGATTATAGACACAATCAATTTGGCAGTGCCAAAAAGGAGTCGTGTGTCCATAATTGGTACAAGCGGCTGCGGGAAATCCACTCTGTTAAAACTGATAGCAGGTCTTTTGCGGGCACCTGCATGGCAAGTCACAGGACAAGCAGCTATCGAAGGAAAATGTTTTAATGCGGGAGATTCTGCTACGTTGCTGACAAACTGTGGACGGCAATATGCATTTATCGCCCAGGATTCGTTAAGCATATTTGATCCGCGGTTAAAAATTAAAGAACATTTTCTTGAAATCAGCAGATTAAGGGATGGGGAAAAAGAAGAGTTTTTGCTGCAAGTGATGTCGTTGTTAAGAAACTTATTGATTACGGATCCGGAAAGAGTACTTGAAAGTTACAGGAATGAATTAAGCGGAGGCACATTACAGAGGATATCCATAGCTATGGGGCTGATTCATAAACCAAGGTTATTGATAGCAGATGAGCCTACATCAGCAATTGACAGGTATTCAAGAGCACAATTGATTTCTGTATTGAAAAAAGTGTATCGTGACACAAATTTAAGTATGCTCATCGTGTCGCATGATATAGATTTCGTTAAAGAAATTTCGGATATTACTTATGTGATGAAGCAAGGGAAGTTTATTGATAAAATTAACACAAAAGAGTTGGGTAATGAAGACAATGATTTGTATACACGATCGTTCCTTCAAGCTTGTAACAGGTGGAAAAAAGAACGTTTATACGAAGGATCCTGATTATCTTATTTAAAGGAGTATCTTTGTGCCGAATATACTTGAACTGAAAAATATTCATCAAACGTATAAAAATGAAGAAGGAGTCAACAGGCCTGTTTTGGATGATGTAGATTTCATGCTGCAGGAAGGAACCTGTCGTGCGATTTTAGGAATGAGCGGCTGCGGGAAAACTACACTTTGCAGGATTATGGCAGGCATTGAAAAGCCGTCAGGCGGACTGGTTCGGTATAAAGGGGAAAAGATTAATTGGAAAAGTATTTCGAGGAATAAGATTCAAATGGTTTTTCAAAACAGTCTGGATGCGGTGCCTGGGTATATGACATCCTATGAGATACTGAAAGAGCCGCTTAAAAACTTTTTTAAATGCAGCAAAGAGGAAATCTGGAGTAAGATAGTAGAGATGTTGAAGGCTGTGGGCCTGTCGGAGGAATATACAGGATTGTATCCGCGGCAGTTAAGCGGCGGAGAACTCCAGCGGATATGCATATTACGTGCATTAATGGCAGAACCGGAAATCCTTATACTGGATGAGTCCCTAAGCGGGCTTGATATTTTTACTGAAAATAAGCTTTTAAATTATCTTTCGGATATAAAAGTAAAAAAACATTTATCTATTATATTTATATCTCACAGTATAGAATCTGCATATTATATTGCAGATGGGATTACGGTAATGGATAAGGGGAGAATTATTGAAGAGATTGATGATATTTCCTTGTTTTCAGAGTTGTGCCACCCTTTTACAAGTCGATTGATGCATGGGCTGCCTATATCGGCATCAGCTACGCAGGATTATAATTTTTATCTGGAAAGATTTAAAAAGGGTGATACGAGGTTAGTAACGGTAAAACCGGGACATCGGATTGAATTATAAATAGAATATATCCTGATAACAGTAGGCTTTTGTAACCATCCATATTATTTGAGAAGCGGATGGCTTTGTTTTTTTGCAAAGTTTACGGCCGCAATGCGGGGAACCGGAGGATTGATAAGGATAATGAGGTAAAGTATAATAAACGGGAATGCTTTACGGGTGTGGAGTATTGTCTTTACATGTAAGGAGGAACGCAGGGTTGTCTTTTTTTTCGAAATTATTGAAAGTAATAAGCCATAAGAAATATCAAAAAAATCCGTTAGGAAAGAAACTTTCTCCTTTGCAGCAGTCTGTTTTGAATATAGGTGCTGTGAATGCGGAGCAGACCATGTTTTACTGTGATTCATTGGAAACCGGCTCTGAGAAAGAGGAAATCAGAAATAATTTAGCGGCTTACTATGATATTATTGATGAAGAAAGCGCTTTACATACGCTGGAATGGCTGCTGGAACGAGGACACCGCGTATACTTTGATGCGATTAAGTTGTTTTCTGCCGGCATATCGCCGTCTATTACCGATGAAATCCTGACACCGGATGAACAACTCGACACACCCCGTTATATGAAGAATATAAAGGAGATGATAGAATCCCTGACAGAAAAAGGATATATCAGTTCCCAGGCGGATTTACGGAATCAATCTGTCCTTGCGTGGGACATGGGGCGGCTGGCGCTGATCGCGCGCTGCTG
>ERZ780037.549-NODE-549-length-11574-cov-7.03038_pt1 | contig 11574 bp, 9 predicted proteins | sample MGYA00511854_ERZ780037 | MGnify/ENA primary metagenome ERZ780037 (study PRJEB29588, sample SAMEA2148063) | human gut metagenome | biome: human gut; feature: human-associated habitat; material: faeces | place: Denmark | collected 2008/2010 ... | reverse complement strand
CCTCCCCCTCTTTATTCGCCGTAATGGAACCTCCGTTTCCGATATGGCAGGTAATTATGCGTTGTTTCTCGTAGGGCACTCCTAAAAACTCGCAAGCTCGTTTCGATACGTAACGATGACTTGTTCCGTGGAATCCATATCGGCGTATCCCGTATTTTTTATATAAATCGTAGGGAAGGGCATACATGTAGGCATGCGCGGGCATGGTTTGGTGGAATGCCGTATCGAATACTCCTACTTGCGGAACCGTAGGCATCAATTTGGATATTGCTTCGATACCCGCCATGTTGACAGGATTGTGCAACGGCGCTATATCGTAACATTCTTTTATTTTTTCGATAACTTCGTCTGTGATGAGCACGCTTTTGTTGAATTTTTCTCCACCGTGCACGACCCGATGGCCGACAGCATCGATTTCATCGAACGACTCGATACACCCATATTCTTTACCGGTGAGTACATTCAGTATGTTTTGGATAGCCGAATGGTGTTCCGGCATACTGGTTTTCAAAATTACTTTTTCTCCGTTGGGCAAAGTTAGTTTCAAGAAAGAATCTTCCAATCCTATTTTTTCTGCTCCTCCTTGTGCCAATACGGACTTGGAGTCGATGTCGAATAATTTGTATTTTACCGACGAGCTACCGCAATTTAATACTAATATTTTCATAAGGCATGCATTAAGGTTATTTTTTCAAACTGATGGCTTGATTACAAGTAATGGCTATCATTTTATAGATATCATCGACCGAACAACCTCTGGAAAGATCGTTGACCGGTGCGGCGATTCCTTGAAGAATAGGACCTACGGCTTCGGCATGAGCCAACCTTTGAACCAGTTTATAAGCGATGTTGCCTACTTCGAGCGAAGGGAATACCAGTACATTCGCATGTCCGGCAATCTCGCTACCCGGAGCTTTGCTTGCTCCTACGGCCGGAACAATCGCTGCGTCGGTTTGCAACTCTCCATCGATTTTTAGAGAAGGTTCCATCTCTTTGGCCAGTCGGGTAGCCTCCACTACTTTATCGACCATTTCATGGCTGGCACTGCCTTTTGACGAGAAACTCAACATGGCGATACGTGGATCGATGTTAGCGATATCTCGGGCTGTTTTCGCAGTGGATACAGCTATTTGGGCGAGTTCCGAAGCTGTCGGGTTGGGTAATACGGCACAATCGGCGAAAACCATCAATCCGTCTTCTCCGTATGAACGATCGGGGACGAACATGAGGAATGCTCCCGAAACGACCTTTACGCCGGGAGCGGTTTTGATAATTTGAAAACACATTGCCTGTCGTATTAGGAGCTCCGGCAACTTCACCGTCGGCATCTCCGTTTTTAATCATGAGGCAACCGAGGAAAAGAGGATCTTCGACCATCTTTTCGGCTTTTTCGAGGGTTACGCCTTTGGCTTTTCTTAGCTCATATAGAAGTTGAGTATATGTTTCTTTTTTTTCGTGGCTTGCAGGATTTACCAGAGTCGCCTTGTCGATGTGTTTCAGCTTGTACCGATCGGCAAGTTCCATAATTTCAGACGGTTCCCCGATGAGTATAATATCGGCGATGTTGTCGGCCAATATTCGGTCGGCTGCTTGTAAAGTACGTTCTTCCGTTCCTTCGGGTAAAACAATACGCTGTTTGTTTGCTCGGGCTTGTTCTACCATTCGTTCCATTAAATTCATAGTCGGATTGGTTTATGTGTTATTTAGACATTGCAAATGTAGTAATAAAATGTAATATCAAGATTGCAATTTAGGGTAAATATTATATAAAAATATCCCGAATTTTCTTTTTATATTTATTTTTTCTTGTTTTGCTATGTAAGATAAAAATAATATCTATATATTAGCCCCGAAAAAGAAAGAACTTTAATCGAAATGAAGCGGGAAATACTATAATATTGAGAGATTTATGAATAAGGAAAAGTTTATTGTAGAGTATGATTTAAAAAGTGTTTCTCCAACTTTGTTGTGGTCGTATATAGGAACGAAGAACGGATTGGCCGATTGGTTTGCCGACGATGTGCAAAACGAAGAGAAATTATTTACTTTTTTTTGGAATAAGTCTTCTCAGCAGGCTCATCAGATAGCCGTGCGTAGCGGGAGTTATATTCGGTTTCATTGGTCGGACGATGAAGATGAGAAAAGTTTTTTTGAACTTCGCATATCTTCTTCGGAATTAACCGGGGCGACTATGCTGGTTATTACCGATTTCGCATATCCCGACGAGATGGCGGACAGCCGTGGTTTATGGGACCACCAGATAGAGACTCTCCGTCGTAAATTGGGTGTATGACTTTTCTTGAAGAGGTTGAAGGGGAAGTTTTAATTTAGCGTTCTTCCGCAATAATCGTTATCGGCTGTTCGGAAATTCATTTTTTTGCGCTACTTTTGCATTCTGATAACCGGCGAAAGAATGTTCTATATCAAACGACTATACAGGTTTATTCTGAAAAGTTTCTTGCCCCTGTTTCTGATGACATTCTTCATCTGCCTTTTCATCGTGTTGATGCAATTCCTGTGGAGGTATGTCGATGAGATGGTGGGGAAGGGATTGGAAATGTCCGTATTGGCCGAGTTGTTTTTCTATGCCGCTGTGACAATGGTTCCTATGGCTTTGCCGTTGGCTATTTTGTTAGCGTCGTTGATGACTTTCGGTAATTTGGGAGAACGATTGGAATTATTAGCGATAAAGGCGGCGGGTATTTCTTTGCTCCAAATCATGCGGCCGTTGGTTATTTTTCTTATATTTGTTGCTATCGGGGCTTTCTTTTTCCAGAATAATGTTTTGCCGAAATCTCAGGTAAAGATGTGGACATTGCTTTATTCCATGCGGCAAAAATCTCCCGAACTCGATATTCCCGAGGGTGTATTTTATGATCAGATTAGCGGGTATAACCTTTATGTGAAAAAGAAAGATCATAAAACGGGTATGCTCTATGATGTCATGATTTATGATATGTCGGCTGGATTCGATAATGCCATGATTATTTTAGCCGATTCCGGGAAATTGAAAATGACCGATGATAAAGAACATCTTTTCTTAACGTTATATAGCGGGGAATCTTTTGAAAATCTCAGGGACCAAAGGACGAGCACCAGCAATATTCCCTATCGACGGGAGACCTTCTCGTTGAAGGAGATTATGATTGCATTCGATGCCAATTTCAACCGAATGGACGATGGTATCATGCAGAACCAATACATAGGAAAAGACTTGGCGGCATTGCAATCTTCTATCGACTCGATGACTTATCGGGTAGATAGTATCGGAAATAATTATGCCAATAGCTTGAAAGTATCGGGTTATTTTGCTTTATACGACCGTCCGGGCATGCATGTTTCGAAAGAGGATTCGATACGCGAGCAGAAGGCTGTCGCCGAGGCTGCGGAGTTGAATCTCGATAGTTTGTTCGACGGCGGCAGCCTCCAACGTAAGCAGTTGTATTTGGATCGTGCCGTGGCAAGAGCCGGACGATATAAATCGGATTATGAATTTCGCAGCTATACGATGGGCGATGAAAATAAAGTCATCAGGCGTCACCAGATCGAGATGTACAAAAAGTTTACGCTTTCGTTTGCCTGTATCATTTTCTTTTTTATAGGGGCTCCGTTAGGGGCTATTATCCGCAAAGGGGGATTGGGAATGCCGGTGGTGGTGTCGGTATTTATGTTTATCTTTTATTATATTATCGATAACAGCGGTTATAAGTTGGCAAGGGACGGACGTTGGGAAGTGTGGGAAGGTATGTGGCTCAGTTCTGCGGTGCTTCTACCATTGGGTATATTTTTGACCTATAAGGCGGTGAAAGATTCGGCCGTGTTTAACCCCGACGTGTATATCAATTTTTTCAGAAAATTGATCGGTCGCCAAGAATTGCGTAAGGTTGTTTTGAAAGAGGTGATTATCGAGGATATGAATCCGATGGAAGCCATTGAAAGGGCTCATCGTTTGTCTGATTCTTGTCAGCGGTTCCTTGATAAGGTGGGACGGAAGCGTCAGTCTTATTGGAAATATTGTTTGTACGGATATAACAAATCGGATATAATTGCATTGGGAAACCAAATTAACGAACTGGTCGATTATGTCTCGAACAGCCATAGTCAGATGGTGATTAGTAAGCTGATGGATTATCCTATTTTGCGTAATTTGTGGGTTTATCGTCCAGCTCCATCGGTGAAATGGGGTTATGTATTGGCGGCTCTTTTCCCGATAGGCTTGTTGTTATATTGGATAGGTTCACGGCAGCAACGACTGTTGCGGAATGAAGTGGAAGCTATCGTTCACACGAATGAAGAGTTGTGCGTACAGTTGGAGAAAGAGGAGAGCGATAGAATTGAAGAGAATAAAACTGTATAGATATGAGTAAAGATACGATTTTAAGTTCGATAGAAGATGCTGTCGAAGATTTCAGACAGGGTAAATTTTTGATTGTGGTCGATGATGAGGATCGTGAGAATGAAGGCGATTTTATCATCGCCGCAGAAGCCATTACCCCAGAGAAGGTAAATTTTATGTTGGCTAACGGCCGAGGAGTTTTGTGTGCTCCCATTACCATGCAGCGTTGTGAAGAATTGAATTTATACCGTCAGGTGAATCACAATACCTCTATGCTGGGTACACCTTTTACAGTAACCATCGATAAATTGGAGGGTTGTACGACAGGTGTTTCGAGCCACGACAGGGCGGCTACGATACGGGCTTTGGCCGATCCTTCTTCGACGCCCGAGACATTCGGGCGTCCCGGACATATAAATCCTCTTTATGCCCAAGATAAAGGAGTCTTGAAAAGAGCCGGACATACGGAGGCTGCGGTCGATTTGGCACGTTTGGCCGGCTTATATCCCGCAGCCGCATTGATCGAAATTTTGAATGAGGACGGTACAATGGCTCGATTGCCTCAGTTGGCTAAGGTAGCCGAAAAGTTCGGTATAAAGATTATCGCCATACGTGATTTGATCGCTTATCGCCTGAAACAAGAGTCGATGGTAGAACGTGGAGACGAGGTGGATATGCCTACGGAGTACGGACATTTCCGGTTGATTCCGTTCCGTCAGCTTTCCAATGGGTTGGAACATATCGCTTTGATAAAGGGATCTTGGGAACCCGATGAACCGATATTGGTTCGGGTTCATTCCTCGTGTATGACGGGTGATATTTTCGGGTCGATGCGTTGCGATTGCGGGGAGCAGTTGCATAAAGCCATGCAGGCGGTCGAATCCGAAGGAAAAGGTGTCATTGTTTATATGAATCAAGAAGGCCGGGGTATAGGGTTGATGAATAAAATCCGAGCCTATCGTTTGCAGGAGGGCGGTCTCGATACAGTGGATGCCAATTTGCATCTTGGATTTAAAGCCGATGAACGGGATTATGGTGTCGGGGCGAGTATTTTAAGGGATATAGGAGTCCGTAAGTTACGATTGATGACGAATAACCCGGTAAAGAGAATCGGTTTAGAGGCATACGGACTGGAAATTGTCGAAAACGTGCCTATCGAAGTTACACCCAACGAGTACAACCGTCGCTATCTGCTGACCAAAGAGAAGCGCATGGGGCATACGTTACATGTGGAAGAGTAGTAAAAAGAGCTTTTTCTAATGGAATAAAATTGGAGGTCATGATGAAATGGCTTCCAATTTTATTTTTAAGATTAGATATATTTATAGGATTTTAGATGAAATCCTATAAATATGTGATATTATATTCCCAATTCCTTTTTTAGCCACACTTTCATCACCGGGTCGGGAATAACAACTTGACGTTTCTCGATTTCTATAAGTTCTTTTTTTACTAATGCTCGTTTTATTATACTGACATTTGCCGATGAACCAAGTTGATATTTTTGTAGAACCTCTTGTGTAGTAAACTCACTATGAACCCCGTCTATGACAGCTCGCAGGAAATTCATTTGATAAGTAGTAAGGCTTTCGGTCTGTTTTTCGAACAATGGAGTATTCTGGTCGATGATATCCTGATATGCCGCCTCAAAATCCTGCTCGGTAGCAGTTTTATCCGTATGAATCCATACCAACCATGCTAACTGCTGTACGTAAGACGAATGGTTATCCACCCTTTGACATATCTTTTCGGCCAACTCTTTTGAAATCTGCTTGCCCGTAACTTCAAATCGCCTGCGTATGTAATCTATCCAATCTGTTGTACCTATCTTCTGTAAATAAATGGCATCGCCGAACTTGTAAAACGGCAGGTTCTTTTTCTCGAACAGTTCATTCATCAAATGCTTTTTACTGCCGAACAGACAATAGGATACCGACTTTTGTAGTTGCCATACAGAGCGCAGCCGTTTCTGAAATGTTTTAGAATCCTTGAACTCGGCAATCTGCTGAAACTCGTCGATACACACGACAATATTACAACCTTTCTTCTGTGCTATTCTTTCCGGAAGTTGTAAAATATCATCGACATCGTGGCTCTTGGGATTCATTTCGAGCGAAATGGAAAAATCTGTCATCGGATCTGTACCTATTGAGATTTTAGGACTGATACGAGAAAGGAATAGCTTGGCATTTTCCAACCATTCATCTAATTTCGAAGATGTTTGTTTGAGAATGGCAGCCGCAAATGCGGTATAGAAATCCTTGTCGTTACGACAAGAGAAAATATCGAGATACACAACTTTCAATTTATCGGATTGAGCCAAACCACACGCTTTCTGTACCAATGAAGTCTTACCCCAACGGCGAGGCGAAATCAGCACTGTATTTACACCATGCCGGAAATTGAGTAATAAACGTTCCGTTTCTTTCTCTCGGTCGGTAAAATTATCGCCCGATGTTGCAACACCAAATATAAAAGGCTTATTCTCCATCATCTTCACATATTATTTTGATGTAAAGATAAGTAATAATATTATTACTAATGACATTGTTACTAATAAATTTATTATAGACAATGTTTTTTATCCATGTCTATGTTTGCCCTTTATTGGGTTACATATCTTCGCCGAGGTTTATCGAAAGAACCGGAGCAGGGATTTTTGTTTTAAGACTGATACCGAAGTGTTTGTTGTGTCGGCCGGCGATTTACAACGGGTGCGACTCGATGCGTATCGTGAGATCGTCGTTAATGATACCACCTTGCCACATACCTTCGATGGTGATGGGGGTCTGACTCGTCATTTCGGTCAGCCAGATGGTGTATGCTATATCGTAGTAGGTGATGCTGTACCGGCCGTAGAAGTAGGTTTCGGTATGTGGGGGAATGATGGTCTCTTCGCCCGTCCGGTCGATTTCGGCCAGAGTCTGTTGAGTAATCTGCTGAAAACTGTACAGCGAGTCTCCCAGTATGATGCGGTTGTCGTCATCGACATAACAAGGAGTTCTCACTAGCAGGGTGTCGGTGTAAATCTGGGCAAATACAGGGTCTTCGCTGGAAAAGCAAGAGTAGTTGTAAAGCGGCTCTTCCAGAGTGGGAGTGAAGCGCCATTCTGAATCGAGGGAGTTTGAAAAGATGGTTAGACATATTTCGTCTGCCTGTTGGGTACTTTTACGGCTCCAATAGTCGAAGTGGTATTGGATACTGTCAACGACAAAGCGGCGGTCGCGAGCCGGGGGCAACTCGGGACGCTCGGGGTTGTGCGGTAAAACCGATTCTTTTTCAAAAAAACTGTCGCACGAGGTGAACAATAGCAGAGCCAGCAGGGCGGGCAGGTAGCGGTCCATGGATATAGGGTGGTGTGTTTAGTAAGGACAACCGACGAGGCCGGAGGTATCACCTCCGGCCTCGTCGGGGGAATGGGATTCGTATTCGATTAGTTGAGCTCGACAACTAGATAGCGGCTCAGACTCCAAAAACTATCTGGGTTGGTGATTACTAAGGTCAAATAACCTTCGTTATCTTTTTGAAGTTCGTATGTGCCTTCGGGGTGATTGGTCAATAGTTTTGCTTTTTTACTGTCGAAAGGTATGTCGTGTAATTTGCGCATATCGACTGCCGTGAAGTAGTTTTTATTAAATTCTCCTTCCATTACTTTTTTCGAAGAGAACAGACCTCCGCCTTCGACAATTTTTTGTTCTTTCAACTCTTTGTTCGTGCCCAATGCGTAATATACCGTATTAAGAGCCTCGTCTTGGGTCATGAGCACTTCTTTTTGCTGCTCGTTTTCAGTAGTGAGGTGCTCTACCTGACCGGTCAGATTCGTTACGGCCTCGTCCAATTCGGCGATGCGTACGTCGCGTTTAGCCAAAGATTCTTGTAAAGAGGTTATGAGTTGTGTTTTTTCCTCGATTTCGTTTTGGAGACGAGTCACTGTTTTTTGCAGGGCAGCCGATTGGTTTTTGTTTTGATTGAGCTGCTTTTGGAGTTTTTCCAAACGTTCTTTGTTTTTTTGCAAAGTCTCGGCGACCAGTGTCATATCGTTTTTGATTTGTTCCCGGGTAGTCAAGGATACTTCTCCGTTGGCATCTTTTTGTGTTACCAAATAGTTTTCGGCCTCTTTTATTTGCCGAAATCCATCTTCGACTTCATTCATCAGCTGGATCATTTCGTTGAAATCCGCAGTCGTTTGGGCGTTGACTCTGAGCAGAGAGTCATTTTCTGCTTGAAGTTTCCTTACTTCGGTCGATTGGTTCGTACAGCCAATCATTAAAACTGATGCTGCGATAGCAGCTGTAATAGCCTTTTTCATAATCGTTAAAATTAAATTTATAGATAGGTATCGCTTTTAGGGTACTTTTCCTTTTTTTTCTCTTTGGGTTTGTCGGGAGCTCCTGCTATAATAACGACGATTTCTCCTTTCGGTTCGTGTTCCGAGAAATGAGTTATCAATTCGTCGATTGTTCCCCGTACGGTTTCTTCGTGTATTTTGGAAATTTCACGACTTACCGATGCCGCTCTTTCTCCCCCGAAAGTTTCTTTGAATTGAATGAGCGTTTTGAGCAGACGAAACGGAGATTCGTAAAAAACGATTGTGCGTGGTTCTTCCGCCAATTCGGTCAGTCGTGTAGCTCGGCCTTTCTTTTGGGGAAGGAATCCTTCGAAACAAAATTTTTCATTCGGCAACCCCGATGCTACCAATGCCGGCACAAAGGCTGTCGCTCCGGGCAGGCATTCGACGGTGACATCTCTTCGTCGGCACTCTCTTACCAAAAGGAACCCAGGGTCGGAGATGGCCGGAGTACCGGCATCCGAAATAAGAGCTATGTTTTCTCCTCCTTCTATCCGGGAGACGATTCCTTCGATGGTTTGATGCTCGTTGAATTTATGGTGGGACTGCATGCGAGTGTGTATGTCGAAGTGTTTCAATAATATGCCGCTTGTGCGGGTGTCTTCCGCCAAGATACAATCTACTTCTCGCAGAACGGAGATAGCCCTAAATGTCATGTCTTCGAGATTTCCCACCGGGGTGGGTACTACATACAGTTTTGCCATACTGCTATAAAAAATGTTTTTGTACGATTTTCATGAATTCGGCGACGTCGGGGTTCTCTACGTCCCAATTCAAGTCATTTAAAATGTAATCTTCTGCTTCTTCGTATGACTGCATGGCATCTATCAGAGATAGCGTTTCGTTCATACGGATATCGCTGTTACCGAAGAGTTCACGACGGAATCTGAACCGGTCGTTCAAACTTAATGCCTTACGGAGCTCTTTGGCTTGTTGACGTTGAAGGGCTTCTTCGAGAGTTACGGGAGTTGCAGGTTCCTCTTCTTCGATGATTTCTTCCGTATTTTCCTCCTCATATAAATCGGGCTCCTCATAGTCTTCTTCCATATCTTCGTCAAATTCGTTGGAGTCTTCGTACTCGTCATCGTTTTCGTCTTGTACAGCCGATAGTTCTTCCCCATTCAGTTTTTCCCACGGATAGAGCGTGTCGTTTTCTTCTTCATTTTCTTCGGTATCGTTTTTGTGGGTGGGTTCGTTATTTTCTATAATCGGACTTTCCGAATAATCTTCCGTATCGGCGATATTATTGTCAGTGTCCAGCTCTTCACCGGATTCTTCGGATTGCTTTTCTGTGGGGATTATGTTTTCGTCGGTGATGTGAGAAGATACGGGTTCGCCGACTTTTTCGAGGGGATTTTCCATGCTTGGAATCGCATCTTCGTGTGTCGTTGTCTTGACCGATGTGAAGGGATCGTAGCGAAGTATTCCGTCCCAAAATTCAGGCTGTCGAAGTTCACGGGTCAATCGTGTAATTTCTTCGGCTTTTTCTTTTGCCAGTTTTAACAGTATGGCAGGAGCCGTATCTCCCGCTTGATCGATGACAAACAAGAGTTCCCTCAACTCTCCTAACAGGTCTATGATGTGTACGATACGACTATCTCGAAGCATAACATATACATTTAGTTATTTCACAAAAATAATGATAAAATGATAGATGCGTGTATCGTGTGAAAGTTTTTTAGTCGGTATTACTCTTTTTTAGAAAGAACCTGAGTCAAAAGGGTAGATATTTTTTGTTTCAGTTGAGCCCTCGTGCATGTATAGTTGTTGATCATGACGACTATCGCATATCGGTTTTGGGGAGTCGTGTAATATCCGGCGTAGGCGTGTACATCGCTCATGCTTCCGCTTTTCAGTCGTAGTTCGCCGGGCAGTTCTCCATGCTTCATAATTGTGGCGACAGAGCCTTCTTTTCCCGCCAAAGGAAGCGTTTGCACGAAATACTCTCCAATCAGTGAGTCTCGGGCTGTTTCTTTGAGGACGCAATTCAGATATTTGGCTGAAACTTTATTGTTGCGAGCCAATCCCGAACCGTCGTACATGAATAGTTCGAGAGAGTCGGCTTCGTAATTTTGCCAGTATTTACGGATTATGTCGATACCTTTTTCTGCGCTCCCTTTCTCATGAGCCGACAGAGACAAGAGTCGGAGTACGCTTTCGGCATACAGGTTGTCGCTGCGTACATTCAGGCTGTGTACTATATCTCCGAGATAGTCGGACGGATAGTGAAACCATGTCGTTTCCGGGAGTTGACCGAGATTGGAGTTTTTGACCTCTATTCCCGCTGTTTGAAATTTTTCTTGTAAATCTGTTATGAATAGGTTATCCGGTCGGGCTATCGACAAATAGAGACGGTATCGATCTTTTCTTTTGGGAATAGTTCCCGAAATCGTGTATCGGTTGTTTTTACACTTGACTGTGATGTTTTCTTTTTCGCCTTTTGTCAAACTGGTCTCAACGACAAAACGGTTAGGCGGATTTACTCCGGTTACGTCATACGATTTTCCATTGTATCGCAGGTTTATCTCTATTCGGTTGTCTTTGTATGAAAAAGCATGGCAGCCTGTGCCGTAATCCCAAGCTATATCTTCTACCATCCATTTGGGAGAGATGGCTGGCTCGTCGAATAAGGAGTTATCGACAACTATGCGACCCTCGATCGATTTGATGTGATTGGCCAGAGCTCTTTGTATGATTTGGTCGATGAAATCTTCGGTGTGGCGACTACGGTATGCCGAGCCTAAGGACGGGTCTCCGCCGCCGTGTATCACAAGGTCTCCGTGTAGAGTTCCTGTTTCGTCGATTGTTCCGGTGTGTCCCACTGTCGTGTATAGACAGAATGAGGGGCGATACAATCGCAGAGCCGTAGCGGGCGGAATAAATTTGATCG
>ERZ780037.543-NODE-543-length-11692-cov-2.80562_pt1 | contig 11692 bp, 5 predicted proteins | sample MGYA00511854_ERZ780037 | MGnify/ENA primary metagenome ERZ780037 (study PRJEB29588, sample SAMEA2148063) | human gut metagenome | biome: human gut; feature: human-associated habitat; material: faeces | place: Denmark | collected 2008/2010 ... | reverse complement strand
GATATGGCAGTTAAGGCAGCTAAGAAGATGGGACTTACTGTCAGCTTCGACCCTAACTGGAGAAGTACGCTCTGGTCATTCGAGACTGCAAGAGATGTTCTTAGTAAGTACCTTCCTTATGTTGATGTGCTTATTGGAATCGAACCTATCCATGTATACAGAGAAGATGGAACTGATGTTAAAGACGGTCTTACAATGGACCCATCATTTAAGGACATGGACAGAGTATTTAAGGCAATAGACGAGCAGTATCATATGAAGGCTATTGCAAGAACTGTAAGATATGTACACTCAGGAAGCAACAACTCTTTAAAGGCTTTCTATTATACTAACGGAGAGACTTATGAGAGCAAGACAATTAATTTCGAGATAGTAGACCGAGTTGGTGGCGGCGATGCATTTTCATCAGGACTTATCTATGCCCTTATGGACAATATGACTCCTGAAGATACTGTTAACTTCGCTGTTGCTTCTTCAGTAATGAAGCATGCTATCAGAGGTGATACTAATATCACATGTGTTGACCACATTAAGAGACTTATGAAGAATTCGTCTTTCGATGTGCAGAGATAATTTAATATTAAGATTACCTGTTCCGTGTGTGGAACAGGTTTTTTTACGGAGGCTTAAGTTATGAGTATTAATATTTGTCCAATGGTTGCACTGGCAGCTGAGCTGACGAATGTGCCTTTATGGCTTTGTATACCATTTGCATGTCTGCTTTTGTGTATAGCCATAATTCCACTTGTAAAAGGAGAATGGTGGGAAAAGTACAGACCATTTGCTGTAATATTCTGGTCACTGCTTTTTATAATTCCGTTCGCAGTTAAGTATGGTGCTGGAACAGCAGCAGAGACTGTACTTGAATGTCTGGTAAATGATTATCTTACATTCATTGTACTGCTTTTCGGTCTGTTCTGCGTAGCAGGTAACATAACAGTTGAGGGAAGTCTTGTTGGTTCACCAAGAGTAAATGTTATTCTTCTTGGAATAGGAACCCTTCTTTCAAGCTGGATTGGAACTACAGGTGCGTCAATGCTCCTCGTAAGACCTGTTATTAAGATGAATTCTTGGAGAAGAAATAAGGCTCACATTATGGTGTTCTTCATTTTCCTTATATCTAATATGGGCGGAAGTCTTACACCTATCGGTGACCCACCACTTCTCATGGGATTCTCAAGAGGGGTTCCTTTCTTCTGGAGTATAAGATTCTTTCCGATACTGCTCCTTAACATGATTATTCTTCTAACAGTGCTTTATTTTCTTGACAAGAGAGCATACAGGAAGGATATAGCAGCAGGTTATATGCCGGAGATTAAGGAAAATGAACCACTTATAAGATTTGAGGGATTACATAATATTATATTCATCGTAATTATTGTTGCAGCAGTTATATTAAGCGGAGTACTTCCGGATGTACCATTTTTCCAGAATGCTGCCGGCGAGGTAATCTCAATTCCTATATTTGGAGAGGTTAAGCTTGCAATTACTTCACTTATTGAAGTGGTTATGATTCTTTTAGCCGCATTTTTATCATTCAAGACAACTAATGCAGAGATAAGAAAGAAGAACCATTTCACATGGGGCGCCATTCAGGAAGTTGCTGTACTTTTCATAGGTATATTTATTACTATGCAGCCAGCTCTTATGATTTTAAAGAGCGCAGGCGCAGAGCTTGGACTTACACATCCATCACAGATGTTCTGGGTAACGGGTGCACTTTCAAGTTTCCTTGATAATACACCAACTTACCTTGTATTTCTTACAACGGCTGGTTCTATGGGATTCGCGTCAGGACTTACAACTGCACTTGGAGTTGTTCCTGCAAAAATGCTTACGGCAATATCATGTGGCGCGGTATTTATGGGAGCAATGACTTATATCGGTAATGCACCTAATTTCATGGTTAAGTCAATATCAGATGAAAATGGTGTTAAGATGCCAAGCTTCTTTGGGTATATTGTGTGGTCATTGTGTTGCCTTGTACCAGTATTCCTTATTGACACACTATTATTCTTTATATAATTAGGAGGTGCGCATTATGGCAGATAATGATAAAATAACTGAACTTGCGAACAGAATATACGCACTGGACGAGAAAGTATATAAAGCTACAGGTTCTAATCTGGGACGTGTATATCAGGGAAACAAGGAAAAATGTATTAATGATTTAAGAGATTTGATTAAATCAAGTGCGGATTCTTCAGTTCTTAGAAGTGAACTTGCACTTATAAGTAATATGGCAAGAACCACTAAAAAGAATCCTCAGCTTCATAAAGAAATAATGCATGAATATGGTGAGATTTTTGATGAAGCAATGGCTATGCAGGAAGCGAGAGAGGGAAATGATATTATTGACCCGGAGCATGCAGAGCTTAACATGTCCAATCTTGCAAACAGATTTGGAAAGGACGACAATCTTATTATATGCATAGGTCGTTCATATGGCTGTGCCGGAACAGATATAGGTTTCAAGCTTGCTGATAAGTTAAGAATCAGCTATTATGATGTATCTATCATGAACGAGATATTACAGCGTAATGAAGAACATGAAGAAACTGATAGAGCTTTATTCCAGAATAAAACAGCAAGGACACCGGCTCAGTGGTGGAGAGATTTTAAGAAGTACCATGGCCTTTCAAGGTCGGATGTACAGTTCTTTAATACATCTAAGAAGCTGGTCGATTTAGCAAAGCAGGAACCATATGTTATCATGGGAAGATATGCGGATAATATTCTTACTAAGAACCACATTCCTCATATAAGCATATTTATCACAGCTCCTAAGAAGCTGCGTATACAGAGAACTTACCATACAAGCAAAGAGAAGCTTACTTATAAGCAGGCTGCAAAGTATGTTTCAAAAGAGGATAAGGCACATCTTAAAAGATACGCATTCTATACAGGCAAGAAGTGGGGCGAAGCAGATAATTACGACCTCACAATTAACAGTTCAACTTATGGAATTGATGGAAGCGTTGATTTGATTATGAGAATTGTGGCTAAGAACAGGATGACAGAAGCATAATAGAATAATGTAAATGTAAGTTGCAGTAACGGTTAAGGTTGCTGCAACTTTTTTAGTAAATAAATTGATTTTTAAAATGTTATGGGATATACTGATTTTAGTAAAGATAGGTTTAGTAAATATAACTTTACTAAAATTAATTTTGTTAAAACAGGAGGTCGTAATATGTGTGATAAATTTATTGGAAGAAAAAATGAATTGAAAAGCTTAGAAACTGCATACAGCAAGAACTCCTTCCAGATGTGCATTGTATATGGCCGCCGAAGGATAGGAAAGACAACTCTTATCAATGAATTTATAAGAGGAAAAGAGCATATAGCTTTTACGGCAATAAAGGGTAGTGCAGAAAGAAATATTGAGTTATTCGGGGAAGTTGTTGTTGACTATTTTATGCCGGGAATTAACGGGGTAAGATTCACAGATATAAAAGACATACTTAATTTTATTACCAACAATTTAGGAGATAAAAAGCTTGTACTTGTTATTGATGAACTTCCTTATCTTGCGGAGGCAGATAAAGAATTTTTATCGCTTTTGCAGGTCGAGATTGATAAGAACTGGCTTAATAAAAACATTTTTCTTATTCTGTCTGGTTCATCTATCAGCTTTATGGAACAGGAAGTGCTTAGCAGTAAGAGTCCGATATACGGAAGGCGGACTATGCAGATAGATTTAAAACCGTTTAATTATCTTGAAACTGCGTTGTTTGTACCTGATTATTCGTGTGAAGAAAAAGCAATTTGTTATGGAATCACTGGTGGAGTTGCCAAATATATCTCTATGTTTGATTCTGACAAAAGTCTTGATGATAATATTGCGGATTTGTATTTTAATCCATCGGGATTCATGTATGAAGAACCAAGAAACCTGTTAGTCCAGGAGTTCAGGAATGCACCTGTGTATGATGATGTTGTTTCAGCAATTGCCAATGGAGCTAATAAAGCCGTTGAGATAAAGGATAAAACTAATCTGGAAAGTGCGTCTGTCCACAATATTCTTCAACATTTGCTGGAAACCCGTATTATTGAAAAGACATATGCAATCACGGAAGAAAATAATAAGAAGAAAGTCATGTATTCATTGTCAGATGGAATGTTTATGTTCTGGCATAAGTTTATTCCAAGGGCAGTTGCAGCAATTGAGATTGATAATGGAAAACAGTATTATTTAAGTCAGGTAAAACCAAAGCTTCATGAGTATATGGGCGAAATATTTGAGAAAATGTGCAGACAGTATCTGTTAATGAACGCATTTTCTAATAAATTCAGTTGTACAGTTCTTCAGGCAGGTAAGTGGTTTGGTACTAATCCGGCTAAGAAAGAGCAGACGGATATTGATGTTGTTGGACTGGATACGACAGAGAATAAGGCAATTCTTGGCGAATGTAAATTCAGGAATACACCAATGGATAAGAAACAACTGGAGGAGCTTATGGACAGAGATGGCTTAATTGACAAGAGATACAAGGTTGCTGAATATCATCTGTATTCATTAAGTGGATTTACCGACTGGGTAAAGGATAATGCTGTGGCTTTAAATGTCAGATTAATTCCTATTGAAGATATGTATAATTAGCATAAAAACTTGCACATGTTTACTATGACAGCTTGACAACTAAACATTTATTATATAAAATCTAATCAAATGCATTGACGAAGACAGTAGGTTGGAGTGAAAAGCATGAGCGAGCCGGGATGGTGAGAGCCGGTGCGAGTACTATCCATCTGAACATCACTTCTGAGCATCTTCGCTGAAATCATCACGAGACTAAGCGGGGACGGTAATCCCATCGTCAGGTTAAAGCCAGGGACGCATATGATAGTATGTCGTAATCATTCAGATTTTAGGATAAGTATGTTACCCCTCTGTTGTATTACGGCAGAGGGTTTTTTTCGTATACAACAAAGTCACGGAGAGACTTGGCTTACGAAAAGAAATTATAAGCCACAAGGCAAGAAAGGAAGCTGCAATGATTTATCAGAAAGTTTCTGCGGATATGAAGTTCGTAGACAGAGAAAAAGAAGTTGAAAAGTTCTGGAAAGACAATGATATCTTCCAGAAGAGTATTGATAACAGAAAGGAAGGACCAACATACACATTCTATGACGGATCTCCAACTGCTAATGGTAAGCCACATATCGGACATGTGCTTACACGAGTAATTAAGGATATGATTCCAAGATACAGAACAATGAAGGGTTACATGGTTCCTCGTAAGGCTGGATGGGACACACACGGACTTCCAGTTGAGCTTGAAGTTGAGAAGATGTTAGGTCTTGATGGCAAGGAACAGATTGAAGAGTATGGTCTTGAGCCATTTATCAAGCATTGTAAGGAATCTGTATGGAAATACAAGGGTATGTGGGAGGATTTCTCATCTACTGTTGGTTTCTGGGCTGATATGGATAACCCATATGTAACATATGACAATAACTTTATCGAGTCTGAATGGTGGGCTTTAAAGCAGATCTGGGACAAGGGTCTTCTTTATAAGGGATTCAAGATTGTTCCTTACTGCCCTCGTTGTGGTACACCTCTTTCTTCACATGAGGTTGCTCAAGGGTATAAGACTCTTAAAGAGCGTACAGCAGTTGTAAGATTCAAGATTGTTGGTGAGGACGCATATTTCCTTGCATGGACAACAACTCCTTGGACACTCTGCTCTAATATTGCTCTTTGTGTTAATCCAGATGAGACTTACGCAAGAGTTAAGGCAGCAGACGGATTCACATACATTATGGCAAAGGCACTTCTTGACAAGGTTCTTGGTGGAATCGAAAGAGAAGAAGGTACACCTGCTTATGAGATTATTGAAGAATATAAGGGTAAAGACCTTGAATATAAGGAATATGAGCCACTTTACCAGTGTGCTAAGGATTGCGCTGACAAGCAGCACAAGAAAGCATTTTTCGTATACTGTGATAATTATGTAACTATGGAAGATGGTACTGGTATCGTTCATATTGCACCAGCATTTGGTGAAGACGATGCAAGAGTTGGTAGAAAATATGACGCTCCATTTGCAGGAATGCGTGCTAAGCCAACTAAGAAAGAGATGGAAGCAGGCGCTATCAACTGTGATGTTGAGGTTCTTAAGGAACTTGAGGGCAGAGGAATCCTCTTCTCAGCACCTAAGGTAGAGCATGAATATCCACACTGCTGGAGATGTGATACACCACTTATCTACTACGCTAGAGAGTCATGGTTTATCAAGATGACAGACCCAGAAGTTAAGGCTAACTTAATTGCTAACAACAAGACAATCAACTGGATTCCAGAGACAATAGGTACAGGACGTTTCGGAGCATGGCTTGAAAATGTTCAGGACTGGGGAATTTCACGAAACAGATACTGGGGTACTCCTCTTAATATCTGGCAGTGTGAAGACTGTGGCGAGATGATGTCTATCGGAAGCATTGAAGAACTCAAGGAAAAATCAGACAATTGTCCTGATAACATTGAGCTTCACAGACCATATATTGACGCAGTTACATGCAAGTGTCCTAAGTGTCAGGGAACAATGAAGAGAGTTCCAGAAGTTATCGACTGCTGGTTCGATTCAGGTTCAATGCCATTTGCACAGCATCACTATCCATTTGAGAATAAGGAAGTATTCGAGCAGCAGTTCCCAGCTAAGTTCATATCTGAGGCTGTTGACCAGACAAGAGGCTGGTTCTACTCATTACTTGCTATCTCAACACTGCTCTTTAACAAAGCTCCATATGAGAATGTTATCGTTCTCGGACATGTTCAGGATGCAGATGGACAGAAGATGAGTAAATCAAAGGGTAACGCTGTTGACCCATTTGACGCATTACAGAAGCATGGTGCTGACGCAATCCGTTGGTACTTCTACGAGAATTCAGCTCCTTGGGTTCCTAACAGATTCAAGGACGAGTGGGTTTCAGAAGGTCAGAGAAAGTTCATGGGAACATTCTGGAACACATATGCATTCTTTGTACTGTATGCTAATATTGATGATTTTGATGCTACTAAGTATCAGCTTGAATATGACAAGCTTTCAGTTATGGACAAATGGTTATTATCAAAGCTTAATTCTTTAGTTAAGGTTGTTGATAATAATCTTGAGAACTACAAGATTACAGAGACTGCAAGAGCGCTTGAGGACTTCACAGACGAGCTTTCTAACTGGTATGTAAGAAGAAGCCGTGAGAGATTCTGGGCTAAGGGAATGGAGCAGGATAAGATTAATGCTTACATGACTCTTTACACAACACTTGTAACTCTTGCTAAGATTTCTGCACCAATGGTTCCATTCATGACAGAAAGCATTTATAGAAATCTTGTATGCAGCATTGATAAAAATGCGCCTATTTCAATACATTTATGCGACTTCCCTAAGGTTAATGAGCAGTTCATTGACAAGAAGCTTGAGGAAACTATGGATGATGTATTAGACGCAGTTGTTATCGGACGTGCATGCCGTAATTCAACTAATATCAAGAACCGTCAGCCAATCGGCAAGATGTTCATTAAGGCAGACTGGAAGCTTGATGAGTTCTATACAGCTATTATTGCTGATGAGCTTAATGTTAAGGAAGTTGAATACACAGATGATGTAAGAGCATTTACATCTTACTCATTCAAGCCACAGATGAAGACTCTCGGACCAAAATACGGAAAGCTTCTTAATGCAATCAGAACAGCTCTTACAGAGGTTGACGGTAACGCAACTATGGATAAGCTTAACGAGTCAGGCAGCTTCGAGTTAAATGTTGAAGGTCAGGCTATCGAGCTTTCTAAGGACGATGTTCTTATCGAGATGACTCAGAAGGAAGGATTTGTTGCAAGCAGCGACAAGGGTATCACAGTTGTTCTTGATACTAACCTTACTCCAGAGCTTATCGAGGAAGGTTTCGTAAGAGAGGTTATCTCTAAGGTTCAGACTATGCGTAAGGACGCTGGTTTTGAGGTTATGGATAAGATTAATCTCTATGTATCAGGCAACGACAAGATAGCTGATATTGTTAATAAGAATGCTGCTCAGGTTAAGACTGTAGTTCTTGCACAGGATATTATCACTGGAAAGACTGCAGGATTTGAGAAGGAGTGGGATATCAATGGTGAGAAGGTTACACTTGCTGTTGAGAAGCTTGCTTAATGCAGGAAATTGAATAAAAGTAATATGAAGCTGTGTGCTGGTCTTTGGGGCTGGTGCACAGCTTTTTTGAATAATAAAGTTTGCATTTGTAAATATTATTATGTATAATTAAAACATCTATTGTGGGGCGGATTATAGTTTTTACAGGGTATCGGCGTATTGGGGAGCCGTCCATATTCAGAAGGGAGTTTTAAATACATGGCGACAAGTTTAACACAATTTCAGTAAGGAAGAATTCAAGAAGAATGTAATCAGTAACTGCAAGTCTCTTTACAGAAAGAATATTGAAGAGGCTAATCAGCAGGAGGTTTTTCAGGCAGTTTCGTATGCTGTTAAGGATATTATTATTGATAAATGGATTGCTACCCATAAGCAGTATGAGAAGGACGATCCTAAGATGGTTTATTATATGTCTATGGAGTTCCTTATGGGACGTGCACTTGGTAACAACATGATTAATCTCTGTGCTTATGATGAGATTAAGGAAGCTCTTGACGAGCTTGGTCTTGATATTAATGTTATCGAGGATCAGGAGCCGGATGCAGGTTTAGGTAATGGTGGTCTTGGACGTCTTGCAGCATGTTTCATGGATTCTTTAGCAACTCTTGAATATCCTGCATATGGATGTGGTATTCGTTATAAGTACGGTATGTTCAAGCAGGAGATTAAGGACGGATATCAGGTAGAGGTTCCTGATAACTGGTTAAAGGATGGCAATCCATTTGAAATTAAGAGATCTGAATACAGATATGAAGTTAAATTTGGTGGATATGTTCGTTCTTACAGAGATGAAAAGACTGGAAGAGATATGTTTGTTCAGGAAGATTACCGTTCTGTAATCGCTGTTCCATATGATATTCCTGTTCTTGGATATGGCAATAACACTGTTAACTCTCTTAGAATCTGGGACGCAGAGCCTGTTAATACATTTAACCTTAACTCTTTCGATAAGGGTGATTACCAGAAGGCTATTGAGGAGGAGAACCTTGCAAAGAATATTGTTGAGGTACTTTATCCTAATGATAACCACTATGCTGGTAAGGAATTAAGACTTAAGCAGCAGTATTTCTTCGTATCAGCAAGTGTACAGAGAGCTGTTGACAGATATAAGTCAATGAATAATGGGGATGTTAAGAACATTTATAAGAAGGTTACTTTCCAGCTTAATGATACACATCCAACTGTAGCAGTTGCAGAGCTTATGCGTATCCTTATGGATGAGAACGGACTTGAATGGGATGAGGCATGGGATATCACAACTAAGACTGTTGCTTATACTAACCATACAATTATGGCTGAGGCGCTTGAGAAGTGGCCTATTGAGCTGTTCTCAAGACTTCTTCCAAGAATTTATCAGATTGTTGAAGAGATTAACCGTCGTTTCGTAGAAGAGATTAAGGCTAAATATCCAGGAAATCAGGAGAAAGTTCGTAAGATGGCTATTATCTATGATGGACAGGTTAAGATGGCTAATCTTGCAATTGTTGCCGGATATTCTGTTAATGGTGTTGCAAAGCTCCACACAGAAATCTTAAAGAAGCAGGAGTTAAGAGATTTCTATGAAATGATGCCAGAGAAGTTTAATAACAAGACTAATGGTATTACTCAGAGAAGATTCTTAAAGCATGCTAACCCACTTCTTTCTGACTGGATTACAGATAAGATTGGTGATGGATGGGTTACAGATTTAAGCCAGCTTGAGAAGCTTATGCTCTATGTTGATGACCCTAAGGCACAGCAGGATTTCATGCAGATTAAGTATAAGAATAAGGTTCGTCTTGCCAAGTATATCAAGGAGAATAACGGAATTGATGTTGATCCTAATTCTATCTTCGATGTACAGGTTAAGAGACTTCATGAATATAAGAGACAGTTACTTAATATCTTACATGTTATGTATCTGTACAATCAGATTAAGAGAAATCCTGATTATGACATGGTTCCAAGAACATTTATCTTTGGTGCCAAGGCAGCAGCAGGATACAAGATTGCTAAACAGACAATCAAGCTTATCAACAATGTAGCTAATGTTATTAATAATGATGCTTCTATCAAGGGCAAGATTAAGGTTGTATTCATTGAGAACTACAGAGTATCTAATGGTGAGATTATATTTGCAGCAGCAGATGTAAGTGAGCAGATATCTACAGCTTCTAAGGAGGCTTCAGGTACAGGTAACATGAAGTTCATGCTTAACGGTGCAATTACTCTTGGTACTATGGATGGAGCTAATGTTGAGATTGTTAATGAGGTTGGTGCTGAAAATGCACAGATATTCGGTCTTAGCTCTGATGAAGTAATACGTTTCGAGAATGAGGGCGGATATGACCCAATGGAAATCTTTAACAATGATCAGGAAATAAGAGATGTTCTTATGGAACTTATCAATGGAAAATATTCTCCAGAGGATACAGAGATGTTCAGAGATATCTACAATTCTCTTCTTAATAATGATGGAGGCAGAAGAGCAGATACTTATTTCATTCTTAAGGACTTCCGTTCATATGCAGAGGCTCAGAGAAAGATTGATGAGAGATACAGAGATACTAACGGCTGGGCTAAGACTGTTATGACTAATACAGCTAAGGCTGGTAAGTTCTCATCAGACAGAACTATTGAAGAGTATGCTACAGAAATCTGGAAGCTTACTAAGACTCCTGTTGAGATGTAATATCGGATTTGTCAGAAGATTATTGAATATTTCCCCGCACTTTGTGTGCGGGGATTTTTACATTTAAAAACAGTATAAACTTTACGAATCTGGAAAACATATTAACATCAAAGCTTTGCGAAATGATAGGAGGATGTTAGTATGGCGAATGTAAGAACGCGAGGAACCGACAAGGTTAAGGTTGTGTCAGCGGTTATTACGCTGGCAGTTATTGTTGCGCTTGTGTTTGGGATATTTTCAGTAGCACAGAATGTTAAGAAATCTAAGAACAACAATCTGGTCAATCTGAATGAAACAGAAGGAAATGTGGCTATCAAGACAGATGACGACCCTGATATTCCAGTGGAAGAACCAACTGTTGGTGATGATGATATTATTAATGCCAACGCAAGAGCAAGCATGTCTGATGATGGTGATGGAACTGAGGATGAGGTTACGGAGCAGACAAAGGAGCCGGAGACAGAGGAACAGGCGGTCAAGCCTATGACTGAAGCTGAGGTTATGGCAAATGCTATAAGTAAGTATACATTTGACCAGGGAGAGCTTATATACTGGCCTGTCAGCGGAACTGTTACGCTTGGATATAATATGGATTCTACTGTGTATTTTAAGACTCTTGGCATGTACAAATGCAGTCCTGGTATGGTAGTTGCTTCAGATGTCGGAACTAAGGTATGTGCAGCGGTATCAGGTGTAGTTGTTGATGTTGCAGAGAATACTGAAACAGGACTTACTGTAAGGGTTGCAGCAGGTAATGGATATGAGATGACAACTGGTATGCTTTCAGATGTGAATGTTAAGATTGGAGATACAGTTACAGCCGGTCAGCTTCTTGGTACCGTGGCCGAGCCAACAGCATACTATAAAGAAG
>ERZ780037.467-NODE-467-length-12648-cov-4.92266_pt1 | contig 12648 bp, 8 predicted proteins | sample MGYA00511854_ERZ780037 | MGnify/ENA primary metagenome ERZ780037 (study PRJEB29588, sample SAMEA2148063) | human gut metagenome | biome: human gut; feature: human-associated habitat; material: faeces | place: Denmark | collected 2008/2010 ... | reverse complement strand
GGATAGATGCAACCGACGCAGTGAATGGTATTGAAATGAACGGCGGCATACAGAATATGGTGACCAACTCCCTCTTCGGATCAGCGCAGGGCGGTGTGGCGGCGCGTATCTCCGGTGAAAGTAATCTGATATTTTCTCACAACAAACTGACGGCGGAAGATGACCGTTGTGCCAGCTTTACAGGTTGCAGCCGGGTGAATATCTCGGATAATGAATTTACAGGAAACAAAATGACCTTCTTTGATATAAGCGGGCAAAACAATCTGATAAGTGACAACGTGTTCACCGTAAGCAGGAGCGATAATCAACTCAATGGCAAAGAGGCGGACTATGGAGTGATTCATGTGAAAGGAGAATATAACCACTTCACGTCGAACACCATTCATGCGGATTGGAGTGACGGTATAGAAAACCCCGTGACTGTGAATGCTGCGGAAGGGGAAAATAACCGTTTCGCAAGTTTCACGATAGAAAATACGAACAGCAATCAAGTCTTTTATGTCAGCGAATCGTCCGAAGTGATAGATTGCGGAGTGACAGAAGAAAATATAAAGGTGAAACCGTCTGAAGCGCAGGACTTGACGAACGCAGCTTATGTGATAACGTATGACACTCCCGAAGAGATAGAAGATGATGATGAAAAGGCCTCCTATGCATGGTTCAAGAAACAGTTTGTAAATGGCAAAGTCATTACTGCCGCTGCATTGGCTGGCGAGGATCTTTCTGCTTATGATGTTATTTGGGTACATATAGACCGTGTGGGTATTGGAGCCGGCTGGGACAAGTTACCTTTGTCTGCCGATGCGGTTGCCGCGTTGACAACCTATTATAAGAATGGTGGAAACCTGTTCCTGAGCAATCATGCGACTCAGTTGGTTGTACCTTTGGGACGTACCGAACGGGCTCCCGGAATATTTGGAGACGGTGAAGGCGGATCAGGCGCAGACATTTGGACGATTAATGCCAATATCGGAATGGAGTATGACCATCGCTCGCATCCTGCTTTTGCCGGTATGGTTACTTCCGTCCAATTCCCTCACGAAACATTCCCGTTGATCGGCCCCGGACAGCGTGAAGACCATAACTGTATGTGGGATTTGAATTCTTATGGTTTCCCCGGCCTTTACCCCAATGCAGGAAATGTGGTGAAAGCGTTTGAAGAGGAAAATAACGCTACCGTTTTGGCAACATGGGGTCATGTGACGGACTATTGTTGTGCCGGAATGGTGGAATTTGCCCCGACAACGGAATATCAAGGAACTTGCATCGCTCTCGGACTGGCCGCTTACGAATGGAACCAGAATAGTAATCTGAACGTTTATCAGGATAATATCATGCTCATGACGAAGAACATATTGCATTATCTAAGCGCTAAGAAATAGGCAGGTAACATTTTTTCTATCTTTTGAAACAAAAGTGATAGGTGTAGCTATCCGTTACGCCTATCTTTGCATTGTGACAAATGAAAGGCTATGAATACTAATAATTAATCTAATACCATATTGATATGAATGTATTATTCTCGTTTAAACAGTTACGGACCTTATTGGCAATGCTGGCTATGATGATTTTCTCATTTCCGGACGCTGTTGCCGACGCACCTTCCTTGATAATCAAGGACCTGGGCGAAGGGCATTGTCTGGTACAGATAAACACGAACCAACGATATTTGCTTCTCCCCGTTGAGGAGGTGATGCCTGATGTGCGTGTCAGCATGATCGTTAATAATAAAGAGGTGAAGGCTGCGGACGTTCGTCTGGCGGTGAACAGAGTGGACTATTTCGTTCCGCTGGACCTTTCGGGCTATACCGGCAAAAACGTACTATTGAAGTTTAAGTTGGGCTCGAACGACCCTGTACGGGGTAAACTTTCTGCTGTTTGCTGCAAGGAGATGAAGTTGGCCGACACCTTCGATACCGGCAACCGCGAAAAGTTCCGTCCCACCTATCACTTCTCACCTCTTTACGGTTGGATGAACGACCCCAATGGAATGGTATACAAGGATGGCGAATACCACCTTTTCTACCAATACAACCCTTACGGCTCCAAATGGGGAAATATGAGCTGGGGACATGCTATCAGCAAAGACCTCGTAAACTGGCAACATCTCCCCGTAGCCATTGCGCCCGATGCATTGGGAACTATCTTCAGCGGTTCGGGTGGTGGCGGTTGGTTTCGGCGCGGGAGCTATCATCGCCATTTATACGCAAAACAGCGACCGGCAAGTACAAAGCATTGCTTACAGTACCGACAACGGACGCACTTTCACCTGCTATGAGAACAATCCCGTGCTGACATCCGATGCACGTGACTTCCGCGACCCGAAAGTCTTTTGGCATAAAGAAACCCGGCGCTGGATTATGATATTGGCAGTAGGACAGGAGATGCAGATTTTTTCTTCTCCCAATCTGAAAGACTGGACGTACGAAAGCAGTTTCGGAGAAGGCCAGGGCGCACATGGTGGCGTATGGGAATGTCCCGATTTGTTTGAACTTCCGGTAGAAGGGACGAATGAAAAGAAGTGGGTGTTGCTTTGTAATTTGAATCCCGGCGGTCCGTTCGGAGGAAGTGCCACTCAATATTTTGTAGGAACCTTCAACGGAAAAGAATTTGTAAACGAATCTCCCTCCAAAACCAAATGGATGGACTGGGGAAAAGATCATTATGCAACCGTGACTTGGAGCGATGCTCCCGACAACCGCCGTATCGCTATTGCATGGATGAGCAACTGGCAATATGCCAACGATGTTCCGACTTCCCAATACCGCAGTCCGAACTCCGTTCCCCGCGATTTGGGCCTCTTTACCGTCGGCGGTGAGACTTATCTCCAATCTGCCCCGTCTCCCGAATTGCAGAAACTGCGTGACATCTCAAAGAAACGTTCGTTCAAAGTGAACGGAACACGTACGGTAAAAGAAATGATTCCGGTCAACGAAGGCGCTTACGAAATAGAACTGTCTATCAAGAACCTGCATGCGGACGTTATCGGCTTCCGTCTTTACAATGATAAGGGCGAAGAAGTGGATATGCAATATGATATGAAAGAGAATAGATTCTCTATGGACCGTCGTAAAAGTGGTGATGTCGGCTTCAACGAGAATTTCCCGGCACTGACGTGGACAGCTGTTGAAAGCGGTAAGAATGAGCTGAAGCTTCATTTGTTTGTAGATAAATCAAGCGTGGAAGCATTTGGTGACGGTGGGCGTTTCGCAATGACCAATCAGGTCTTCCCTTCGGAACCTTACAATCACATCGATTTTTACAGCAAAGGCGGAGCCTACAAGGTAGACTCGTTTATCGTCTACCGGTTGAAGCAATAAGCTTCTGCCATTTAATCTATGCGCTCTTTTCCTGATTCCCTACGGCAGAGTATGTCTACCCCTACGGATTAGTACACTGAAGGCAACGGTATACTTCTGTCAGGCTTACGGTATTAATACCTCACCACGGCCGTGGTAACTTCTCTCCACAGCCATGAAGAGATCTCTCCACAGCCATGGAAAGAATTCGTCACGGCCGTGGCGAATCAACATTACCGTAGCTTTCATCCTATTATATCAGTATGAAACATCAACTGTATAAGCGGTAAACGGGTTTATTCCCGTAGGGGCGGACCGGTTAAGCCATAAGGACACAGAATTTATAAAATAATAGATATAACAATGGAAAACAGTAAAAACTCTTCTCTCTCCAAACTGATCCCGGTGATGCTATGTTTCTTTGCCATGGGATTCGTTGACTTGGTAGGCATTGCTTCCAATTATGTAAAGGCAGACCTCGGCCTGTCGGACTCACAAGCAAACATTTTCCCTTCACTCGTCTTTTTTTGGTTCCTGATTTTCTCCGTACCGACAGGGATGTTGATGAGCCGTATCGGTCAGAAGAAAACCGTATTGCTCAGTCTGCTCGTGACATTCGCTTCATTATTGTTGCCGGTTTTTGGTGACAGTTATATGTTGATGTTGATTTCCTTCTCTCTGTTGGGAATCGGAAATGCGTTGATGCAGACTTCTCTGAATCCGTTACTTTCCAATATCGTGCGTGGTGACCGCTTGGCGAGCAGCCTGACTTTCGGACAATTCGTAAAGGCGATTGCTTCTTTCCTGGCACCATACATTGCCATGTGGGGAGCGACGCAAGCTATTCCGTCTTTCGATTTGGGTTGGCGGATTCTTTTCCCGGTTTATATGATAGTGGCCGTTGTCGCCATTCTTCTGCTCAACGCCACGCAGATTGAAGAAGAAAAGGAAGAAGGCAAACCGTCTACTTTCGGACAATGCCTTGCCTTGCTCGGCAAGCCGTTTATCCTGCTTTGCTTTATCGGTATCATGTGTCATGTCGGTATCGACGTGGGCACAAACACTACCGCCCCGAAGATTTTAATGGAGCGCATCGGAATGGGATTGGATGACGCAGCTTTTGCAACGAGTCTTTATTTCATTTTCCGTACGGCAGGGTGTTTCCTCGGATCTTTCATATTGCGCAAGATGTCCGCGAAGTCTTTCTTCGCTGTCAGTGTTATTATGATGTTGGCAGCCATGATTGGCTTGTTTATCTTCCACGAAAAGGCAATCATTTATGTTTGTATCGCTTTGATAGGTTTTGGCAACTCGAATGTGTTCTCCGTTATCTTCTCGCAGGCATTGCTTTATTTGCCGGGTAAGAAAAACGAAGTTTCCGGTCTGATGATTATGGGACTTTTCGGCGGAACGGTGTTCCCGCTGGCTATGGGAGTGGCTTCGGACACTTCAATGGGGCAGAACGGCGCAATTGCCGTCATGACTGTCGGTGTACTTTATTTGCTGTTTTATACGTTCCGTATCAGAAAATAATTTTATATTTGAGAATCAATTAAACTCTGTTTATCATGAATAATATAATAGTAGGAATGGGTGAAGCGCTTTGGGATGTGTTGCCCGAAGGAAAGAAAATAGGCGGTGCTCCGGCAAACTTCGCTTATCATGTTTCACAATTCGGCTTTGACAGCCGTGTGGTCAGTGCAGTGGGCAATGACGAACTGGGTGACGAGATCATGTCGGTATTCAAGGAAAAGAAACTGAATACTCAGATTGAACGGGTAGATTATCCTACGGGTACAGTACAAGTGACACTGGACGCTGAAGGGGTGCCTTGCTATGAAATTAAGGAAGGTGTCGCCTGGGATAACATTCCTTTCACGGACGAAATGAAACGTTTGGCGCTGAACACACGTGCCGTTTGTTTCGGATCACTGGCACAGCGCAACGAAGCAAGCCGTGCCACTATCAACCGTTTCTTGGATACAATGCCCGAGATAGATGGACAATTAAAGATATTCGACATCAATCTCCGTCAGGACTTCTACACCAAAGAAGTGTTGCGTGACTCTTTCCAACGTTGTAATGTCTTGAAGATAAATGATGAAGAGCTGGTGACTATCAGTCGTATGTTCGGCTATCCGGGCATTGACTTGCAGGATAAGTGCTGGATTCTGTTAGCTAAATACAACCTGAAAATGCTGATTCTGACTTGCGGCATCAATGGCAGCTATGTATTTACTCCGGGGGTTGTTTCCTTCCAGGAGACTCCGAAAGTCCCCGTGGCCGATACGGTAGGTGCAGGCGATTCCTTTACGGCTGCCTTCTGTGCTTCCATATTGAATGGAAAGCCGGTGCCCGAAGCACACAAACTGGCTGTGGAAGTCTCTGCTTACGTTTGTACGCAGAGCGGGGCGATGCCGGAACTGCCGCAGGTGTTGAAAGACAGACTATTATAATCCTATTTTACATATTGGCAGATTGAATCAGTATCTGTTATCTATGTAGAACCTCTCAAAGTTAAATGTTATGCTTTGAGAGGTTCTGTTTTGATAACGTATGCTTTGAAAAAGCAGGCTACTGACGGTAAAATGAGATTAACGGATATAACAGATATGGAGAACTTTTTCCGTCTTATTCAATCTGTTCTTTGTGTTCTTTTGAAAGAAAACCATTATCTTTATCCCGATATAGAATAGGATTTTGTATGGTAAGAGGTACGATGAAGAAAGAAAAGCACAGTGCTATGAGATATTTTCGTTGGACGGCAATACTGCTTTGCCTTATTGGGATAACGGCGTGTCGGCAGGATACTCCCCGTTTTCGTATCGGTGTGGCGCAATGTAGTGATGATTCGTGGCGACATAAGATGAATGATGAGATACTTCGTGAAGCGATGTTCTATGATGGTGTATCTGTCGAGATACGTTCTGCCGGTGATGATAACCGCAGACAGGCGGAAGATATTCATTACTTTATGGATAAGGGAGTGGATTTGCTGATCATCTCAGCTAATGAGGCTGCCCCCATGACTCCAATTGTTGAGGAGGCTTACCGGAAAGGAATTCCGGTCATCACGGTCGACCGGAAAATTCTTTCGGATAAATATACTGCTTATATTGGTGCGGATAATTATGAAATCGGTCGTGCGGTAGGCAATTATATCGCTTCCCGCCTGAAAGGGAAAGGTAATATCGTTGAACTGACTGGGTTAAGTGGCTCGACTCCCGCCATGGAACGTCATCAGGGATTTATGGCTGCTATCAGTCATTTTCCCGAGATAAAGCTGATTGATAAAGCAGATGCGGCTTGGGAGCGTGGGCCGGCAGAAGTAGAAATGGACAGTATGCTTCGACGTCACTCGAAGATTGATGCTGTGTATGCGCATAATGACCGAATAGCTCCGGGAGCTTATCAGGCCGCCAAAAAAGCCGGACGGGAAAAAGAAATGATTTTTGTAGGCATTGACGCCCTGCCTGGTAAGGGAAATGGTCTGGAACTCGTGCTCGATAGTGTATTGGACGCGACTTTCATTTATCCTACCAATGGAGATAAAGTACTGCAACTGGCAATGAACATTCTCGAAAAGAAATCTTATCCTCGCGAAACGGTGATGAATACGGCTGTTGTCGACCGTACCAATGCGCATATCATGCAACTTCAGACTACTCATATTTCAGAACTCGACCAAAAAATCGAAACACTGAACGGACGTATCAGTGGTTATCTTTCAAGGGTAGCTACCCAGCAGGTTATCATGTATGGAAGTTTGTTGATTCTGTTATTGGTGGCCGGATTGCTACTTGTCGTTTATAAATCTCTCCGTTCCAAGAACCGGTTGAATAGGGAATTATCAGAACAGAAGAAGCAACTCGAAGAACAGCGGGATAAATTGGAGGAACAGCGTGACCAACTGATTCAACTGTCGCATCAACTGGAAGAAGCGACTCATGCCAAACTGGTTTTCTTTACGAATATCTCTCATGATTTCCGTACCCCTCTGACTTTGGTTGCTGATCCTGTGGAACAATTATTGGCAGACAGAACGCTGACCGGAGACCAGCACCGGATGTTGTTGCTCATTCAGCGTAACGTAAATATTCTCTTGCGCTTGGTCAATCAGATTCTGGACTTCCGTAAATATGAGAACGGAAAAATGGAATATACTCCTGTTTCGGTAGATATCCTTTCTTCTTTTGAAGGGTGGAATGAATCTTTCCAGGCGGCAGCCCGTAAGAAGCATATCCATTTCTCTTTCGATAATATGCCGGATTCGAATTATCATACACAAGCCGATGTGGAGAAGTTGGAACGGATTTATTTTAATCTTCTGTCGAACGCTTTTAAGTTTACGCCGGAAAATGGAAAAGTTGCCGTCCGTTTGTCCACCTTGACAAAAGATGATAGCCGTTGGATTCGTTTTACTGTATCTAATACTGGTTCGATGATTTCTGCCGAACATATTCGTAATATTTTTGATCGTTTTTATAAAATAGATATGCATCATGCCGGTTCGGGAATAGGATTGGCTTTAGTAAAGGCTTTCGTCGAACTGCACGGTGGAACTATATCAGTGGAAAGTGATGAAAAGCAAGGAACTGTTTTTACTGTCGATTTACCGGTACGGACCTGCGAAGTGTCTTCTTTGGAAGATTCTTCCGCAACCTCTGCTTCCGAAGTATCTCCCTTGAATAACGCTGTGCCCGTTGAAGAAGAGGAACTGGAGAAGAACTATGATTCTTCCAAACCTTCTGTACTTATCATTGATGATAATGCGGATATTCGTCTGTATGTTCATGGATTACTTCATGCAGACTATGCTGTCATTGAAGCGGCAGATGGTTCGGAAGGTATCCGCAAAGCTATGAAATATGTCCCGGATTTGATTATCTCCGATGTAATGATGCCCGGTATTGACGGTGTTGAATGTTGCCGCCGTCTGAAAAGCGAACTGCAAACATGCCATATTCCTGTTATCTTATTAACAGCCTGTTCTTTAGATGAACAGAGGATTCAAGGGTACGACGGTGGTGCGGATTCTTATATCTCCAAACCTTTCAGTTCTCAATTACTGTTGGCACGTGTTCGTAATCTGATAGATTCGCATCGCCGTCTGAAACAGTTCTTTGGTGACGGACAGGCATTGGCGAAAGAAGATGTTTGTGATATGGACAAGGAATTTGTAGAGAAATTCAAAGCTTTGATTGATGAGAAGATGGGAGATTCCGGTTTGAACGTAGAAGATTTGGGCAAAGATATGGGGTTGAGCCGCGTACAGCTTTATCGTAAGATAAAATCCTTGACTAATTATTCTCCTAATGAATTACTCCGTATTGCCCGTCTAAAGAAAGCCGCGTCTCTGCTTGCTTCATCGGATATGACAGTGTCGGAGATTGGTTATGAAGTCGGTTTCAGTTCCCCTTCTTATTTTGCCAAATGTTATAAAGAACTGTTTGGGGAGAGCCCGACAGATTTATTAAAGAGAAAAGGATAAAACAAGATAGTTTACGTCGAAATATAATAAGAAAGTCCGCCTCCCAATAATGGTAAACTTACCCATTATTGGGAGGCGGACTTTCTTATTTGTATGAGTTAGTAATGAATCAATAGATTGTCGTCAGCATTTCCTTGGTTATACCAGTTCTGTTCATTCTTGCCACCACTTTGTGCCCATTTGGCAAAACCTTTATAGGCTTTCAGGAAATCACCTTTTTCAATGGTGTGTGCTACATTTCCCGGTACTCTTAATCCCCAGATCAGACGTTCGTTACTATAATAGTAGTTATCGTCTTCTTCCTCTCCTTCTTCATATATCGGATATAAATTTTTGTCATTGAATGGGTATTGGTAAGCTATTGGTTCAATACCGTTCATGTGTATTTCCGTTCCGTTATCATTACGTTTTAGATATAAATCAAACTCGTCGTCTTCTAATATATCATCTATTTCTTTTGGTTCTTTGAGTTTAATTTCAATAATAATTTCAGGCAGATCTTCCTCCTTGGTTACTAAAGCATTCCTCTCTGTATTGAAGTATTTACTTCCACGTCTATCTAAGTTTTGAACTAAAGGAGTGCAATCAATGATGAGATTACCTTTTGGATTCTTATTGTCAATTAGGTTAACTTCAATTTCTTCTCCTGTTTTATAATGACTCATCATAACGCTTTCGATGTTTTTGTTTTTTATTTTTTTGAGCCTCAAATAAGGATTATAGGGGAATACGCCTCCGACGGCTTTTAAACATAGACCTATCACTATGTACTTACTTTCGTATTCATCTTTTTCTTTTGCTTTGCTTACTTCAAATAGTACTTGATAATTTGCTACAAAATCATTGAAATCATAATCACCGAGTGAAGGAAATTGGTCTTCAAACATAATTGTTCCCCAACCTTTTTTAGGATGATAAACGACTCCTCGCTCTTTATCATATTTTATATCATCTTCTATATTATAATCATCATCTTTTTTATTGTTATCGCGTGTGATAGCACGAGTCGGAATAGCTTCAATGGCATCAGGGATATTAAGTGTGTAGCTACCATTAGCATTTACGGCTACAGATTTAGTAATCATTTTACCGCTTTTACTTTGGTATTGGGCATATATAGTTTTTACGTAAGTCGGAAGACTTAAAGGTAAATTAATAGCCTTATTATATACCGGGATAGTTGCTACTTTTTCATCTTTACTACATTTTTCATCTAGAAATAATGAAACTTTAGTCTGTGTGTTGGCAATAGTCGTTCCTTTAGTGACTTGAGTTAAATTCCACTGAAAGTCTTCCGGAATGTTGAGATCGGTCATTTTGATTTCTTTCTCAGATTGCTTACTTTCATCATAGAGATTCTTCTCGCAGGAACTGAAAGCGAATGCTCCCAATAAACAGGTTGCAAATAGGATATTTTTCTTTTTCATAACAGAGTAGTTTGCTTTGTTAGTAACTTTATTGTTTTACCGTGGCAAATTTCGTAATAATTTGTAGATAAAGCAAGAAAAGTTGCAAATATTGTATGATGCAAACTAATTATTTGCAAATTCTTTTCTTTTTATCTAGCTTTGGGGAACGAAATCAGTAGAAACCTGGGCAATGAAAGATTATAAAGTAGATAAAGCGAGTCTGTCTGAAACCTTCTGCCGGGAAGTGTATCAGGTGGTGTGTGAGATTCCGTTGGGTAAAGTTTCCACCTATGGAAGTATTGCTGCGTTACTGGGGATGCCTCAATGTTCCCGTATGGTAGGACGTGCTTTGAAGCAAGTGCCGGATAATGTTTCCACTCCTTGCCATAGAGTAGTCAATGCATCAGGACGTCTTGTTCCCGGTTGGGAAGAACAAAAACAAATCCTATTGGAAGAGGGAGTTTCTTTCAAACAAAATGGGTGTGTAGACCTGAAAAAGCACCTTTGGAATTACTCCGTTTCTGAATAAAATTTGTATCTTTAATCTATTTTGCCTATCTTTGTCGAAATAATATGCAAAAACAGGCTGTCATTCATATATAAAAATACTGTTTTTACTGTTCATTGAGAGGATAATCTTACCAAATTCTATTCCTTTTAAACTACTCAGTCTGTTTTTTAATCATTTAAAACTCATAAGGTTGCCATGTTATCATGTAATGTGGCCGAACCAAGCGAACTTTCAACTTGTTTATCATTGGTGAGAATGGTAGGCGCGACAGTTGAAAACAAAACAAATATTATAATCTAAACCAATATATTATTATATGAGCAAAATAGAAATAAAGGATTTATATCTCATTTTCGGTAATGAGAAACAGAAAGCTCTCAAGATGCTGAAAGAAGATAAAAGTAAATCGGAGATCCTAAAAGATACCGGGTGTACAGTAGGAGTGAAAAATGCTAATATTTCAATTAACGAAGGAGAATTTTTTGTGATAATGGGGCTCTCCGGCAGTGGGAAATCGACATTACTGCGTTGTATTAATCGTCTGATACGTCCCATTTCGGGACAAGTACTTGTGAATGGAATAGATATATCCAAGGTGTCTGAAAAAGAATTGTTGCAAGTCCGGCGTAAAGAACTGGCAATGGTATTTCAAAACTTTGGTCTGTTACCCCACCGTTCTGTATTACATAATATAGCGTTCGGTCTCGAACTTCAAGGAGTGAAGAAAGAGGAGCGAGAAAAGAAAGCCATGGAAAGTATGAAACTCGTTGGATTGAAAGGCTACGAGAACCAAATGGTAGGCGAACTTTCCGGCGGGATGCAGCAACGTGTCGGACTGGCTCGTGCCTTAGCCAATAATCCCGAAGTTCTTTTAATGGATGAGGCTTTCTCTGCTCTCGACCCCTTGATTCGTGTACAGATGCAGGATGAACTTCTCGCCTTGCAATCAAAGATGAAAAAGACTATTGTCTTTATCACCCACGACCTGAGTGAAGCGATTAAACTGGGCGACCGTATTGCTATCATGAAAGATGGAGAAGTAGTACAAATAGGAACTTCGGAAGAGATTCTGACCGAACCGGCCAACGATTATGTAGCCCGCTTTGTAGAAAACGTTGACAGGAGTAAAATTATCACCGCTTCATCTTTGATGATTGACAAACCATTGGTAGCCCGTCTGAAAAAAGAAGGTCCCGAAGTCTTGATTCGTAAAATGCGTGCGAAGAATATAACAGTACTTCCCGTCATAGATGCCGACGATAAACTGGTAGGTGAAGTACGCTTGAACGACCTGTTGAAACTGCGTAACAAACAGGAAAAATCTATCGAAACGGTTGTGCGTACGGAAGTCCATTCCGTATTGTGTGATACGGTACTGGAAGATATTCTCCCCCTGATGACAAAGAGCAATTCACCCGTTTGGGTAATTGACGAAACCCGTGAGTTCCTGGGCACTATTCCGTTATCATCCTTAATCATCGAAGTAACGGGGAAAGATAAAGAAGAAATAAACGAAATAATTCAAAACGCAATAGACTTATGATCAATATAGGACAATATATAGAGAGTGCCATTAATTGGATGATGGTGCATTTTTCTACTTTTTTTGATGCCGTGAATTCAGGCATCGGTAGTTTCATTATAGGATTTCAACATGTACTTTTCGGAATACCTTTTTATATAACTATCCTGGCGCTTGCTGTCGCAGCATGGATGAAGGCCGGGCGTGGAACGGCTATCTTTACCGTATTAGGCTTGTTGCTTATCTATGGAATGGGATTTTGGGAAGCAACTATGCAAACGCTTGCTCTCGTTTTGTCGTCTACTTGCTTGGCTCTGGTTGTCGGCGTGCCTTTAGGGATATGGACGGCGAACAGTCCGCGTGCAGATAAAATACTTCGTCCCGTTCTCGATCTGATGCAGACTATGCCTGCTTTT
>ERZ780037.460-NODE-460-length-12782-cov-3.53799_pt1 | contig 12782 bp, 7 predicted proteins | sample MGYA00511854_ERZ780037 | MGnify/ENA primary metagenome ERZ780037 (study PRJEB29588, sample SAMEA2148063) | human gut metagenome | biome: human gut; feature: human-associated habitat; material: faeces | place: Denmark | collected 2008/2010 ... | reverse complement strand
GCAACCTGTATTACCGGCTTTTGCCGGACATGTACCGGCAGCGTTGAAACGGGTCTATCCCAATATAAAAACATCCAGAGTAAGCGAATGGGGAGGATTCGCCGATCAATATCGTTGCACTTTCCTTAACCCTATGGATTCTTTGTATGCGATCATACAAAAAGAATATCTTACCGAACAAACTCGTTTGTATGGCACAAATCATATTTATGGTATAGATCCGTTTAACGAGATAGATCCTCCTTCATGGGATACCGATTCTTTAGGAATGATGGCTAAACATATCTACGAGTCTGTGGCTGCTGTAGATCCGAAAGCAATATGGCTACAAATGACATGGTTGTTTTATGCTGACATCAAGCATTGGACTACTCCACGTATAAAATCCTATCTTCGTTCTGTACCTCAAGACAAATTGATTCTATTAGACTACTTCTGCGAATATACAGAAATATGGAAACAGACTGATAGTTATTTCGGGCAACCCTATCTTTGGTGTTATTTAGGCAATTTCGGAGGAAATTCTTTCTTGTCAGGGCCAGTTAAATTGGTAAGTGAACGGTTGGCAGATGCTTTAAAAAATGGTGGCAGCAATCTTAAAGGAGTTGGTTCCACTCTTGAAGGCATAGACCTGAATCAGTTTATGTATGAATTTGTTCTTGATAAAGCATGGAATAGCGGTCAGACAGACAAAGAATGGTTCTTAAAACTGGCAGATAGACGGACTGGCAAGGTGTCTCCCGAAGCAAGAAAAGCATGGGAAATACTGGCAGACAAAGTGTATATCCAGCCGGCACAAGTAGGGCAAGGCACACTTACCAATGCACGTCCTTGTTTAAAGGGAAATGGACATTGGACTACTAAGCCGACAATAGAATATCAACCCAAAGATTTAGTTGAAGCGTGGAGATTACTATTGTTAGTAAAAGACTGTCAACGGGATAGCTATGAGTTTGATTTGGTTAATATTGGACGACAAGTTTTAGGAAATTATTTTAATGTAGTCCGTGATGAGTTTACTCTTGCATATGAAGCCGGAGATATAATGATGATGAAAAACCGAGGGGATAAAATGAGAGAAATTCTTGCTGATCTTGATAAGCTCGTTAGCTGTCATCCTACCTTTTCTCTGAATAAATGGATCACTGACGCCCGCGATATGGGACACGATGCCACTTCTAAAAACTATTATGAGATGAATGCCCGTTCTCTGATTACCATTTGGGGAGATAGCTATCACCTGACCGACTACGCCAATCGGTAATGGGCATGACTAACCAATCAGTATTATTCTGTCCGGTGGGATCGTTTTATAAATGAAGTGATTAAAGCTGTCGAAAAGAAGAAGGCTTTTGATGAGGAAGTCTTCTTTAATGAATCACGGATGTATGAAAACGAATGGGTAAATCCGAGTAACAGAATCAACTATAACGAAGGTGGTGACGGAATAAAACTAGCCCGGCAAATCTATAAGAAATACGCAAAAGAAATCATTCGATAAATTTACAAAGTACACCTCAATATGAGAACGAATAAACTACACTTTTTTTTATTGCTTTTAATGTGCTTCTGCTTGAACTTTTCAGTTCAGGCAGAAGCCTCGATTCATATCATCAAAGGTAAAGTAACCTGCGAAGGTAAGGGGATACAGGGGATAATGGTTACCGATGGCCGTATATGTGTGCAAACCGATGCTTCTGGAAAGTATAATATACCGACTTTGGGAGATAGCCGTTTTGTGTATATTTGTACTCCTTCAGGTTATCTGACAGACCGGAAAGGGACTATTCCTTCTTTTTATTTACCAATCGATCATTCTAAAAAGCAAAACTATAATTTTAATTTGAAGAAGAATCCGAAAGGTGATGTCTCTCATGTCTTTGTTACTCAATCTGACATACAGGTTACTTCCAGAGATGAACTGGCTATTTATCAGTATGTAGTGGATGATTGCAAACAACTTCTCTCTTCTTATGCAACAACTGATGTTTTCGGTATCGATTGCGGAGACATTGTAGGCGACCATCAAGAATTATATCCCGATTACCTGAAAAGAGCCGATCAACTGGATATACCCATTTATCGTGTAGTTGGCAATCATGATATGAATTATGACGGTCGTACTCATGAAACTTCCTACAAGACTTTTGAAGATACTTTTGGTCCTTCCTACTATTCTTTTAATAAAGGGAATGCCCATTACATTGTAGTAGACAACAACTTCTTCATCGGACGTGATTATTTTTATATGGGTTATCTGGACGAAAAGACATTTGCATGGCTTGACCAGGATTTATCATACGTACCGAAAGGGTCACTCGTATTCTTTATTATGCATATCCCTTCCCGTCAAACGGAAAAGCAAGAAGCTTTTTTGTATAACTATGATATGATTGGCAATCAGATGGTTAATGCTGGTGCACTGCATCAGATCTTGAAACCCTATAAGGCACATCTTATCACAGGACACACTCACTACAATCTCAATGTAGTATTTAATGAGAATCTGATGGAACATAATACAGCTGCGGTTTGTGGTACGTGGTGGAAAGCGGATGTTTGTCTGGATGGCACTCCGCGTGGTTATGGCGTATACGAAGTGAATGGTAACGATGTGAAATGGTATTATAAAAGTTCCGGATATCCTAAAGAACATCAGTTTCGCTCATATCCGGCGGGAGCCTCCAAAGAACATCCGTCGGATATTATCGCTAATGTCTGGAACTGGGATAAACTGTGGAAAGTGGAATGGTTGGAAGACGGTCAATTGATGGGAAGCATGACACAATATGCAGGTTTAGACCCATACGCATCAGTGGTATGTTCGGACCGGGAAAAGATGGTCTATACATGGATTACTCCAAGACCTACCCAACATATGTTCCGGGCAACTCCTAAAAATAAAGATGCTCGTATAGTGGTTAAAGTTACCGACCGTTTTGGCAAAGAATATATTCAAACGATCAATCCATAGATATTATGACTAAACGTGCTTATGCTTTAGATGCCCTACGAGGATACGCTATAATCACAATGGTGCTTTCGGCAACGGTTGCGTGGAATTCTTTACCCGGATGGATGTATCATGCGCAAACTCCTCCGCCGGACAGAGCTTTCGACGCCAGTTTATCAGGCATCACTTGGGTGGATCTGGTTTTTCCATTCTTCTTGTTTGCAATGGGAGCAGCTTTCCCTTTCTCAATCAAAAAAAGATTTGAGAAAGGGGACACTAAGTTGAGATTGGTATATGAAGCTATCAAACGAGGTGCACAATTGACTTTCTTTGCTATTTTCATCCAGCATTTTTATCCGCATGTATTGAGTAATCCACAAGACATGCGTGGCTGGTTATTGGCCATCCTTTGTTTTGTGATATTATTCCCCATGTTCATTCGTATTCCACTGAAAATGCCGGATTGGATGCGTATAGCTATTAAGGTGGTAGCATATGGGATAGCTATTGTTCTGTTACTGACAACTCAATACGCAAATGGAAGAGTTTTTGATGTATCATTCAGCAATATTATCATATTATTATTGGCAAATATGGCTGTTTTTGGTTCAGCCATATATATTTTCACAATGCAAAGCCTCTGGGCGCGAGTAGGTGTATTACTGATATTGATGGCTTTGTTGTTGAGCGGACAGGTCGAGAATTCCTGGGCACAAGCTATATACAACTACACACCTCTACCTTGGGCTTTTCATTTTGAGTATTTACAATATCTCTTTATCGTGATTCCGGGAAGCATTGCGGGAGAATATTTGATGGATTGGCTGAAGCAACACAATGATTCGTTTGTTGAATCTACCAATAAATGGAAAGCTATCGTAATGATTCTTTTGACATTAGCTATAATTATTGTAAATTTGGCAGGACTTTATACACATTGTACAGTCTTGAATCTGATAATAAATATTCCGTTATTGATAAGTGGAGTCTTTTTATTGAGAAAAGGCACAGGATTTATAAAGCTTTGGAGAGAACTTTTTACAGCCGGAGCTTTTCTAGTTATCTTGGGATTATGTTTTGAACCTTTTCAAGGAGGTATAAAAAAAGACCCCGCCACTTTTGGTTATTTATTCCTCACTTCAGGCCTGGCATTTATGGCTTTGTTGCTTTTAAATGTAATATGTGACTATTTTCGTTGCGTGAAGAGTATGCGTTTTCTCGTAATGCCCGGACAAAATCCTATGATGGCTTATGTAGTAGGAGATCTGTTGATTATGCCTTTGGTCAATTTATTAGGAATTGCATCATTGCTTGTATATTTCAACGAAAACGCATGGATGGGATTTTTACGAGGAGTGGTATTGACAACATTATCAGTACTGATAACTATGTTCTTCACCCGAATAAAATGTTTTTGGCGGACTTGAAACAATAATACTCAAAATATGAAAAGAAGAATCTGTATTTTTATAATGTTTTTTTCGGTGTGTCATACATATGCTCAATTAGTATATCATGATGCCTCAAAGTTCCCTTTATTAGGAAAAGCTACCGAAGCTACCGGAGCCCGATATGAAAGACTCCCGGATTCATTGAAGAATATCTCCCGTGCTCCGTTATGGAATTTAAGCCGTAACTCTGCCGGAATGGCGATACGTTTTCGTAGTAATTCTACCACAATAGCTGCTAAATGGGAAACACTCATCAATTTTCATATGAATCATATGACGGATACAGGCGCAAAAGGCTTAGACCTTTATTGTCTTCAGAAAAATGGAGAGTGGCGTTTTGTAAATAGTGGTCGTCCGGGTGGAAAAACAAATCAAGCAACAATCATTGCTAACATGCGACCGGAAGAGAGAGAATATATGCTTTATCTTCCTCTTTACGATGGTCTTGTTTCTTTGTCTATAGGAGTAGATTCGTTAGCCACCATCGATCAGCCTTTAATTGATTATCCGATCCGCAAAAAGCCGGTTGTATTTTATGGCACCAGTATTCTTCAAGGAGGTTGTGCTTCACGTCCCGGAATGGCACATACAAATATCATATCGAGAAGGCTGAACCGTGAATGTATCAACTTGGGATTTAGCGGAAATGCACTTTTAGACTTGGAAGTGGCCAAAGTGATAGCCGAAGTAGATGCCAGTGTTTTTGTTTTAGACTTTGTGCCTAATGCTTCTGTAGAACAGATGAAAGAACGAATGGAAACATTCTATCGTATCATTCGTAGTAAACATCCGGATACGCCAGTCATTTTTATAGAAGATCCGATTTTCACTCATACACTTTATGATGAAAGAATTGCTAAAGAAGTGCAAAGAAAGAATGACACGTTAAAGGAAATATTCAACCGGCTAAAGAAGGAAAATGAAAAGAATATCATTTTTATCTCTTCCAAAAACATGTTGGAAGAAGATGGAGAAGCTACTATAGACGGTATTCATTTCACAGATCTAGGCATGATGAGATATGCTGATTTAGTTTGTCCAATCATTAAGAAAGCAATCAAATAAAAATAGCAATATTTGTCCTATTTGTCTTAAATACTTTAACATGACCGATTTGACTAATGAACTTTGTGCTTAAAATTTAAAGTTATTTGAAATATCTGATTTAAATATGAAAAAGATTCTTTTATTTCTATTTATATTTCTATCCACTTTTGCAAATGCACAAAAGCATAAAAAAGTGTTATGTCCAACGCCACCCATGGGTTGGAATAGCTGGAACTGTTTTAACAAGAATATCAGTGAAGAACAAATACGCGAAATAGCGAATCTTATGGTCTCTACCGGACTTAAAGATGCTGGATATACATACCTCAATGTGGATGATTGTTGGCAGACGCATCGGGAGTCTTGCGTTATTCAATCTGATTCGGTAAAGTTTCCGTCTGGAATCAAAGCATTGGCTGATTACGTACATTCAAAAGGTTTGAAATTCGGTATATATTCTTGTGCAGGTTCGAAGACATGCGCTGGTAGACCCGGTAGCCGAGGCTATGAATATATCGATGCAGTCACATATGCAGAATGGGGAGTTGACTTTCTCAAATATGACTGGTGCCACAACAACGGAGCTAATGCCCGAGAAGCATACTTTACCATGTGTGATGCCTTAAAAAGTACTGGTCGTCCTATAGTTCTATCAATTTGTGAATGGGGGACGAATAGGCCATGGGAAAAGGTACCGGTGAGATGTGGAGGGTATCCGAAGATATTATTGCAACAACCGAAGGTACAGCATACTGGGGAGGAGCGAGCATTCTGAAAATTATAGATATTATGGCTCCTCTTTGGCCATACGCGGGACCAGGACACTGGAATGACGCGGATATGCTCCAGGTAGGCAATGGAGATCTAACATACGATGAAAACGTGATGCACTTCTCAATGTGGTGCATGCTCGCTTCACCTCTGATAGTAGGATGTGATCTTCGTAATATTGATAAGAAAATCCTTGATATACTTACCAATAAGGAAGCTATCGCCATAAACCAGGATAAGCTCGGAAAACAAGGCCGTATGTTCGAACGTAGTGGAAGATATCATGAGACATGGATCAAAGAATTGTCAGATGGCCGTATAGCCTTATGTTTCTTGAACAAGGATGAAAAAGAATGGTCTCTTGATTACCATTTTTGGGGATTTGACATAATTGGGATAGACCGAACTTACGATCATTACATAGTACGTGATGTTTGGAAACATCAAGATATTGGAGATACTGGAGATAGGTATAGTTTCAAAGTACCGGCTCACGGTGTAGTTCTCCTTTGTCTTGTTCCTAAACAGTAATAAAAGAACCGAATATTCCTATATTACACAAATAAAAGCAGATGGTCAACTATTCCAAATACTCTTGACTGTTGCTTTTTACGTTATATCAATAAAAATAAATCTTCAAATACCAAAATGATATTTTATCATTTTGGTATTTGAATGATGCTATAATTGAATTTATTCAGGCGAGCAGTCAGATACGGAAAAGAATCGCATAGATTAGCCATTAGTATTATTCAGAAATTCCTGAAATCCTTCCCTTAGAGAGCATAATCATTATTATTTGATATCATGCATTGCATAGTGAATGTATTTCTTAATCTATTTATGCACTTTGTTTAATAAAGTAAGTTCATAAAAGCACTTCTAATAAATCAATAAATCCTATTTTTATGAGCCCAAATAGCTTTCTTTAAAACGTACGTGCTGTTTCTTATAAACCAACCGTATGTTTCTTTAAAACGAACCGTACGTTTCATTACAATCAACCGTGTATTTTTCACAAACAATACGGTAATTTATATGCAAATGCCGGTTCTTTTATTCGTAATTATGCATATAAATACCGTATTTTATTGTTTACTCGCTCTACTTTCTTTCATTCAAAAAGAAAAAAAAAAAGAAAAAAAAAAAAAAAAACGACAGTATGTCAACTAATTTAATATAAAATAATCACATTGATATTTATGTTCTCCAAAACCACTTGATTTTTGTGAAGAACATAGTTACTAAAACAGCTAAAGAAGTAAGGATTGCTCCCTGAAGAAATCCCAACCAGGCATTTTGTTGAAAATAAGATAATAATGAAGCAATTCCAAGTATATTAGCCAATGGCATAATCAACAAATCGCCGACCACATAAGCTATCATCGGATTCTGACCGGACATCACCAAAAAACGAGTACTTTTCACACACCGGAAATAATCACAAACGATACTTAGAAATAAAAGAGCTAGAAAAGCCAGTCCGGAAGTGACAAAGAAATAACTAAAAGTAGTTGGATCTTTTTTAATACCATCCTGGAAAGGCTCAAAGCACAAACCCAGAAGAAGTAAATATGCCCCTGCGTTAAACAACTTTCTCCATAATAAAGCTATTCCATCCACTTTACGTGGAAATATACACTTACCAGCTAATAACAATAAAACAGTAAACACAAGGTTGACAACCAAATTACGAGTGTATAGACCGTAAAGATTGCTAATGATGATAACAACGGATAATATCATCAACATAATACTCATTTTACGATAAGGAGATGTAGCATAATCATCCGTCTCTTTTTGATATGCTTTCATCCACTCCGCTAAATACTCCCCGGCTATACTGCCGGGAATAACGATAAATAAGTATTTCAAATAATCAAACCGATACATCCACGGCAGAGGAGTATAATTAAATACACTCTGTGTCCACGAACCGTCAACCGTACTCCCTACTATCATAGCCATCAGCAATATCAGAATTCCTAAACGCATCCAACGATTATGCATTGTGAAAATGTAAAGGATAGAACCGAAAATAGCCATATTAGCCAACAGCAAAATGATAATGTTGCTGGAGAATAAACTGAATGTTTTCCCATCCGCATAAGAAGTGGTAGCCAACATAATGGCAGCGACAATGTAAGCTCCCACTTTTATTGAAATATGTACCCAATCCGGCATTTTCAAAGGAATGCGCATGAACATGGGAAATAGAACAGCAAAACAGAGTATAGCCAGCAGCCATGCTCTGATATCCTGCGGAGAACTTAACATATACGGATAAAAATGCTGGATGAAAATAGCAAAGAAAGTCAACTGAATCCCCCGTTTGACAGCTTCATAAACAAGTTTTAATTTTGAATCACCTTTTTCAGCACGCTTCCTTATGGAAAAAGGAAACGCGGCTCCCATAGCGAACAGGAAAAAAGGAAACACAAGATCTACCCAAGTAATACCGGGCAACAGAGGATTAAACACATGATCTGGCGGAGGCGTTTGAGCATGACTCATCCAACCGGGAAGAACATGCGTTACGATGGTAGCCGAAAGCACCATCGTAATAATTGCATATCCCCGTAAGGCATCTAAAGCTAAAGCTCTGTTGTTCATAAAGCTCCCCCCTCGCGCATTCCTTTTTCTACTTCTTTCCAAAGATTCTTTTGGATGATGTGTACTATATCGAATACCATTAGTCCATCCGATCGACGAAGGTTCATCTCTATTGTTTCGGATAATTTCCCCGGATTATCATAGAACTGATCCACCAAGATGCCGCCCATAAACTTGTTGTCTTTAAGAATCTGACGCAAGTGCTGACAGGAACCTTCTACACAGTACCATGTACCGGCTTGAGCCTGCGAATCAGTCTCGTTCCAGATGTTGCGGTTCGTTTTCTTGTATTCCTCTATCGTTATGTCTGTATAGTAATTTCCGGTTGCATACAAATCGATCAGTTCCGCGTATCCGTAATTTTTATATTCGGGAGTGGCCCAACTGAAGTCTTTAGCCGGATCATACTTTTTGCTGGCGAAATTAACTCCCACTTCATAGTAAGACGGATACCAAGCTCCGGTATATGTGCCGAAAGAAACTTTTGGATTGGCGGCTTTCACTTCCTTACGTGCCAATGCCATAAAATCAGTAATGTTTTTCGTTCTCCATTCCATCCATTTCTGGAAATACTTTCCCGGTTGTGTGATAAACTTTCCATCCGTATTCTTCTTCCAAACAAAAATATCTTCGGGGAACTTCGCCACTTTCTTACCTATATATGCTTCAAACTTTTCACGTGACAGCGGTGAGAAGTCGGCTGTTATACCATCATAACGTACACGATCGAGCATCAAACCGTCCAAATCAGAGTATTTGGTCACCACTTCTTTCAGTACATTTAGAATATGCGTACGATATTCCTCGTTCAAAGGATTGATCATAGCACCATATTTATGTTTTTCTTCCGTAATCGGAATAATACCTTTCTCGGGAGTATACACCATGGATGCCCATTCCGGATGTCCGCTGTATACCATTCCACGATCGAAATAATTATGCCCGGCACAGAATACATTTAATGAAGCATGAACCTCAAGACCCAATTCGTGCCCTTTTTTAATGAAGTATTGCAAATAATCAAAATTCCCGGCCTTTGCGCCTTTCCACTCTTTCATTTGTGGGGCAAACTGACTTTGATAAAGTACTTCTCCCGTAATGGGCCGTATATCCACTATTGCATGAGTGAAACCTACTGATTTGATTTTCTCCAAATAATAGTCAATCGAGTCTTTATGGCTGAAACGTTCGAAGTTAGCTTCGGCATCGAACCACATTAACGCAGGTTTCTTTTTGATTACAATCCGGAAAGGAGAAGCAGGAATAGCCGCATTATTGCATAATTCTCCCAACATATAATTCCGGAAACAATAACGTACCTCTATGGGGTCATTGATCGAATCATTCCAGACCTTTACAGTAGAAGAACCACTGATAATTTCCGCTTTGGCCGGTCGGAATATACCATCCGTCCCCACTATTTCAAATCCTTTCACGTTTTGATTTTCCGGTGTCAATCCTTCTTCACCATGTTCAAAGTCTATTTCTACTACGTTCCCTTTTACCCGGTGGAATTTGTATATAGGACCGGAATATTGAATACCTTTACGATGATACGTTTTTGCCAATGCCCAATAAGCCAGTCGTTCACCGACCTTTATCTTATAGGGCGAATGAATAAAGTTTTCACTCCCGGCATCACCTGTGGTCACCATTCCAACATTTGGAACAGCTGACATCAACTCCAACTGACACTGGCGGAACCAAGCCCAATCCAGTTTATCATTGCCTTCCGATTTCCATGGTGCAATCTGTACGTAATAAAATGGCATTTGGGGATTGTTGAAGAATGTTCTCCATTGAGAAACCATTGCAGGAAATAATCTCTTATATAATCCGGGATCGGGTGTGTTTGCTTCACCTTGATACCAAATCACTCCTTTAACAGGAAATCCTTTCCATGGATTCACCATTGCATTCCACAATAATGTAGGAGTCCCTGCCGTCCACCCGAACTCTCTCTGTATTACATCAGGCAATGCTATTTCCGGAAAGCCCGATAAAGTCTCTTTATTCATCCAAGCCTCTATTTTTGACATGCTCCAGGAACAATGTATCAGACCGACAGGAACATCCAAAGATTGCTGTAACTGATTGCCAAAGAAATAGGCAGTTGCACTGAAATCAGCAACATCTTCCGGAGAGGCTTCTTTCCATTCTCCGTCCACCCCAGCTTCCTGTGGAATGGTACTCCAGGCATTTTTTACAGTATAGAGACGCAGTGGACGTTTGGGATTAGCAGATACAATGTATGGCTGGGAACCAAACACAGGCTGTCCACGGAATCCTTTCACTGGCATTTCCATATTCGACTGTCCGGAACAGAACCAGACTTCTCCTATTAAAATATTCTGCAATGTGAGGTCCTCTCCATCCGAGAACGTAATACTATACGGACCTCCAGCTACCGGTGTTTGGAGAGAAAGTTTCCATTCACCTTTTGCATCAACATTCGTTTGGATTTTTTTATTATTCCATGAAGCGGTAGCCTGCACACGTTTTCCCGAAGTCGCTGTTCCGGAAAAAGTAACTTCCGATTGTTGCTGTAACACCATATTATCCCCCCAAATGGAAGTAAGGGTTACTTTCGCTTCTGTTTTCAGGAGAAAGGAGAAGCATATCAATAATATAAAATATTTGGCTTTCAACATATGATTCTTATTTGTTTTCGACAGCTTCAGTATACACATTGCCGAAGCGATCTGTTACTTTCACTTCTATTTTAGCATTTTTATTACGGGGAGTAGCATGAAATAGATGTTCGGTAAGAACTGGGGAAATCCATTCATATTTCACCTTTTCTTTGTCAGAACAGATTGCTTTGGCTGCAGGATCATATCCTTTGTAGCGTTGCATTTCTCCCATTCGCTTTCCGTTTTCATACCATTCCACTTTCCACTGTTCATCCCAGTTCCATACGTTAGCAATAATATCGGAAGGGTACTCGTCAGATGATCCGGCCTGATATACATGTAATTGATGCTCTTTCGGGTAGCCTGCACTTTTATATAGCCATTTCACTTGGTTCCCGTCTACTTCATATACCCCATATCCCCTCGGAGTACCATCCACATTAATATCTGCACGCCACCAAGTACCGCATACGGCAGCTGTGTTATGTTCCATTAATGAGTCATTAAAACATACGTTTACATTAAAATGTGTATGTCCGGAAATGATGTGGGCATTATAACCTTCCAATAATTTATATAGTGCAGCTGTATTGACCGTTTCATCTTGATCTAGCGTGTTATATCTTAGCTTCTTCTGAAGACTGGAAGGAATATGCATCACTACAAAGACAAGTTTGTCTTTGGGCACATAAGAGAGGTCTTTCTCCAGCCATTGGAAAGTACGTTCATCAATGTAACCTATATATTGATAATCACGGTTGACATAAAAGCAATTGTCAAGCACGATATAATGAGCATTACCTTTATTTAATGAATAGTAGATAGGACCGAAATAACTTTCGAAAGTGCGATAAGAATATTCAAAAGTACGCCCTCCATACGTCATGTCGTGATTACCAATTGCCCGATAGATGGGAATCTCTAATGATGATACCGTATCTATATAGGAAGGATATAAAGAAGGAGTATCTCCTACGATATCCCCACAATCTATGCCGAATACTTCTTTTTTGCCCATATACGGACGAATATATTCTTTCATATCTTGCAGATATTTAGCATAAGCCTTTACGTCATCTTCGGAAGTAACCTGCGCATCTGCCTGCACCAAAAACAAATGATTGATCTCATTTTGCGGATTTCTTACCAATTCGAAGTCGTAAATATCTTGCTTGGCCGGATTCAGCTTCTGATAGAATAAAGGTATTGTTTGTTCTGTTTTCGGTAAATATCCGGAAGGAGTGGATAAATAAATGAAACGCACATTCCTATTAGGGGGGAGAGTATATTGGACTTGTTGGTCAGTCAACACAC
>ERZ780037.458-NODE-458-length-12800-cov-8.29902_pt1 | contig 12800 bp, 16 predicted proteins | sample MGYA00511854_ERZ780037 | MGnify/ENA primary metagenome ERZ780037 (study PRJEB29588, sample SAMEA2148063) | human gut metagenome | biome: human gut; feature: human-associated habitat; material: faeces | place: Denmark | collected 2008/2010 ... | reverse complement strand
GCGTCAAGCACATGGCGGACGACCTGCAAAAGCGCATTACCACCATGAGCCGCGACAGCGCTATCCGTACCGCCAGAACTGCCGTGACAGGTGCACAGAACGCGGGGCGCATGGACAGCTACGCGGCGGCGGAAAAGATGGGCATCAAGCTCAAGCGGGAGTGGGTGGCGACGCTGGACGGACGAACTCGGCACGCCCATGCAATGCTGGACGGTCAGCGGGCAGAAATCGACAAGCCGTTTAAAATCGATGGGTACGAGATTATGTACCCCGGCGATGCGTCTGCACCCGGTTATCTTGTGTATAACTGCCGCTGCACGCTGGTTGCTGATGTGGATGGGGTAGATACATCAGACGGGCTGCGTAGGACACGCGACGGGCTTATATCTGACATGACATATGCGCAGTGGGAAGCATCGAAGCAGGGATACAGCGGCAAACAGTTATCCCCATATCACATGGGGAGCGAAAAATCTGCAAAGGATGTTACGAAGAAATATATAGATTCCGCCAAGCCCCGCATGGGTAAGGTGCGATACGAGAACGGATACCGCATAAAAGGGCACAAGACCGAAATCGAAGTTGCAAACCAACTCAGAGATCAATTCGGCGGGAAGTTCGTGCTGTTGAAAGAAGCGAATGCGCAGGGGATAAAAACGCCAGACTACCTGTGGCGAGGTAAACAGTGGGAATTGAAAAGTATATCAACAGCGAAAGCGGCAGATATGGCGATTCGAAAAGCCACAAAGCAGATTGCAAAAACTCCTGGAGGGGTTGTGTTACAGTGCACAGGATCCATCAATACAGATGAGCTTATACGCATTGTAGATGATAGAGCAGTTCGCAGCGTGGTTAGCACTGGGTTCGGTTTTGATGTGATTGCATTGGATGAGAACGGTTCTCTCCTGTTCGCACGAAGGTATAAAAAATGAGCCGCCCCCCCTCCAGTAACGGGAAGAGGTTCGGCTCGAAAAAACGGAAACATGAGTTTCCTCACTGTCAGTATATGCAATTCCCAAAAAAAAGTCAAGAGGGATTTTTTGATGAACGTTGAAATCACCGACAACAGCAAAGAGGTTTCTGGCGCCATCCATGCGGCGCTTCTGCGGGGGCTGGAAAAGATTGGTCTGGTGGCAGAGGGATATGCGAAAAAGCTGTGCCCCGTGGACACCGGCAATCTGCGGAACAGCATCACCCATGTGGTAGATGAGCAGGAACCAGCGGCAATCATCGGAACGAACAATGAGTATGCCGCTTATGTTGAGCTTGGCACCGGCATTTACGCCGAGGGCGGCGGCGGACGGCCTACACCGTGGGTGTATCAGGACGCAAAGGGAAATTGGCATTACACGCGTGGCAACAAGGCACAGCCGTTTTTGAAACCTGCTGCCGCCGACCATGCCATCCAATACCGGAAGATATTGGAGGACGAACTGAAATAGGAGCTAACTGCTTACAAATTGTAGGCAGTTGGCTCTTTTTGTTAATTACCGCAAGGGACAGCGGTTTTTATAAAACTATCGTTTCCGAAGGAACGGAACCGAAGAAAAGGAGATAGTGTCATGGCACTTACACGAAAACTTTTGAAGGGTATGGGGCTCACCGATGAGCAGGTTGATACCATTATCGAGGCGCATACCGACACCGTGGACGGCTTGAAAGCTGATGTTAGCAAGTATAAGGCGGACGCGGAGAAGCTGCCCAGCGTCCAGAAGCAGTTGGACGATCTCAAGGCGGCAGGTGACAACGGCTATCAGGAGAAGTACGAGAAAGAGCACAAGGCTTTTGAGGACTTCAAGGCCAATGTCGCGGCAAAGGAAAGCAAGGCGGCAAAGGAAAAGGCCGTCCGGGCTTACTTTGAGAGCAAAAACATCACCGGCGCGAATCTCGACCTTGCTATGCGCGGCTGCGGCGAGGAAATGGCCGCATTGGAGATGGACGGCGAGAAAATCAAGGACACCAAGAGCCTTGATGCACTCGTAGACGGCACCTACAAGGGGCTTGTCTCCACCACGCAGACGCACGGGGCGAATCCCGCCAACCCCCCGGCAAACACCGGCGGCGCAAAATCCCGAGAGGACATCTACAAGAAGGACGATAAGGGCCGCTATGTGATGTCTACGGCGGAGCGCCAAAAAGCACTTGCCGATCTGATGGCAAGCGAAAACAACTGATTTTTTGAAAGGAGCTATTTATGGCTGCGAAAACTAACGTAACAACTTCTGCCCAGTTTACCACTTCCGCCCGTGAGGTGGATTTCGTGTCCCGCTTCGCTGATAACTGGGACGCACTGCGGAACATCATGGGCATCATGCGTCCCATCCGCAAGGCCCCCGGCACGAAGCTGGTTTCTTACAAGGCCAGCGTGGACGGCGGTCTCAAGGGTGGCACCGTGGCTGAGGGTGACGAGATCCCCTTCACCAAAATGAAGGTGGAGCCTGTCGCCTACGACGACATCGACATTTCCAAGTATGCCAAGAGCGTGACTATCGAGAGCGTGGCGAAGTACGGCGCTGATGTTGCCGTGGAGAAGACCGACGAGGCGTTCCTCGTGGCCCTGCAGAACAAGGTTTTGACTGACTTCTACACCTTCCTCGGCACCGGCACGCTCAAGGTAACGGAAAAGACTTGGCAGCGCGCTCTTGCGATGGCAAAGGGCAAAGTGCTGGACAAGTTTGCCGGTCTCGACAAGGACGTGACCGAGGTGGTGGGCTTTGCCAACATCATCGACGCTTACGATTACCTGGGTGACAAGGATATCACCGTGCAGACGATGTTCGGAATCAACTACGTGGAGAACTTCATGGGCTACCGCACCCTGTTCCTGCTGCCCGAGAAGTACATCGCCTCCAAGAAGGTGATCGCTTTGCCCGTGGAAAACATCGACCTGTACTATGTGGACCCGAGCGACAGCGACTTTGCCAAGCTGGGGCTGAATTACACCGTGAAGGGCGAGACCAACCTGATCGGCGTCCATGTCGACGGCGATTACAGCCGCGCCACGGGCGATATGTACGCCATCATGGGCATGAAGCTGTGGGCTGAGTATCTGGACGGCATTGCCGTGGCTACCGTTTCGGTGGCCGGCGCGGGCTAAATAGGAGGGCAGCGTAATGCTTGAACAAGTCTTACGGCACTTGAACAACTGGTTCCTTGTGGAGATTCACGAGGGCACGTTCACCGTGGAGAATGGCAGCATTGCGCTGCCCTTTCTCCTGACCAATCAATATTTCCGCATCTGCGGCTCTGTGTTTAATGACGGTCTGCATCAATATCCGGCGGCTGACCTTACGGATGAAACCTTTACCGGAACGGTGTGGGTGTTGGCTGTTCCGAAGGCTGTGGTTTTGCTTGCCGAAGATATCGCCGCGTGGGAAGAAAAGAACGGTGAAGCCGTTTTAAGCCCGTACACGAGCGAAAGCTTCGGCGGGTACAGTTACACAAAGGCAAGCGGCGGAAATGCCGACACGAGCGCCGGGACGGGATGGCAGGGCGCTTTTAAAGGCCGGTTAAATGACTGGCGCAAGCTCAAGGGGGTGGAACCGTGAGTCTACTGGACGATTTTGCCCACAAGTGCATTTTGATGGAGAAAAAGCGCACGCCTGACGGAGCGGGCGGCTACATCACCGCGTGGGAAGAGGGAGCGGAGTTCCTCAATTACCAGTCTCTTGACACATCGATGGAGGCGCGAAAAGCGGAAAAGGACGGTGTTACCTCGGTATATTCCGCACTGGTCAATCAGCGCGTTCCCATCGAGTACAACGATTATTTCCGTGACGCGGAAACAGGGCTGACTTACCGCGTGACCTCTAACCCCGAGGAAAAGGCCGCGCCGAGGTCTGCGGGAGCGACCATTAAGGCGCTGAAATTCTTCACAGCGGAACGAAGGGAGTTGCCGAAATGACAAAAGACAAGGCACTCCATGCGTGGTTTTCCCAATTCCTCCCTTCGTATCCGACCTCGAATGTGCCGGAAGACGCGACCTTTCCGTGGCTGACCTATGAGCTTATCACCGGATCATGGGAGAGCGGCGAAATCCCGCTGACGGTCAACCTCTGGTATTACACCGAGAGCGAAGCGATGCCCAACGCAAAGGCACAAGAAATCAGCGACGCAATCGGCATGGGCGGCTGTATGGTCGCCTATGACGGCGGAGCAATGTGGATCAAGCGTGGCTCCCCGTGGTGTCAGAACATCGCGGACGAAAGCGATAAAAACATCAAGCGAAGGTATCTCAACATCACGGTAGAATACCTATCGCAAAACTGATGAAAGGAAGAAAATATGAAATTCACTAAAATTCCCTCCGATGCATTTCAAAAGCTCCAGATCAACGCCGGTATTTTGACCACTGACTTTACTCCCGCCACCGGTACCATCGGTGAAGCCGGTCAGATCGGCGCAACCACCGGCGGGATCAATTTTACCGCCACTCCGACCTATACGGACTTTGGCGAGGATATCGACAACTGCCCCAAAAACATGAAAGAGCTGAAGCGGCTCGAATCGTGGGAAGTGAAAATGGCCGGCACGTTTGTCAATGCGTCCACTGCGATCGCAAAGAGCCTTTGCGGTGCTGCCGATGTGGGTACCAGCGATGGGAAGGTCACGCCTCGGAACGATCTGTCGGACGCTGACTTTGCCGACATCTGGCTGGTGGGCGACTACTCCGACAAGAACGGCGATAAAAATGGCGGCTTCATCGCCATCCACCTGATGAACGCACTGTCTACCGGCGGCTTCCAGCTGAAGACCAGCGACAAGGCGAAGGGGCAGTTCGCGTTTGAGTATACGGCCCACTACTCCATGAGCGCGCAGGACACTGTGCCATTTGAAATTTACATCAAGGCCGGTACGGCGGAGGCGTAACACCATGAAACTGTCAAAAATTAAGGGGGAGCGAGTGTTTGATGTTATCGCAGACATTATCGATCCTATTGCCAACATAGCCGAGGACAAAGTAGCCGCAGCGTTGTTTCAGCGTCAGAAGCTCCCGGATGGCGTAAATGCAAAGGACTTTGTATTGGCAAGGGTTAAGAAATCTGCTCCGCTGCTTTTGCGTGGGCACAAGAAAGATCTGATCGCAATTTTGGCGGCTGTGGAAGGCGTGCCTGCAAAAAAATATGCCGCCGGGCTGACGCTTGCCAAGTTGTTGGTTGATGTTACTGAGCTTATGACGGACGAGGCCTTTACAGACCTTTTTACATCTGCGCAGACCGAGACGGCAGAAACGCCGTCCGGCTCTGTGCAGGAGAATATCGGGGAAGCCAAAGAGTAAAGCCATTTCTGTCATACTGTGTAGCGCGGTATAAGCAGGATGCAGAAGAAAAAGCATATCGAATTTATGCTGCTGACCTGCTTAAAGTAATATGCGAGCGATGCGCGGGCGTGTCAATCGATAAGCGATATATTGAAATTATAGATGTGAGCAAAAAAGACAATCGCGCCTGTGAAGAAATCACCAGAGATATTGTCAATCGGTGCGGGTTACAAGTTAAAAAAGCCGCCCCGTGAAGGGGCGGCGGGCGAATATGCATTACTTGAGGACATAATCAGAAATCATTCTTCCGATTTTCCCGATGTCTGTACCTCCCTTAAACTCGAACTTTGCGACATAACCATTGGAGAATGTCAGGACAAGTTCGCTATCCGGGATGATTTCGGCAAAGCCTGGGGTTTGCACGGAGAAAAACTGCACTTTCGAATAGGGCATAGAGCCGAAGGACTTGCGCTTTCCTGTAATCCCCTGTACATCAACCGATATGACTCGTTTGTTAGTAAAAATCAGCTGGTCGCGTACGGTCTTAAATGCGGCAGCGATTTCTTCCCCGTCAATCAACAAGCCATTCACTTCACCACGCACATCGGAAACAGGAATCGGCTTTAAGTCCCACGCAGAATCTTTGTTAAAACTTATCATAAATAATCCCTCCTTGCCGATATCATACCATACTATCAATGGAATGTCACGAATAATTTTCAGAATTTACAAAGAGAGCGAGGTGAACGCATGAATCTTCTTGATCTGTTTGTGAAAATATCTGTGCAAGACGAGGCAAGCGAAAATGTAGAGACATTATCAGGAAAATTCAAAAATGGGCTTGCCGCTGCGGCTAAAGTCGGCGCCGCAGCTGTAAGTGCGGCTGCTACCGGCATTGCCGTGCTTACAAAAAAAGCGCTTAACAACTATGCTGAGTATGAACAACTGGTCGGTGGCGTTGATACGCTATTCAAGGATAGCTCTGCAAAAGTTCAAGAATATGCAGCAAATGCATATAAGACTGCAGGACTATCCGCTAACGAATATATGGACACAGTTACAAGTTTTTCTGCGTCCTTGCTGCAATCGCTTGGCGGTGATACAGAAGCGGCGGCAGACATGGCTAATGTTGCAATCACGGATATGTCTGACAATGCAAATAAAATGGGCACGGATATGGCATCTATCCAGAACGCCTATCAGGGGTTTGCCAAGCAGAACTATACCATGCTTGATAACCTGAAGCTTGGCTATGGTGGAACAAAAGAAGAAATGCAGCGCCTTATTGACGATGCAAACGCTCTAAACGCTGCCCAAGGTAAATACACAAATTACAGCATTGAAAGCTATGCGGATATTGTCAGCGCAATCCATGATGTTCAAGTTGAAATGGGCATATACGGAACAACGGCAGATGAAGCAAGCACCACCATCCAAGGCTCTGTTTCATCCATGAAGGCCGCCTGGAGCAACCTGCTTACCGGCATTGCTGACGATAACGCCGATTTCAAAACACTTATAGAGCAGTTCGTTGATAGTCTTGTTACCGTTGGCGAAAATATCATTCCGCGCATAAATATCATCATCCAAGGGCTTACGCAACTCATAACAGAAGCGTCCCAAACAATCATTCCGATGGCAGTCCAGATTTTGCTTGAAAACCTGCCAAGCATTGTTGCTGCTGGCATGGATTTAATCATTGCGCTTGTAAGCGGCATCCTTGACAACATCGATATGCTGATTGACTGTGTGCTGGAAATGGTTGATGTCATAGTCGATAAGCTGATTGACAACCTGCCGAAACTGATCGATGGTGGAATCAGGCTGATTGCTGCACTTGCTAATGGACTGATTCGTGCCATACCGAATTTGGTATCAAAAATTCCACAAATCATTTCGTCTATCGTGAAGGGGATTATCAGCGGCATCCCTGCAATTTTCGATGTCGGCAAGAACATAGTCGAAGGACTTTGGAACGGCATCAAAAGCATGGGTTCGTGGGTTTCTGGAAAAGTAAAAGACTTTTTCGGTGGAATTGTAGGTGGAGTTAAGGATTTCTTGGGCATCCACTCCCCGTCTAAAGTGTTCGCCGGTATTGGCGGCTTTATGGCTGAAGGCTTGGGCGAAGGGTTTAGCGATGAATTTTCATCGGTGAAAAAGGACATCGAAGGCAACATGAGCTTTGACGCTGGCACCATTACGGCAGATGCAAACATCAGCAGAAACTATACAAGTGGCTCTTACGGAGCAGAAAGCACAAGCGGTGGCAGCGATTCTGGCAGAATTGTAATGCTGCTGGAACAGTATTTGCCTATGTTGGCAAATATGAAAGTCATCATGGACAGTGGCCAGGTTGTCGGTTTGCTTGCCCCATGCATGGATGAAGAACTGGCCAAAATCAACGCGAGGAGGGCAAGGGCCGTATGATTGGAAAAGTATTTTTTGACGGGAAAGATACCTACGCAGAATATGGCCTGCTGCTTGCAAGTAAGTCCATTTCCCTTCCGGAAGTCCGCACGAACATGATCGATGTTCCGGGCCGGGACGGTCTGCTGGATGCGTCTGAAGTGCTGACCGGAGAAGTCACCTATAAGAACCGTACTATTACACTGAAGCTCACCGGCGTGGACACGGTGAGCGGCAAGACATGGCCTGCTACGATTTCCGATTTCTGCAACAAAGTCCACGGCAAGCGCGTTAAAATAACATTCCCCGAGGACACCGCCCATTTTTACAGTGGGCGGTGCTCCGTTGGGCAGGTGGAGCTTGTCAAAATGATGCAGACTATCCCGGTCACGGTTGACTGCGACCCGTGGAAATACAAGAACGCAAAAACCACGGTTTCCCGCTCTGACCTTAGCACGGCCTACAAACAGTTATCCTTACCCAACGAGCGCCGGCCTGTCATCCCTACTATTACGGTGGCCCAGGACACCACCTTACTTTGGGGCAGCAGCACAATCAACATCAGCGCGGGAGATCATATTCTGCCCGCTATCCGTCTTGCGGCTGGAAGCAACACTTTGAAAGCAAAAGTCGCAAGCGGCACAGGTAGCATCACTGTGACATACCAGGAGGCGAGCCTGTAATGTATCAACTCAAATACAAAAACTATATCCTGTATGACCCACGCCTTGCGGATGAAAAACTAATCGTCCGTGACCCCTCTGTGAAGCTGGCGGTCAGCAAGGCCGGGGAAATGGCCTTTACGGTGGACGCAGAACATCCCTATTTAAGCAATCTTCGCCGCATGAGCGGCTTTGTGGAGCTTCTGGATGGCACTTTCCCTATATATAGGGGAAGAATAACCAGCGATATAAAAGACTTCTACGGGGCGCACAAAATCGAAACAGAGGGCATTATGGCGGCGCTGAATGACAGCATCATACCGCCGTTCAACTTCCCAGAGGGCTTTACGGAGGACGCTTCCTATAATGCCGCCGCCGCAAGCGGGAATGTGGTGGAATTTTTTTTCCGCTGGATTCTGTCACAGCACAATGCGCAGGTGTCTGCTGAGCAGCAAATCCTCCCCGGTGTCTGCACTGTGGCGGACCCAAACAACTACATCACCCGCGGCAGTACCGACTACCTGACTACGATGGAGGCCATCCGGGGCAAGCTGTCCGAGTCCTCCCTGGGCGGGAATCTGCTGATCCGATACGAGAATGACGGCAATTATTTGGACTATTATGCGGAACTGCCGCTGACAAATACGCAGACGGTGGAATTTGCCGAAAACCTGCTTGACCTATCCAGTGAGGTTGACGGCACGTCTATCTACACTGCTATCCTGCCGGAAGGCAAGGATGGCCTGACTATCGGAAATCTGCCGGACGGTGACTTGACGGATGACCTTGTGAAGTCCGGGAAAATCATCTACAGCAAGTCCGGCGTGGCCACATATGGCCGCATTACCCGGCATATCAAGTGGGACGATGTGACCGCGGCCGCCAACTTGCAGACCAAAGCCAAGGCGGCCCTGGCCGAAAACAGCGCCGCCCCAGGCGAAAACCGGCCTGTCCATGCCGGAGACCATCACCTGCAAGGCGGTGGATTTGGGTTGGCAAGAGGGCATCCAGCATTTCCGGGTGGGCAGGATGACGGCACTTTTGAGCACACCACACGGCTACAGCGCATCCTACCCGCTGATGGAGTTGGCCCCGGACATCCTTGACCCAGGCAACACACAAATCACGTTGGGCGGGACCAGCCGCACATATACCGGATCGCAAATTGATGCTGATCGAAAAACAAACGAGCGCATTGAAAACACGCGCGCGGAGTTAATCGAGCGGGTGGAAGATTCTACAGGCCAGATAACCCAAACCACTACCCAGCAGATCACCGATTTACAACAGAATGTCAATTCCATTATCTTGTCGGCGCTGGAAAACTATGTGGAAACCAGGGATTTCGGCAGCTACAAGGAGGAGGTCAGCACAAGGCTCTCCGTGCTGACCGACCAGCTTGGCATTGACATCACCAAAGTCACCGAGCGCATTGATAACGTAGACGGCGATTTGCAAGCCAAGTATGAATCCATCACCAAAGCCTTCCACTTTACGGACGATGGCTTGATTATCGGAGAGAGTGGTAACGAAATCCTTTTGCGGCTGGATAATGATGTATTACAGTTTGTCCGCAATAATACCCCAGAATTGCAGATCACGGCAGATGGCGTGGAGACAATGCGAATCAAGACCACTGTGTTGATTATCGGCAACGTTGTTATACAGGCGGACGATAACGGTGATGTGATTGTCAGCTAAGGAGGGAACGCCCCATGAGTGTATATCAAAATCTATCCTTGGAGCAAGTTGGCCAATCCATAGCCAACAATACCTCCAAAGTCCGCATCAAGTGGACATCACAGCAGACCGGCACCAGCTATAATGATGCCCCCGGTGATAAGGCGTATTACTACATCACCATTAATGGCGGCACAGAGACCGAGCACACAGTAGCGTTTACGCTGCCGCAAAATACCACCAAGACCATCTTGGACACCACCCTCACCGTCAGCCACAAGGCTGATGGCACTGGGAGCATTAAGGTGCGGACGTGGATGGACACGGAGATCAGCGCGGGCGTAATCGAGCAGACAAAGACGCTGACGCTGGACACCATCCCACGCGCATCTTCTGTATCAGCGCCCAGCACGGGCACACTCGGCACGGCCCTTAAAATCACAATTGGCCGCAAGAGCGCGAACTTTACTGACAAACTCTATTACAAGATCGGCAGCAATAGCGCTGTGCAGATCGCGGAATATGATGGCACAGCGGGAACTTATTCCTGGACACCTCCCGTTAGCCTTGCCACCAACGCGCCCAACAGCACACAGTTGGTCGCAACGATCATTACCAACACTTATAACGGCAGCACTTATGTGGGGCGGTCGGAGTGTGCGGTGACGCTGGCGATCCCGGCAAGCGTGGCACCAACGCTGTCAGTGTCCGTAACTGACCCAACGGGCAACAAAACAAAATATACCGGGTATTTCCTGCAGCGGCTCAGTAAAATCAAAGTTGAAATCACTGGCACGGGCGCGCAGGGCAGCACCATCAAATCTTACAGCATTAAGGTGGGCTGGTCGGCGGGCTCCGGCACACTGTATACCGCATCTGCGGCGAGCGGGACAACGGGGCTTTTGCCTTACTACGGCACGGTGTATATCACATGCGCTGTAACGGATAGCCGTGGGCGCACGGCTACAAAATCGCTAAGCTATACGGTATCCAAATACAGCGTCCCCACTATCTCGTCCATCTCCGCCACCCGTTGCACGCAAAACGGCGCAGCGAACCGCACGGGAGAGTACGGTAAAGTTACCTTTACCGCCGCTATCACTGCGCTGTACAACAAAAATACAGCGGCTTACAAGGTGCAGTACCGAGAATACGGGGGTACGGGGTTGTGGACGGAAGTAACGCCGACGATACCGGAGGCCGATAAGTATGCCCCCAAAAACATCTCCACCATTTTCCCCGCAGACAGCAATAAGCGATACACGGTGCGCGTGGTGGCAATTGATGCTTTTAGCACCAGCAATTCCAGCATGCGGGACATTACGGCGTCCTTTGTGCTGCAGCACTTAGCAAAATCAAAATCATCCGTTGGCATTGGACGCCTGTGCGATGACGATAAAACTAAGGCATTACAGGTGGGGCTGGATGCCTATTTTGACAAATCCATATACGCAGATCGATTTGTCTATATGGGTGGATACAAAAAGTCGGACACGGAAAAGGACATCTATTTTCAGACCACGGACGGAGCCGCAAATCCGCACAATGTGGGCGTATACGGCGGCAACGGGGAATCCACAGCAGCTTGGGGCGTCTACGACGCCCAAAACAGCCGCAGCGTGATTCGCTACGACGATGTGGCAGGAACGCTGACGCTGCTGGGCCTGGGGCCTACCAATCTGACGATTGGCGCATCCGGATCAAACTTGAAAGGCTTTAGCGGTATGGCAAAATACTCCGCTATGATGGGCCTCGGCATCTTGAGGGTGTCTGGAGAGACCAATGTTGCGCTAACGGCTGATACAACATACGACATTGCCGACATAAGCGACCATTTCCCAACGTCCACCTATGCTCTGAGTGTATACTGTCAAAAGTCATTAGATGCGAGGCTGACCACCTCCGGCACCATACAGATACGCCCCAAAGAGGCTATAGCCGCCGGGTACTATATTTACATCGCCGGAATATGGATTGCAAGCTGAGGAGGTGCGCCGTATGGATCCTTTGTGGCTGTTATTGATTATCCCCGCATCATCGTGCTTGGGGTTTATGTTTGCCGCTCTGCTGGCGGCAGGAAAGGAATGAACATGACGGAAACTATCATTGTGGCCTTGATTACCGGCGGCTTGTCGCTGCTGGGGGTAATCATCACCAGCAGCAAAACCACCCGAGATGTGCAGGCCAAGCTGGATACGCATCAAGCCGTCACCGACACTAAGCTGGAGGAGCTGACCCGGGAAGTTCGGGAGCATAACAATTTTGCGAGGCGCGTCCCGGTGCTGGAGGAGCAGATCAAGGTCGCCAACCACCGCATCGCCGATTTAGAAAACAAGAATTAATATTTGTGGTGCCCGAATCGGGCACAGAAAGGAGCAAACCATGAAAATCCCTGACAAGCTGTATGACATTCTCAAGTGGCTGGTCATCATCGTCCTGCCGGCCATTGCCACGCTGTACGCGGCCTTGTCCGCCGTGTGGGCCTGGCCCTACTCGGAGGAGATCGTCACCACCATCACCGCCGCGGACACGTTCCTGGGCGCTGTGCTGTGCATCTCCACGGCCACCTACAACAAAGGGGGCAGCGGCAATGAGTAATTCCAGCTTGGTATCTTACACCAAACTCTCCCCTAACTGCGACCATCCACGGAACCACGCCATTGACAAGATCACCATCCATCACATGGCCGGTGATCTGTCTGTGGAGACCTGCGGCAATCTCTTTGCCAAACCCAGCTACGAGGCCAGCTCCAACTATGGTATCGGCTCCGATGGCCGGGTGGGCCTCTATG
>ERZ780037.451-NODE-451-length-12943-cov-8.13004_pt1 | contig 12943 bp, 8 predicted proteins | sample MGYA00511854_ERZ780037 | MGnify/ENA primary metagenome ERZ780037 (study PRJEB29588, sample SAMEA2148063) | human gut metagenome | biome: human gut; feature: human-associated habitat; material: faeces | place: Denmark | collected 2008/2010 ... | reverse complement strand
GATTGGCGAAAATTTATGCATAAGCTATGAATCCCTCAGGTTTTTACGTTGACCCATTATCTGCACAAATTGAACGTGATTTGATAAGCCAGCGTACAAAAGAAGGACTTGCTCGACGTGTAGCTGAAGGGCAGAAATTGGGACGTTGTAAAGGAGGACATAATTCACATTACAAGCTCACCGGAAAAGAATCTCTTATAAAAACAATGCTTGAGTATGGATATAGCAAAGCAGCTATCTGTAGGAAACTGAAATGCAATCCCAAGACATTGGATGACCATTTAAATAGAATGGAAAAATGCGAATAATAGAGTATATATCCCCTAAGATTCATACAAAGATAAAAATTCTGAATGATTGGAGGAACTTTTAAGTTCCTTTTGAGAGCCGTTTAAATAGAGTTGGAAAATGAATAAAAAATCACAATTTGTTTTGTGTTAATTGGTGTAAAAGACTCACAAAGTGATTTGGAAAAGCATTACAAAACGTTTTGCGGTTTATAAAAGCAGCTATCTTTTTAGATAGCTGCTTGATTTTCAAGTGATCCGCTTGGGGCTCGAACCCAAGACCCCAACATTAAAAGTGTTGTGCTCTACCTGCTGAGCTAGCGAATCAATCCTTATTGCTGTTAAGCGAGTGCAAAGATAGATCCTTTTTTGAAAGTTGCAAAAGATTTTCGCTTTTTTTCTTATCTTTGTACCGAAATTTCGTGTGCAGGAGTCTCACACTTCATCTCGAACATTATATTTTATACTTTATATTTTATACTTAACTCACATGGCAACAGTAGACGATAAGAAAATTATCTTTTCTATGGTAGGGCTGAACAAGACCATTCAGCAGAACAATAAGCAGGTGTTGAAGAACATCTACCTCTCGTTCTTCTACGGAGCGAAAATCGGTATCATTGGTTTGAACGGTTCGGGTAAATCGACCTTGCTGAAGATTATCGCCGGCTTGGACAAATCCTATCAGGGCGAAGTGGTGTTCTCGCCCGGATATTCGGTAGGATATTTGGCTCAGGAGCCTTACCTCGATCCCGCGAAGACAGTGAAAGAAGTGGTGATGGAAGGCGTACAGCCCATTGTAGATGCGCTGGCAGAGTACGAGGAAATCAATCAGAAGTTCGGACTGCCCGAATACTACGAAGATCAGGACAAGATGGACAAGCTCTTCACCCGTCAGGCGGAGCTGCAGGACATCATCGACGCTACCGATGCCTGGAATCTCGACAGTAAGCTGGAGCGTGCGATGGATGCGCTTCGTTGTCCACCCGAAGACCAGTCGGTAGAACATCTTTCCGGTGGTGAACGCCGTCGTGTGGCGCTCTGTCGTCTGTTGCTTCAAAAGCCCGACATACTGCTCCTCGATGAGCCTACCAACCACCTTGATGCCGAATCCATCGACTGGCTGGAGCAGCACTTGCAGCAGTATGAAGGTACGGTAATTGCTGTAACTCACGACCGGTACTTCCTCGACCATGTGGCAGGCTGGATACTCGAACTCGATCGTGGCGAAGGTATTCCCTGGAAAGGCAACTACTCCAGCTGGCTCGAACAAAAGACCAAGCGCATGGAGCAGGAAGAAAAGACTGCCAGCAAACGCCGCAAGACGTTGGAACGCGAGCTGGAGTGGGTGCGTATGGCTCCCAAAGCCCGTCAGGCAAAGGGAAAAGCCCGTCTGAACTCTTACGACAAACTGCTGAATGAAGACGTGAAAGAGAAAGAAGAGAAGCTCGAAATCTTTATCCCCAACGGTCCCCGTCTGGGCAACAAGGTTATTGAAGCTAAGCATGTAGCAAAAGCTTTTGGCGACAAACTTTTGTTTGACGACCTTAACTTCATGTTGCCGCCTAACGGTATTGTAGGCATCATTGGTCCTAACGGAGCGGGTAAAACCACCCTTTTCCGCCTTATTATGGGGCTGGATACGCCCGATAGTGGCGAGTTCGAGGTAGGAGAGACCGTAAAAGTAGCCTATGTGGACCAGCAGCACAAGGACATCGATCCCAATAAGAGCGTTTATCAGGTAATTTCCGGCGGCAACGACCTCATCCGCATGGGTGGGCGCGATATCAATGCCCGTGCCTACTTGTCGCGTTTCAATTTTTCCGGTGCAGATCAGGAAAAGCTTTGCGGTGTACTTTCCGGCGGTGAGCGCAACCGTCTTCACCTGGCTCTCTGTCTCAAGGAAGAAGGCAATGTGTTGCTTCTTGACGAACCTACCAATGATATTGACGTCAATACACTGCGTGCTCTCGAAGAAGGTCTTGAGGATTTTGCCGGATGTGCTGTTGTTATCAGTCACGACCGTTGGTTCCTCGACCGTATCTGTACGCATATTCTTGCATTTGAAGGCGATTCTAATGTATTTTTCTTTGAAGGCTCCTATTCGGAGTACGAAGAAAATAAACTGAAACGTTTGGGTAAGGAAGAACCTACTCGCGTTCGTTATAGAAAGTTAATGAATGATTAGTCCGGGTTTTAAACTGAAAGTATACCTGCTTTATCTGTAATAAAAAGAAACTCTGCAAGATATTTGTGGAGTTTCTTTTTTTTAAAAAGTTTTTAGAATGCTTTATTAGGCTGAAAAAATGTAGTGCAAACGTAATAATTATTTGATATATAAATAGTATATTTGCAACTCAATATCATTTTAAACTTTAATTAACACTATCTATTAACAAAAAGCAGAATTATGAGAAAACATCTAATTCAATTTCTGTTGGTTGCCGTGTTGTTGGTATTTACTTCCGCAGCATGGGCTCAGACCACAGTGCATGGTCAGCTTGTCGACGCTGAAACCGGCGAACCTTTGGTAGGTGCTGCCGTTATGGTAGAGGGAACCACTCAAGGTTCCGTGACCGACATTGACGGCTATTTCAAGCAAAGCGTTGCTTCGAATGCCACATTACTTTTCAAATACATCGGTTATAAAGACCAGAAGAAAAAGATTACACAGAAAGGCGCTTCCGTAGAGTTGGGGACCATCAAGATGCAACCTGATGCAGTGATGCTGTCGGATGTGACGATTACATCGTCCGTTGCAGTGGCTCGTAAAACTCCGGTAGCGGTATCTACCGTAGACCCGGTGTTCATTGAAGAAAAACTCGGTTCGCAGGAGTTTCCCGAAATTCTGAAATCCACTCCGGGTATCTATACCACTAAAGACGGTGGTGGTTATGGTGATGCCCAAACACGTATCCGCGGTTTCAAGAGTGAGAACGTGGCTATGATGATTAACGGTGTGCCTATGAACGGTATGGAGAATCAGAAGGTGTACTGGTCCAACTGGGCCGGACTGTCCGATGTAACCCGTAGCATGCAGGTACAGCGCGGTTTGGGTGCTGCCAAAGTATCTGTTCCGGCAGTGGGCGGTTCTATTAACATCGTAACAAAGAGTACGGAAGCCAAGAGAGGCGGATTCGTATCTTACGGCATGGGTAACGACGGTTACAATAAAATCCTTTTCAGCGTATCGTCTGGTCTGTCCAAAGATGGCTGGGCATTCACGTTGCTGGGTGGTAAGACCTGGGGCGACGGATACATCCAGGGTACGGATTTCGAAGGTTACAACTGGTTTGCCAGCATCGCTAAGCGTTTCAACGACAATCACCAGTTGTCTCTTACTGCGTTCGGTGCTCCGCAGTGGCACAATCAGCGCAACAACCAGAACGGACTTACCATCAAGGAATGGCAGCGCGTGCAGAAATATATGGGTGAGAAAAGCCCTTATAGATACAACCCGACTTTCGGTTACAGAAATGGGCAGGCATACAACTCGTCCAGAAACTCCTATCATAAACCGCAGATTTCATTGAACCACTTGTGGCAGATAGACCGCAAATCAAGTTTGAGTACGGCATTGTACGTATCCATCGGTCGCGGTAACGGTTACAGCGGTTCGGGTGACGCTGCCAACCGTAGCCGTTGGTATGGTGCAAGTAACGGATTGGTGAACAATGATTTCCGCGAAGCAGACGGAACTTTCGCTTACGACGAGGTAGAAGCTCTGAATGAAACCAGCACCACTGGTTCCAAGATGATTATGGGTAAGTCTATGAATAACCACATGTGGTACGGATTGCTTTCTACTTATACCACCAAGTTTGGTGAAAACTTCGACTTCTATGGCGGTATCGATTTACGCTATTATAAAGGTTTGCATCAGAATGTCATTGTAGACCTTTTCGGCGGCGACTATTTTATCGATGCTGAAAATCGTGGTAAAATTTTGGCCGAGAATAATCCGGCAGCTGCTGACCCCAATTTCAAGAACCAGAAGTTGGGTGTGGGTGATGTATATTACCGCGACTACGATGGTTTTGTAATGTCCGAGGGCGCATTCGCACAGCTTGAGTACAATCGCGACAAGCTCAGCGCATTCGTTTCCGGTGGTCTTTCCAACACCGGTTATTGGCGTTACGATCGTATGTACTATAGCAAGGACAAGGCTAAATCCGATACCAAGAACTATTTGGGTGGAAACATAAAGGGTGGTGTTAACTACAATCTTAATGAAAAGAATAACGTGTTCATCAATGCTGGTTTCATCACCCGTGCTCCAATGTTCGATACCTCTTTCGTTAATTCGCAAAACTCTCATGCCCGCAACGAAGATGCCAAGAACGAAAAAATCATGTCTTTCGAAGTTGGTTACGGCTATCGTAGCGGCATATTCACAGCCAACCTCAATGCCTATTACACCCGTTGGATGGATAAGGCTTTGTATGATTCTGGCGATTTTGACTATAATGTGGATGGACAGAACATCAAGGATCGTTATACCTTGAATATGACTGGAGCCAATGCCAACCATTTGGGTGTTGAGCTTGACTTTGCAATCCGCCCGTTGAGATGGTTGGACATCAACGGTATGTTCTCTTGGGGTGACTGGCGTTGGAACGGTAATGCCAGCGGATATTATTACAATGCTGCCGGTCAGTTGATGACAGACTTCAAGGGTGGTACATTGGCTGATATGTCACAAGCTTCCAACTACAAGGCCAATATTAAAATGGATAATGTATACGTAGGCGGTTCAGCGCAGACTACGGCCGCTCTGGGCGTGAACATCCGTCCTATGAAGGGATTGCGTATTTCGGCAGACTGGAACTTCTTTGCGCGTAACTTTGCCGACTATGACATCGATGCAGGCAATGCTGGTTTCGGCGATGAAATCGTAGTGGTTAGCCCATGGGAGATTCCCTCGTACAGCACGTTCGACCTGAGTGCGGGATACTCTTTCGACTTTGGTAAGGTACGCGCTACACTGAGCGGTAACGTCAACAACCTCTTCGACCAGGAATACATCGCTGATGCCCGTGATGGCGGCAGCCACAACTGGGAGACGGCTACACGTGTACTCTACGGCTTTGGACGTACTTACTCCGTAAGACTGAAGTTCAATTTCTAAACCTTTAAGAACTACGATTATGAATAAAAAGTTTATATACAGTTTGTGTGCGGCCGCTTTTCTGATGACGGGCTGCGATTACAACGAGGACAACTTCCCTGGTTACGATGAAGGTGGGCGTCCTACTGATGTTGCCAAGATTGTTTACACGCTTACCGATGCCGATTACGATGCGATGGGCAAGGATGTGAAGAAGAACAAATACTTCTCTGCTGATGCCATGCCTGATGATTACATACCGGACTGGTTGGCCAAAACTTACCTGGGAGCGGATTTGAACTCCTCGGCAAAGATTACGTATCGTTTCAAGACGGTATACCCCAAGTATAACGATATTCCGTATCTGCAACTCACAGAAGAAGATTATACTATTATTCATGGAGAAGGGTATTATGGAGCCTATCTGAATGAGGATACAGAAAGTAAAATGTATAAGATACTGAATGAAAAGTATGCTGATGCCGAGGACGGTGCATTCTCTTTCATAGAGTATCAGTACAATAAGGATGCTAAACCGGAAAAAGTGGAAACCCCTATTGCCAAATACGATTTTGAAGATTTGACCAAGGGTGATTTGGAGAAAATATCCGGTTGGTACATCAGTGCTAAAGGTAATAAATGGACTGTAGGCGAATACAGTAAGAATAAGTATCTGCAATTTACAGCCAACAAGGCTGACGGTCCTGCGGAAGCTTGGTTGGTAACTCCTGCCATTAAAGTAGAAGGAGCCGACAAGAAGTTTGCATGGGATGTTAAAGTAGGATATTGGAAACATGACGGCTTGCAAGTACTCATTTCAACCGATTTTGACGGTAAGGATGTAACTAAGGCGACTTGGGATGATGTGACAAGTAAGTTTACAATTCCTCAAGAACCTGCAAAAAACTGGGGAGACTTTGGTCAAGCAGGCATCATGAATTTGGATGATTATGCGGATAAGACTATTCATATTGCTTTCCACTATACAGGAGATCCGGAAGAAGGTAAAACTACCAGTTATCAGATTGACAATATCGTAGTGGGTAAGGACATTCCTACTGTAGTCAATACTGAACTGCGTTTTGCTTTGTATGAACGTAAAAAGAACAAGTGGGAACTCTTTAAAAACTCTGCTGAGGCACAATTTATTGCATTGGATGATTATACGAGCATGGGTACTGATGACGGACAACCGGGTAAGGACTATTCTTTCAGTTCTACCGTCAAGGCAGAAAACTACATTCCGCGTTATTTGACTAATGCCGATGAACTGCTTTACCCGATAGGCGGCGACACTTGCACCGTAATCTACCGTTATTATGCAGGTAGTGGTAAATACCAGGCCAATGCCGACCAGTACATCTACAACGACACCGTTAACGTATGGCAATACTGTGACAACATCGTTATTGAAACAAGACCTTACGCTTACAACGGTACGGAATGGTTGTATTCTCCGAGCATCCTCATCAATCTGCCCGTAGAGAAAAATAATGCTGAAGTATCTGCATTCTATCAGGCCATTACGGATTGGGTAAAAGAGAATCATTCTGAATACGTAACCTCTTATGGCAATAATGATTACTATTACGGCGGTTCGGCTTATCAGAACAACTTCGACTTCCGCGTAAGCGCATGGCAAGGACAGGGCACGTACGATGGCATGTCTTCCGATGAAATCACTGCACTGATGTGGGAGCGTCTGCCCGAAGCCTTCCCGCATGCACTGGAAGTCCTTTATGCTGATGCTGCACCAGCCGATAATGGTGTAGACGTAATTTATACGATAAACTTCGGTATATACGATGGTAGCTCTACCACTACCTATACCATACAGTATAAAGTGATTGGCAAAGGAAAGTTCGAATACGTTGAAGACTCTTTGCAGAAAGCGGCTGTATAGCATATTGCTGATATAAGCTGTCAGACAGAGATTTGAAAAGGCGCGGATTACGCGGATTTCACAAGATGTTTTTATTCGTGGAGTCGGTGTAGTCCGCGTCTCTTTTTGAGGATATGTTTGTTGCCGTTACCTTTCGGGTTAGGATTTGGATTGTGATATATCACTACTTGAGCATTGAGATAGTTCAGTAGTAAACTTTTTACGAGTACTCGGAGTGGATGATATTGTTATACAGTGAGGTGTTCTTGCTCACTCTTAGCAAATTCGGTACAAGCTGTTGCTGCGGTGGTTACAGGCTTCAAAATTTGATAACGATAAGTAAGATCAGGTAATGTTTCTGTCATGCGGGTCATTTCTTCTTTTTATTGTATTATTTATCCATAATCATGCAAATAATAGCAAAAAGTGTTATCTTTGAGCATCTTTCTTTCCGTAAGGGGAGTGAGGTGCATTTTTTCGATGCGGGTGTTTCCCAAACATGTTTTTGTAAAGCAGATAAGATAACCCCTTACATAACCCCAAAAAATAAACTAATGGATAAAAGTCCTCTATGCACCTGCCTGATAAAGCAGGATTTGGAAGAAGCCGCCGATCCTTATGAGTTTCTTGATAAAAACTACTCGATTTCCGGTATTCTCGACAATTTGGATAAACTCTCCCCAAGAGAATTGAAATGTGCTTGCTGCCTGTTCGGTGTGGCATTGCAGAAAGCCTGCAAGAAGAAAAGGCGGTGGTAGAGGATGGCATAGTATTGTTTGTCTTTAATAGTATTGTTTGTTTTTATAAGAAGCATGGCGGGTCGGTTATGCGACAAATAAAATCAGGCTTAATTCTTAAAAAATGTAGCATGATTGTAATGTATTTATATATTATTTTGCTTATCTTTGCCGATGTTTTCAAAAATATAACATTTTAAGAAACTAATTAAAAATTATTATGTTAAAAGTATTAAGACTTATTTTTACGTTTATGCTGGTTCTGACGGCTGCGGGCGTAAATGCGCAGGTTACGACTTCCGCTATCAGCGGTAAGGTGACCGACGAACAGAATGAGACGGTAATCGGAGCGACGATTGTTGCCGTTCATGAGCCTTCCGGTACACAGTACGGTGCTATTACCAATGTGGATGGACGTTATACGATTCAGGGTATGCGTACGGGTGGTCCGTACAAGCTTACAGTGTCTTATGTAGGTTATCAGAGCGCAGTGTTCACCGGTATCATGTTGGAATTAGGTAACACTTATACACAAAACGTAAAACTGCACCCCAGTTCGGAATTGCTGGATGAAGTGGTTGTCGTAGCCGATGCCAAAACACAAAGCGGTGCTGCTACCAACTTCTCTGCCAACTCTATTGAAAATACTCCGACTGTAGACCGTAACATCTACGACATCGTGAAGAACAGTCCGTTGGCTATGACTTCCAAAAACGGCGGTATCACTTTCGTAGGCTCCAACAACCGTTACAACAGTTTCCAGATTGACGGTACGGTGGCCAACGACGTGTTCGGTCTTTCTGCCGGTGGCACGAACGGTGCTCAGACAGGCGCCAATCCTATTTCTATGGATGCCATTCAGGAAATTCAGGTAGTGGTGGCTCCCTACGACGTTCGCCAAAGCGGATTTACGGGCGGCGGTATCAACGCCATCACCAAGCAGGGTACGAACGAAACCCACGGTTCCGCTTACACTTATTTCAACAACCAGAATATGTATGGCAAGTATAGTGCCGTACGCGGTTACGAAAAGTCGCCGATGTCCCAGCAGTTCGACCGTACCTACGGTGGTACGTTGGGTGGTGCTATCATCAAGAACAAACTGTTCTACTTTGTCAGTGCAGAAGGTAAGAAGAACAGCTATCCCTCAAGCACTTATCCGGGATATACCACTAATTACATCACCAGCGCCACTGCCAAGCTGATTGCTGACCAATACAAGAAGCTCACCGGTATAGAAGAAACTTACGGTGAACGTGATATCGAACAGAAATCTTTCGGTCTTTTGGCACGTGTGGACTGGAATATCAGCGAAAAGCATAAACTTGCCGTACGCTACCAGCACAACAACTCTTATAAAGATGTGTACGGAGCAAATTCCACCACTTACTATTTCGGCAACAGCGGTTATCGCATGAATAACAAGATGAATTCGGTAGTGGCCGAGTTGAACTCTCGTCTGGGAGATAACCTCTACAACGAGTTGCGTGCGTCGGGTACGTTTGTCCGCGACTTCCGCGATACGGAATATTCAGGTCCTTGCGTACAAATCAGCAATGTCACAGGCGGTGACGGTGAAACTAAGATTACAGCCAATATCGGTACGGAGTTCTCTTCCGGTGCCAACAAGCTGAATCAGGATGTGTATAGCTTTGAGGATAACCTCTCTTGGTATCTTGGCAACCATACACTGACTTTCGGTACTCACAACGAAATCTACAAAATCAGCAACTTGTTTATCCAGGCTTCGGAAGGTGCATGGTACTATAACTCTTTGGATTACTTCCTGCAAGACAAGCCCTACAAGTTTACTTACAAGTACAGTGACCCCGACATGACGGGTGGTAACCTGAAATATGCTCCTGTTATGAAAGCTGGCCAGTTCGGTTTCTATGCTCAGGACAAATGGGTAGTGTCAAGAGACTTCAACTTCACTTACGGTATCCGCTTCGATATTCCTCTGCTGTTCAACAAACCTACTGTGAATCCTACTTTCAACGACTTTGCAGCCGGACGTAATATGGGTGTGCGCGTAGGCGAAACTCCGAGTGCCAAGCTGATGGTTTCACCGCGTGTGGGCTTTAGCTGGTATACCGACGAAGAACATCGCACGCTTATCCGTGGTGGTGTAGGTATCTTTACCGGACGTGTACCGTTTGTATGGCTCAGTAACTCGTTCAACAATACGGGTATGGAACAGAAAGGTACTACTCTTCAGCCCAAGGATGAATCGGGCAAGAACGATACCAATGAAGCTCCTTCATTGGGAGAATACAATGATAATCCGCTGGCTGCCGCTACAGGAAGCATGAAGCAGGATATCGTGACTACCGACAAGAAGTTCAAGTATCCGCAGGTATTGCGTGCCAATCTGGCTTGGGAACAGTTCTTGCCGGGTGATGTGAAGATGACTCTCGAGGGTGTTTACTCCAAGACCATGAATAATGTATTCTTCGAGAATCTTGCTCTTGTGGAAAACGGACAGGTGTATGCCGTTCCGGGTGTAGAGGCTTCCGCTTCTCCTTCTTATAAGGTACAGGCGGGTGACTATTACTCTATTATCAACCTGAAGAATACAAACAAGGGTTATAGCTATGCTCTTTCGGCCTTGCTGGAGAAACACTTCGGGTTCGGTCTTGACATGTCTGCATCTTATACCTTCGGACACTCCAAGTCTGTAAACGACGGAACTTCTTCCGTTGCCTACTCTAACTGGAAGTACAACTACTCCCGCGACACCAACAGCGGTAATGAACTGGGTTTCTCCAAGTTCGATATTCCTCACCGCGTAATGGCTCAGGTGGCTTATACTACTCCGAAATACTGGAACAACTGGATGAGCACTTCTATCTCTGTTATCTACAACGGATTCTCCGGAAACCGTTACAGCCTGACCATGAATGAAACTTCCGACTTCAACGGTGACGGACAGAAGGGTAACTCCCTGCTGTATATTCCGACTGACGAAGAGTTGGATAAGATGAAGTTCGTGGACGCTACAAACAAAAAGGGAGAAGTAACCATGACTGCCGAAGAAAGCCGCCAAGCTTTCAAACAGTGGATTGAAGGTGATGCTTATGCCAAGGATCATCGCGGACAGTATGCCGAGCGTAATTCCAACCTCACCAAGTGGGAACATGAAATCAATCTCCACCTGGCTCAGACCATCTATAATCCTAAGGGGTTGGGCAAACTGGAATTTACTTTCGACATTATCAACTTTGCCAATATGTTGAACAAGAAGTGGGGAGCAACCTATGGTTCACTCTATAACCTTTCACCGATTTCCGTTACAAAACTGACAACGGTGGACGGTCAGACCACTCCTAACTATATTTACAACAAGTCCGAAATCACCAAGAGCGATGTTTCCTCACGCTGGCATGCTCAGGTGGGTATCCGCTTGACGTTCTAAGGATATTTTTGTTCATGTTTATTTTTACGGTAGAGCTGTTCCGGGAAACCGGGGCAGCTCTATTTTTTTATTGTACCTTGAGCGTAAGAGGAAATACGGTATGGCAGAGTGGGAGGGTGTTTGGAATCGTCTTTTAATACTTCACCGTAAATATCACCGGGTTGTGGTCACTGCATAAATCCAGATTGGGAGAGTAGTAGTCGGTGCATTCCAGCTCCGGTGAGTGGAAGGCATAGTCGATGCGTAGCATGCGCTTGCCGTAACGGTAGGTGTACATATAACCGTGTCCGCCTGTCTTGAAGCCGTCCTTGAGGCTCTCGGAGAGCCGGTGATAGGTGTAGGATGAGGGTAGGGAGTTGAAGTCTCCGCACACCAGTACGGGGTGAGGGCTGGCAGTGGCGAGCTGACAGATGCTGTCGGTCTGGAAAGCACGTTTCACGAAGTTTTCATGCAGGGTTTCCGCTGCATCCTGTACGGCTTGCGCTTCACGGCGTGTATTGTCGGCGGCAAGTTCGCGTTCCCATTTTTTACGGTTCTGGCTGACGCTGGTAGTTTGCAGGTGATTGTTCAGCAAGCAGATGGTATCTGTATTCAGAATGATGTCGCACAGCATGCTGCAATTGGCGCTGTGAGGGTAGGTGATGAAACGTCCGCCGATAAGCGGGTAGCGGCTGAATACGGCGATGGGGAGGATGCCGCGTATGGAGTCGTCTGCGGGGATAATGGCATATTGCCAGTGGGAAAGGGCACGACGCAGACTGTCTGCCGTGAAGTGTTTGTTTTCGCCGAATTCCTGAAAGCAGAGTACATCGACGTGTTGTTGCTGCATGTACTTGGCAATCTGTTTGCAGGAGTAGCCGGTAATTTCGTTTCCGAAGTTATGAACGTTGTAGGTGGCTACGGTGAGGTAACCGCTGTTTTTGCTTTGTCGGTTCGGTGCCGGTGCGGTGGCGGGTATTTCGTGGGGAGAACCGAAACGGATAACAGCTGTGAGGTATTCCCAGTTGAAGAAGAAAGCTGCCAGCGTGACGAACGCCCATTTCCTGCGTGCCAATGCCCAGCAGAGGGCAACAATCAGGCAGGATACCAGCAGTACCGGTACGGCAAGTCCCAGCAAGGGCATGATGGTGGAATGTTCCGGATGGTAATGCCCGGAACGGGATGCGATGATGGTGACAACAGCCAGTGCAAATGTGGTAGCTATCAGTATCAGATGAAACAGACCTTTGACGGCGGTTTTTCCCATGATTAACGCGGGTGTGTTTTATAAAAGTGTGGCGAAAGCCCCGGCGACAAGCTTGCCGGAGCTTTCGTCACACCCTTTTGCTGGTTATTTTATTACTGAATTAATCGGCTTTCCGTCCAAGAAAGCTTTTATATTATCCAGCATGATTTGCATGAGGCGTTCGCGTGCTGCGGCGCTTGCCCAGGCTATGTGCGGGGTGATGTAGCAGTTTCGGGCGGTGAGCAGCGGGTTGTCGGCACGGGGCGGTTCCTGCGAAAGCACATCCAGCC
>ERZ780037.445-NODE-445-length-13101-cov-4.63015_pt1 | contig 13101 bp, 7 predicted proteins | sample MGYA00511854_ERZ780037 | MGnify/ENA primary metagenome ERZ780037 (study PRJEB29588, sample SAMEA2148063) | human gut metagenome | biome: human gut; feature: human-associated habitat; material: faeces | place: Denmark | collected 2008/2010 ... | reverse complement strand
TGCCAACACAAGTGATCCGGCCGTTGCAGCATTGTGGTACACATTATACTCCGGTATCAACAGAGCCAATATTTTCCTGGAAAATATTGATGCAGTGCCCGATATGAACGACGATACCCGCAAGCAGTACAAAGCCGAAGCCCGTTTCTTACGCGCATTCTATTATTTTACTTTGGTAGAATGTTGGGGAGATGTACCTTTCAAGACTACTTCTACAGAAGATGCCTATAACCTCTCCATTCCACGTACGGACAAACAGACGATTTATGATTTTATCATCAAAGAGATGTATGGTTCTGCCGAGGATCTCAAATCTGCTCAAGATTTGAACTATTTACCGGGACGTGTTTCCAAATCGGCTGCTTGGGGAATGTTGGCTCGTTTATATATGTTCCGGGCCGGTGAACCTAAACGTGACAAGGAAGTGGGTTTGGCTAACAACACGACTAGTGCCGAGATTACAGAATATTTCAAAAAAGCAAGTTACTATGCACAGTTAGTCAAGAATGAGGGTCATTCACTAACTGCCAAATATTGGGACTTCTTTATCGACATTTGTTCTGATAAGTATAACACTGCTCTCAATAAGGATGGTGCCAAGGCTAATGAAAGTATTTGGGAAGTAGAATTTGCAGGTAACCGTTCGACGGATGTACGTGCAGAAGGTAGAATCGGTAATATTATCGGCATTCAGGGTAAGGACCTTTCTTCCAAAGCATCCATTACTGGTAAAGGTGATCCGGGCTATGCATACGCTTTTATCTGGAATACTCCTAAACTGCTGGAATTGTATGAAGCAAACGATGACATTGACCGTTGCAACTGGAATATTGCTCCATTCACTTACACCCAGTCAGCAGGAGAAGGTACTCCGGTGGACGGTCGTGAATTTGTAAAGGGAAAAAGAGATGAAGTGGAACAACAATACTGGGATAAATCCTTCAGCTATGGTAAAACAGAGCCGGGGTCTACTTACGGTGATCGTGAATCGAAGAACGATGCCAATAAGAACCGCAACAGGGCTGCCGCCAAATATCGTAGAGAATATGAAGCAGACAAGAAGAGTAAAAACGATACTTCCATCAACTTCCCTCTTCTCCGTTACTCTGACATTCTGCTAATGATTGCAGAGGCAGAAAATGAAGTCAACCATGGCCCTAATGATTTGGCGTATGAATGTATCAATGCAGTAAGAGAACGTGCAGGAATCAAAAAACTTGCAGCAAATCTGGATGAAGAGAGCTTCCGCAAAGCTATCAAAGACGAACGTGCAATGGAACTCTGTTTCGAGTACACACGCCGTTTCGACCTGATCCGTTGGGGAGACTATTACAAACTGATGCAGGAACAAGTGGACAAGGCACAGGCTGACGAATCCTGGAAATTCGGAATCAATGTATATACTTACTTCAATATTCCGAAGTCTTACAATTATTTCCCGATTCCTGCCAATGAAATAGGATCAAACGGTGCTATCAAGACGAATAATCCGGGTTGGTAATTCTCTTAATAACTTTAAAAAGAAAAGGACATGAAAATAATATATAAAAGTTTGATGACTATCGCTTTTGCCGGACTATCCCTGGCTTCATGCGACAAGGAATTAAAAGAAGAAACAGCAATGGAAGTGGGTGTGGTGACAGACAGCAATGTCAGCTTCGATGGCAAAACTGTGACTGTAAAGAAAGGAAACCCTGTAACGTTCAGCTTCGATGGTGACCCTGATTTTATCAGTTTCTTCAGCGGTGAGATAGGGCACGAATACAAACACCGGAACAGAATTGAAATGCAACCGGAAGACGTAGAAAAATGTGAAATCAACTTCTCCGTAGTATATGACTATGGTAGTGCGAAAACCATCGAAGGTTCTACTCACATATTAATATCCGATCAATTCGAAGGAATTAGTGGCAACAATGTGGAAAAAGACAAAGAAGCAGTTACTAATTGCGAATGGACAGAACTTGTCAGCCAAGATGAGCTTCCTAAAGCAACCAAAGTTACTAAAGACTATTCCTGCCCTTTGACTTCTTACTTGGGCAAGGAAATCAGCATTGCTTTCCGCCTGAATCCCCTTGACAACAGCGCTACAATGCCTGTTATACATATTAAAGGATTACAACTTAATCTAGAATTCAACAATGGGAAATCAACCACAATTAATGCAAAGAACTTCGAATTCTCGGCATTGAATGTAACCTATAATTTAGATGATCTTGCAAAAGACGGAGGACATTTCAACAAACTGAAGGAAGCATTAGGAAACAAAAATCTGACACTTGAAGAAATGAAAAGCGCAGAATATGCAGACAAGATAGCATATACCACAGTGGACGGTAATATCCCATATTTTTGGAGAACTAGCCAACCGAATGATTTCGTAACGAGTGGAGGTAAAAAAGATTATACCAAAGGAGATACTTGGCTTATTTCCAATCCAATCCTCCTCAATGGTTCCTGCGATCCTGACGCTGGTGTAGCCATCAAAAATATCTCGCAAACATTAGAGATATACTCACATACCTACGAGGAGGCCGGAACATACACCGCTACCTTCGTAGCCAACAATGCAAACTACGTCCATCAAGGTGGTCAAGTAATACGTGAACTGACTATAAACGTTGTAGAATAAAAGCATATCCCCCAATTTTTCTAACCTTCAATCATAGAAAACGTTTATAAAAATCAGACTTTAATCAATTTAACATCAGAAAGAGAGGGACCGCGAGGTTCCTCTCTTTTACTTTTACCATATCTTTCCACCCTCTTCCCTTTCTTCTCCTCCGAAAAAGCATTTTTCTTTACTCAACTAGCGTATAAATCAACATTTATATATAAGTTTGCACAAAAATAAAAACAATGCAAAAGACTCTTCCTATTCATTTTGCCCCATTACAAGGTTATACCGACGTGATTTACCGTAATGCTCATGCTGCCTGCTTCGGAGGTATAGATACTTATTATACCCCATTTGTACGACTCGAAAAAGGCGGATTTCGCCATAGAGATGTCCGAGGAATCGAACCCGGGAATAATCAAGTACCCCATCTGATTCCACAACTGATAGCTCCCTCTTTTGAGAAAGCAGAAAAAATCTTATCCCTATTCATTGAAAAGGGATATAAGGAAGTCGATATCAATATGGGGTGCCCTTTTCCCATGCTGGCTAAACGCCACAATGGTTCCGGTATTCTTCCTTATCCCGAAGAAGTGCAAGCGTTACTTAGCCGGCTGATTACGGAATATCCGCAAATTAGTTTTTCTATCAAAATGAGGTTGGGTTGGGAAGATCCGGAGGAATGTCTGAAACTGGCTCCGATTATCAATGAGCTCCCCCTACGACAAGTGGTTATGCATCCCCGCTTGGGAAAACAGCAATATAAAGGAGAAGTCGACCTTAAAGCGTTTGAAGCCTTTCAGGGAGTCTGCAAACATCCGCTCATCTATAATGGGGATATCAATAGTGTGGAAGATATTCACCACATTCAGGAACAGTTTCCCGGATTAGCCGGAATAATGATAGGACGAGGATTACTTGCCAACCCGGCATTGGCATTGGAATATAGACAAAACCGTACACTTGAGCTTGATGAAATAAGAGAAAAATTGCAATCTATGCATAAATGTATATACAATCAATATGCAGAACAGTTAGAAGGAGGAGACGAACAGCTTCTGAACAAAATGAAAACTTTCTGGGAATATTTAATGCCGCAAGCAGACAGAAAATTACTGAAAGCAATTCATAAAAGCACAAGCCTCAACAAATACAATCAGGCAATACTTGCCTTTTTTAATCAACGATAAACTAATAACCAGTAATTTTACGTAATTTTGCACCCGTTTACAAACATGCACATTATGAAAAAGTACATTCTCTTATTTCTTTGCCTGATAATCGTATCGGGCAGTTTTGCACAAATGCAGGATTTCAAGTTCAAATTCTACGGACAAATCCGTACTGACTTTTATTATAATAGTCGTGCTAATGAAGAGACCGTAGACGGATTGTTTTATATGTATCCGAAAGATAAGGTACGTGATCCGGATGGGAATGATTTGAACTCAACGCCTAACAGCAATTTCTATACCTTGTATTCACGTCTCGGAGTAGACGTTGCCGGTCCGAAGCTGGGGACGGCCAAGACTTCTGCCAAAGTAGAGGTCGACTTCCGCGGCACAGGCACTTCTTATTCGGTCATTCGCCTTCGTCATGCTTATTTGAATCTGGATTGGGGAAAATCAGCTTTATTACTCGGACAGAACTGGCATCCCTTATTCGGAGATGTGTCTCCGCAGATTCTTAATCTCTCCGTAGGAGCACCGTTTCAGCCCTTCAGCCGTGCGCCACAAATTCGTTATCGCTATACAAACAAGAATGTCCAACTTACCGGAGCCGCAGTGTGGCAATCACAATATACTTCACAAGGACCGGAAGGGAAAACACATAAGTATCTGAAGCAAAGCTGTATTCCCGAATTTTATGTCGGAGCTGATTATAAGAATGGCGGTTTGCTGGCCGGCGTAGGCATTGAGTTGTTATCATTGAAACCACGTACGGAGTCTATAGTAAATACAGATAAATACAAGGTAGACGAACGCATCACAACTCTTTCATACGAAGCTCATGTAAAATACACCAACAAAGACTGGTTCATCGCTGCGAAGAGTGTATTAGGATCCAATCTGACACAAGCTTCCGGTTTGGGTGGATTCGGGATCAAGTCTGTCAACGAACAAACGGGAGAACAAGAATATACTCCGATACGTTTCTCCAGCTCTTGGTTCAACGTTGTCTACGGACAGAAATGGAAGCCGGGAATCTTCGTAGGCTATGCCAAGAATCTGGGAACAAGTGATGCACTATATGCTCCCAAAGGAAATGATGCAAAACTTTATGGAACAGGAACAGACCTTAACCAATTAGTTACGGCAGGAGCAGAACTGACCTACAATGTCCCCCACTGGAAATTCGGGTTGGAATATACATTAAGCTCTGCATGGTATGGTTCGCTCAATACGTCCAATGGGAAAATTCAAGATACCCATGCCGTATGTAACAACCGTATTGTTGCCGTTGCCATGTTTATGTTCTAACCTCTCTATACAATTATTTTAATTATATATCTGTCACCTGTCACCGATTGCTGCTTAACGGTTTGATTATTAACAATTAACACCGTGACAGCAATAGGTGACAGCAGTGTGACAACAATAATGCTGTCACCAGAAACAGATAAACTACATTTCACAACGCGGAGGTATTCACTCTGGAAGCTCCAGGCAATCCTATTTATTTCATGAATGCATTACCTTTGTTTCTCGTGGGGAAACTTTTAGTTTCAAGGCTTGAAACCAAAGGTTTCGTACCGGGAAACTAAAGTTTCAGCATTGGGAAACTGTAGTTTCAGCACCGAGAAACAATAGTTTCAACGGCATGGAAACTATGGTTTCTCCAAGAGAAACTAGTGTTCCCCTATCAGGAAAAGCAAATGATCTCCTATTGTCTGACTTTTATCTCCTTAACTCCACTTCAAAGCTAGCACCATCTTTACAACTGAACTGCAAAACTGTTTGCTTCTTATCAGAAGAAATCACCTTGCAAAACGGAGTTTCTTCTACATTCCATTGCCCTTTTATCGTTACAGTCACAGGTATTTCACTACTGGCATTTTCAATCCATGGTCGTGAATAGATACTACGTTCGATGCGTTTCCCATCTTTATCAAACGCTTCATCGCTTGGACCGCGATACAAAGCTAAATCCGGTTGTGCCACCGTCAACTTAATCTTATCAGCAGATCCTTTATGAATCATAACCAGACAGGAAGTATCCACACGTTGTAATAAACCACCCGGCAATGTCGTTTCAGGAGTTTCAAACAACACATAAGAAATGATCTGTTCGGAAACGGACTCTACAATATGTGCATTCCGGTCTTGCTGTAATACCTTATAAGTGGGCTTCTTTGCAAATTTCTTCATCAGAGTTTCATTCGTCTGAGGCAGAACAGCGTATTCATAACTTCCGTTTTTCGGTGCCTTTCCATAATCTACAACCAAAGAAACCCAATCACCCTTTGTTTCCTTTCCTGTATTTTGCATTCGCGAGTATTGAGGAAAGTTCTTCTCAAACCGGATGGGAGTTGGAACATAATAACCCGTTCCCAAATGGTCCACCCATACTTTCTTATCTCCTTGATAATTTTTCCAATAATCATGCCCTGCTTTATCAGTAACTGCCAATTGGAAGATAGTCGTTTCTGTCGGGAACTCCGTATTTGTATTTTCAATATCCGAACCAAGACAGACAATCATTCCATCGATGAAATGGTAAGATTTACGTGCCCGATGTGATCCGTTATACTTATCATGCTCATGTAACTTCATTCCGAAATTACCATTCATCTTCTGTTGAGACAAACCACCGGCAAAAGCCTCGTCGGAGTAAAGCATCTCTTCCATTCCAGAGTAACTATCCACATTGAGCACCTTAGCCTGCAATTGCTCCAATGGCAAATGAATAGATGTCACTCCCGGAATACGGTTCCAGTCAAAACCTTCCTGCTGCCAGCCGCTAGTGGCGGGAGTTACTGTCTGTCCCGGTGCAGCAGTCAATATTTGCAAACTGCCGTGTGCCAGGTAGCGACCGTATAGATTTGCTCCCAGATAATGTTCTGCCGCCCATAGATAACGGGAATGTCCACGTGCCACAGCCGACCAATTGCTACGACGTTGAACAGAGACGCAACCATATCCCATCGCTATATTTCCCTGCGGGTCCGGTTCCAGACGGAAACCTTTCTCTATAAGAAGTTTTGCCACCTTACGTTCTTCAGCATTTGAAACCTTAGGCATATATTCGGGAGAGTCATTTGCAATACTTGGGTCTGAAATCAGACGGAGGTAAGAAGAAGCCATTTCACTATCATATTCCTCCTTTCCATCGGGAGAACCAGCTAGAGCCATCATAGCAAAATGCATAGGAACCAGTTTACCTTTTCCATCCGGATGACGACCGGACATGGAAAGAGGGAAGTTCAGCTTATTGCAATAGAAACGCATGGTCAACAGTACATTTTTCACTGTTTCATGAGCTAACTCGGAAACAGCAAATTCCGTCCGGCTGAAAAGATAAATCATATTGGTTGCTCCATCGAGTCCGCCCACAGCATAAGCCGGATAGTTATTTCGATGATGGAAAGCACCTCCGTCTACTTTAAACGAACCGGATAATCCCAATGCAGGACGGCAACCAAAATCAATCCAACGGGAGAAAGACCGGAGATATTGTAGTTTTTCCGGTGTATCTTCCATCATTAAAATGCTGGCAATGCGTCCGGTGGTCTGTGTATTGAAAGAGTCCATATCAATTCCATTGACTTCCGGTTTAGGGTATACTTCGTTAGTAATCGCATACCAGCGTAATGTCCGTTCGGCTTCCTGAAGTTTCCCGGTTTCCCTAAGCACATCTTTCATCAGAAAATATGCCAGGTACAGACCGCGAACACTATAGCCATAATGATGGATGTTTCCCCAACAACTACCATAAGCTACTCCCTGATCGGTTATATGATCGTACATTGCTAAGAACTTCTTCTTCATTTCTTCCCGAATCACCGGATTTGCCGCATTATTATATGCAACGGCAATTCTTTTCATCAGGTCGAAATAAGCACGCATTTCCACTCCCATTTTAGTCAGCATATCTTTATCCCAGTTTGGTATGATCCGTTCATAAGCTTCTGAAGCACGTACCATGTAAATAGGTACTCCCGATACTTGGCCGTTCTTGTAAGTTATCTGATAGAAATCATATTTCTTGCGGATGGTTTCTACTTCTTTATCAGTCGTTTTTCCTTTCGTGTAGATCATATCACGAAAACGCTTTTCCAACAGTTGCATTTCTGCTCTTTGCTTATCGTCTACAGGAGTCAATTCAATATCCGGTTTCAAAAGCGAGTGTTGATAGACAACCAGCCAATGGTTGGTGGTCCCGGCATTGACAAAAGGAACTTGCAGATCGGCCGTCTGTTGACGTGCATCATCTTTAGTAGCCGTAATCAAATGATCGATGAAAAGGCTTCCTTTTGAATTTGGAGCAATAATCCGGAGTTCATTCATGCCTTCTTCCGGTGTGCCTTGCATATCACGTTCATAGCAAACCCATGCGGCACGCCAACCACTGAAATTAATACCAAAAGGGAAAGATGTGCATCGTTTGCCGTCTTTCAGAAACTGAAACTCAATGGTCGCATCTTGGGGAACTTCATTATAAACCCACACAATAAAAGCCGAAAGATATAAATCCTTGCCGGTCGGATCTTTCTTCTCAAACTTCAGGTCTTTCTTGAGTTCCAATATACCACCCGGTTCAAATGTCCATTCCAACGAATGTTTTCCATCTTTATAATGCAGATCAGATACCGACAGGCGGGAATGGGTAGCGGTGATACAATCCGGTATTTGCGGTTCTTCAAAAGAAAACATCCGTTCATCTGTTACAACTTGCGCATGAAGGAATGCTGAACACAAAAGAGAAAACAGAGTTGTCACTCCAAATTTAGTAAAAGGTTGTTTCATCATGGAAATATAGTCTTATTAGGTTTTCAGTATATAAGTCAAAGTATAGTCGCTCTAAAATCTGTAAAGAGTACGTGATTCTGCAAAAGACGTAAACCGAAGTGTCCGTCACCTTCACTACCCGCAAGGGTATAGCGAAACAACTCTTCATCATTCACAGAATAAGTTGTGATTCCCTTTTCCACTCGAATCCGAATCTCATACCATTGATTGGGGACGAGTAAATGAGAGGCATCGGTATATTCTTTCAATAAAGGTTTCACCTTGTCATCTGCCACTCCATAATATTCTCCTTTGTATCGACGGAAACGGGTCGTTGAGTTATCATTTCCTCCGTATCCAACGTAGAAAAGGTTTAATGTGTTATAGTTTTTAAAGATGCCGTCACGCCACTGACTACGGGCAAAAAGATCATCAGGGTATTTAGGATCATTGGCAGCCCAGAAGCAGTTCAGATCACTCAAGCGGTCATACTTTCCACCTTGCATCACCATACAAATACGATAACTTATTTCATAATCGCCCGTCAATCGTTGCCGATACCACATAGTCAGTCCGTCCGGAACTATCAATTCTAATGTATCTGCACGTTCTATTATTTGCAAAGCATGGGATGCATCTTCTATTTTCCATTGCTGCACAAAAGAAGCTTTGTGCTGTGCCAAAAGCACCACACTATTTAAGAGAAAAAAAGTAATCAAACTGTAGCCTATAAAAAATCGCTTCGTCATTACGGTATTAGTTTAAAGATTATTCTTCCGAATACAAAGAAACCCCTCTTTTCGAAAAAAGAGGGGTTCAAATTGTACAAAATAACTCAAATAACGTATTGACTGATAATTTGCATTACCAATATCTTATAGTTTTTTCATCAACAAAATTCTCATACCATTTCTGGTTTGAAGCACCCTTACTATCTACCCATTTAGTAAAATCAGGATATGCTTCTCTAAATGGTACACGTTCATAAGCATGACGTGTGCCAACCGGAAGTTTAACTCCCCAAGTGGAACCTTTGGTATTTGAATAATAAACATTTGCATCCAGTGTAGTGTCACCCGCAACCAATGCTTCATATTCTGCTTTGTAAGCAGAAGTCGGTGCATAACCCCTCATGTGTATTTCTTTACCACCGTTCACCTTAATAAAGAAATTCTGTCTATTAGTATCTAAAATCAACTCTCTAAATGCTGCAAGCTGAGCATCTCTTTCAGCTCCAGTTAATCCTTCTTTACCAATCAGTCTAACTTCAGCACGCAACATAGGTAGTCCTTCTCTTACTTTTCCTTGTGTTACCTGAAACATATCCTGATTATTATCCATCAAAGAAGTTAAACCATCCAGTGTAATAACAGTTCCTTCCGCTTGTGCTTTATCCACTGTCAATATTGCGAAACGCGGTTCTTTGCGAGTATCATTACTCCAATTCCAATTTTTATTTTCAACTTTCACTATATTTTTTGTAGAAAGTTCCTCTTTAGCTAAGTCTGTCATTGTTCCCTGACCACCTTTTAGTACAAGGCTTGCAGTAATCCGATCAACATACTCGCTTTTCAAACCATCCAGTACAACACCTAACACAGTCGGGTATATACCACCTACAGCACGAACATCCAAAGTCAACAACAATTCTTCTTTACCTCCTACAGTCTCCATCATCTGTTGACTATGACATTCAGTCACCTTCAAGTCATACTCGAATACAACATCGTTGAAATCTTCATCATACCATGAATCCAGTTGAATAGGCCAACCATCTTCGAACATCACCACACCTGTGTTATGATAGAAAAGATAGCCTTGGTCCGTTTCATTTGTCGGCTGCACTGCATCTTCAGGAAGCGCAAGAGTTACCGATGCCAGACGGTTTGTTTCAAAATTGAAACCAGTACTCTGATCTACACCACGACTAACAGGAGACAAAGCAAATTCTTTTGTAGCTTCTGTTCCCGAAACTGTATTGTATTTCATATACACTTTCTCGCAAGCAGCAGGAACATTCAACGTAAGAGTATGGGAATCTTTCACTAATACATCTCCCACAAGCAGACTCGCTTCAGAACCACTTTTATCGGAATATACATTCACAAGTGCAGAAGCATTTACCGGGTCAACAGTTCCCGAACCATCGTTACCTTTTTCCAACTCATTATCAGAGCAGGAAGTAGTAACCAACATTGTCCCCATAAGGACATACATCAAACTTTTAATTTTCATCTTAATTTAATTTTTAAATTTATTGTTTGTTTTTGTTTCGCATGAGAACCTGGCTTATCACACTTATTTTCAGGCTCCATTTGTTAACTTATCAAAAATATATTTAACTCCTAATAGCTTTTTGCTTGCCTTTATTTGTAATTTCAATCCTTTCCATCGAGAATAATCACAAGAGCTAAAATAGGGCTCAAAAGGCCTGTTCATGAACACTGGATAATATATACAAGTTATTTCGTATATTTGCATTAGACAGAACATTCAATACAACAAATATAGAGCTTTTATTCCGAATATACAAGTTCTATATATAAATATATCAAGGGAAATGGATCAAGTACTGTATGGTATAGATTACATAGAATATTATTTCTATTGGATATATTACAAGTTTATTGGCTATCCTTTAATCATAAGAATATGCTCAATTGCTGTAATGTTTTGTATTATTGCGTACTTATTTCTCCTATTCCATATTATATATGGTATATTTAAAAGGCGAAAAGAGAAGCGGAAATACAATAAAGCATTTGATAAGTATTATGAAGAAATGAAATCTATCTCACTAGATTCCAACACATTGAGTGAAGAAGAGATAGCTGACAGATTAGAATATGATACGAAAAAGCGCCCGAAACCTAACGAGTTACGCATTATCACTCAACTATTAACAGAAATCAAGAGTGTGCATGAAGATGAGATCAATGAACTAAACTATCAAACGATTCAAACCGTATTCCAAATCACACGTTTCCTTGAACGCGAACTTCAATTCGGTTCCAAAAGATCAAAGATACAAGCTCTGAAACTTATTCAGTCCATCAATGGCTATGCCTCTGAAGCGGTATTGGTGCGTTTCCTCTATCATCGTGAACTAGAACTAAGAAACTCGGCACGCTATACTTATATGTGGTTAAGCCAGGGTGACCCGTTCCGCTTCTTCGACGAAGACATCGGCATGAAGTTAAGGCAATGGGACATGATGGAGTTACACGCTATCTTGGAGCACCGTAAGAAAGTGGGATATAACACACCCACCTTTATTAAATGGGTGAATACTTCAGCTGAAGAAAACGTTAAGATATTCTTTATCAACGAAATCCGGCTATATAATGAAACCGAAAGTGCCCCAATTCTCGCGAAGCAACTCAATGCCCGTTCTGTGGAAATACGAGGTGAAGCGATCAAGACTTTAGGTAAACTAAAATACAAAGAGGTTGAACCTAAGCTGATTGAAATGTATAATGTACAACCGGAAGAAGTCAAACGACAAATCATTTCGGCTATTGCGGATCTAAAGACCGATAAGGCTTTAGGATTTCTTTACAATGCTTATGATGAAGCAGATAACTGGGGAACCAAGAGAGTCATACTCAAAGCCCTCTATGAGTATAGTGCAATGGGAAGGAAAACATTCGATCAATTGGAAAGAAAAGCAGATTCCCACACAGCTATATTGTTTGCCCACACCAAGCATCCGTTAATCAACCAGTTAAACTAGAGAACATGAGAGATATAATATTTACATTCTTCAATTATTTCGTATTCTTTTATACGAGCATGCTGGCGATATTCTTCGTCACATTCGCCTTCCTCTCTTTCATTTCTCTAAAACGGAGAAAGGATTACTATGTGGAAAGCTATATGCGGAAAACAATCAAGGAATCCCCCTATACACCGGGCATTTCGGTAATTGCTCCTGCCTTCAATGAAGAAAAGACAATCATTGATAATGTGAACTCCATGCTTGCATTGGAATATCCGCTTTTCGAGGTGGTTATTGTAAATGATGGAAGTACGGACAGTACATTGGAAAAGATGACCGAATATTATGAACTGGTAGAAGTGCCCTATGCTTATATCGAGCGAATCAAAACCAGACCGTTCCGAAGACTCCTCAAATCCTCCAACCCGAAATACAGCCGACTCATCGTTGTAGACAAAGAAAATGGAGGAACCAAAGCGGATGCATCCAATGCGGGTATCAACGTTGCTTCTCATCCTTATTTTATCTGCACGGATGTGGATTGCATTTTGGAAAAGTATGCTCTTTATCGTTGTATCTCGCCCATTATATCTTCAGAAAAACAAGTAATTGCAGTCAGCGGAACGATGTTGATGGCTAACGGATGCGTCGTGAAAGACGGACAAATCATAGACGTTAGAACTCCCCGTACACCGATTCCACTTTTCCAGAATCTGGAATATATGCGCTCTTATCTGATTGGTAAGATGGGATGGTCCGCTATCAATGGTATGCCGAATGTTTCCGGTGGATTCGGTCTTTTCGCTCGTTCGGGAGGG
>ERZ780037.431-NODE-431-length-13517-cov-3.58907_pt1 | contig 13517 bp, 19 predicted proteins | sample MGYA00511854_ERZ780037 | MGnify/ENA primary metagenome ERZ780037 (study PRJEB29588, sample SAMEA2148063) | human gut metagenome | biome: human gut; feature: human-associated habitat; material: faeces | place: Denmark | collected 2008/2010 ... | reverse complement strand
AGACGCAAAGGACGAGAAGCAAAGAGCCGTAGACGCTTTTCAGAACAACCCGAAAGCAGATATTATCATTTGCTCAATAAAAGCCGCTGGTGTAGGTCTTACCCTTACAGCATCAAGCAATGTAGCCTTTGTTGAGTTTCCCTGGACGTATGCAGACTGCTGTCAATGTGAGGACCGGGCACACCGTATCGGGCAAAAGGATTCTGTAACCTGTTACTATTTTCTTGGCCGTCGGACGATAGATGAGAAGGTTTATCGAATCATCCAGGAGAAAAAGAATATAGCTAATGCTGTAACTGGTTCTACCGAGGATATTGAAGAAAATATCGTCGATATGGTTGCACGTATCTTTGATACTGATTATGATGATGAATAATTTAAGTCTGCAAAGATATGAATCTAATCAGGCTGAACTGGTGACCAAATAATTTCTCCATTAATATATCTGAAGTGTATTGAGGAACGGTTTGCAACCTTCTCTCCTGAAAAAGTAAATTCTTTACTAAAATTCTCACTTTCATGGTTAATGGTAATAACCAATGTATCATTTGTCGTGACTTTCTCTGTATTGATTTTATAAGATACAGATGTTTCAAGTCTACTTGAAGGGCGGATTGTTCTATTACGATATATTGTTGACATATATTTGTTTTTTTGCAAATATAATAATAATAAACTAATAAGCCTTGGGCGGCTTTATAAAACCCAATATTAGATTATGAATAAACTTGGAATTTTGGCGGCTATCGTATTTGTCGCAATTGTTGTAGGATGTTTTGTCACCATCCCTTATAACGTTTGGCAGCAAGAAATGTCTGGAAAGGCTGAATTTGCTAAAGCAGAACAAAACCGTAAAATAAGGATTGAAGAAGCTAAAGCAAATCTGGAAGCTGAAAAGCTGAACGCCCAAGCTGAAATCGAACGTGCTAAAGATGCTGCCGAAGCGATTAAAATTGAAAATGGAAGTATTACCCCCGCATATATCCAATATTTGTGGGTACGTCAACAAAGCAATCTGAATGATAAAACTGTGATATACATACCAACGGAGACAAATCTTCCAGTTTTAGAAGCGGCAAGAAATAAATGATAAATCAGCTATGCGGTAGATTCTTCGTTTACCGCATAGCTCAAAACAAGAATAGAAATGAGTGAAACGAAAATCATATTAGACGCCTGTTGTGGTAGCCGGATGTTTTGGTTTGATAAGCATAATCCGAACACTTTATTTATTGACAAGCGTAGTGAAACCGTCACGGCCAAGGATAGAGATAAAATCAGAACCATAGAGGTAAAGCCGGATGTAATAGCTGATTTTACCAACCTTCCGTTTGAGGACGATTCTTTCTACATGGTTGTATTTGACCCGCCACATTTAAAAACTCTTGGAGAAACTTCATGGATGGCAAAGAAGTATGGTAAACTCCCTACAAATTGGCAGGAAGTGATAAAGGCGGGCTTCGATGAATGTATGCGTGTCTTAAAACCAAATGGTACATTGATATTCAAGTGGAACGAAAGCGAAATAAAAGCTGTGGAAGTTTTGTCTGTTATCCCATTTAAACCTCTTTTCGGACATACAACAGGAAGACAGAGCAAAACAATCTGGATGTGTTTTATGAAATTACCAATTGACTAATAACAAATAAGAAAGGAATAAATATGGCTTATCATGCAAAAAGACAAGGCGAAGATGCTTTCTCAAAGAAAGTAGCCCGAAAAGATACAAAATGTTTTATATGCGCTGAATCAATACCCAAAGGGAGCGAACGCTATGTTTCAGGATATGGCAACTCTCTTTGTGATAAATGCTATAAAACATGGATGGAAGAAGGCGGAAAATTGGGGAGTGTTTCCCGTGCAAAAATAAACGTATAACAACAATCAAAAAAGAATATAATGAGAACAATTAAATTTAGAGGAAAATCTAGATTTGGGATTCATGAATGGTTGTATGGCAGTTTGCTTCTGCTAAACGGCAAGGCATATATATGCCCGGACAAAGCTGCCGTATGGAACATGATTCGGTATGAAGTTATTCTGAATACAACAGGACAATTCACCGGGTTATTAGACAAGAAAGGGATGGAGATCTATGAAGGGGATATTCTTCACACTGTTACATTTGGTTTTGAACCAGAAGAATATACAGCTATTATCCTATATGATAATTGTCGTTTTCAACTTTCTAATGGTCGAAATTTATTCTATTTCGGGCAATCTGACCTTACAAGAATGGATGATACTATTATGATTGGTAATATCCATGATAATCCCGAATTGATAAATATGAAAAAAAGTAATTAACCCTTTAAAATGATATTACCAAAGCATTACAATTATCACAACCTGTCCGGCCCCGCACAGCGAGAAAGGACTACATTAATCACTTCCGTCAGGAGAAGCCATTAGAAGGAGTATTCTTCACCGACTTCATCCGGGATGTGTTAGAAAAGCGCAGCAGGCGCAAGTCTGAACACTATGCAGCCGTTTATGATGCGATAATAAAGCACATTGAAAACTTTTCATTGGAGTTTGATTGTGACATATTCACCAACTCGGTAACGGCTGAATTTCTTGATGATTTCATAGTCTATCTTGAAGATTGCGGGTTACGACATAATACCATTGTAGGATATATTCTAAAAATACAGACTCTTATTCGTAGAGCTTCGCAATACAATTATGCAGTAGATGTTACTTATGATGAAATTGATTTGAAATGTGAGCCTACGAATGCAGTATTTCTTTCAATGAATGAGATTACCCGTATCTACTACTACAAGTTTGTAGGGCAGGATAAGCGGAAAGCAAAGGAGAGAATTAGAGACATGTTTGTATTGGGATGCCTTACTGCTTTGCGTTATTCCGACTATTCAAGGTTGACAAGTCAAAACTTTATAAATAACTATATTATGATCCGAACAAAGAAAACCAATGTGGATGTCAAGGTCCCGGCACATGATTATATAAAAGAGATATTCGCAAAGTATGGTGGTCAGGTTCCTTCTGGTTTGTGCATCCAGTACTTCAACAAGTATTTGAAAGTGATAATGAAAGAAATCGGGCTTAACGATCTAATTACTTTTTCTTATACCAAAGGTGGAAAGCTGTTTACTGTTACTCGTGAAAAATGGGAGTTGATAAGTAGTCATACAGCGAGAAGAAGTGCGGCAACGAATATGTATCTCACCGGCCGGATGAAGACACTGGAGATAATGAAACTCACCGGGCATCGGACCGAACAGAATTTTTTCCGATACATACGGCTAACTGGTGATGATACAGCCCGATCTATTTCGGGAGATATGTTTTTTAGAAAATAATATTAAAAATGAATAAAGAAAAGTGTATTTTATGTGGAAAGGAAACGGTGTCGGTTATTAAAACCGATACCGGCTTTATGTGTTATAATTGTTATGCAGATCAGCGTAATCCTCCACGTTCAAAAGAAGTACATAATAACGAGGAAGCTCGCATACAAACAGAGTTCTTTAAACTTATTCCTCTATATTTTCCTAATATACCTGACAAACTTATATTTGCCGTTCCGAATGGTGGAAGTCGTCATGTACGGGAAGCTGCTAACCTGAAACGTCAAGGAGTAAAGCCAGGTGTTTCTGATGTGATCGTACTAATTCCCCAAAAGGGTTTTGCTTCTCTCTGCATAGAGTTTAAAACGAGGGTAGGGAAACAGTCAGAAGAACAGAAGGAGTTTCAAAAACAAGCGGAATCATGTCGTAATAAGTATGTGGTAGTCCGAAGTGCATCACAGGCAATCGAAGAATTACAAAAATATCTTTCTTAATAGAATTGAAATATGTAATACTGAAATTCCACAGATTGAAATAGCTTTTATATGATAGGGGAGAGGGCATCTGTTTTTTATATCTTTGCTCTAAAATTACAAGTATGACATTTGAAGAAGCAATTGCTCTCATTGAGCGGATAAAAGACCAGGTTATCGGTGCTCCAGTTAAAGGTAGGCTCATTGAATCTTTGTTCATTGGGCCTACAAACTGGAATGAAATGCATGTTTTTATGAATATCTGTCTTCAAAAAGGGGAAGATGAAGCTATCGACGAGTTTATTGGAAAAAGTTTCTCTGTGTATGGTAGGTCTGTAACCTATATTAATCCGGATCTTCCTCGGTGGGATGTAACAGTGTTGGATGACTGGGAAAAAACTATTTATAATTGAAAGAGGTAGCTTATTCGGCTACCTCTTTTTTTACAGGCACCAAAGGAGAACAACTTTCTCGATTAACAACTATATCACGCATATTAGGCTTATTATTAAAATTACGAGATATATTTTTTATCATATCAATATAATTATCTGTCCCATCTTCGTACTGTCGATAAAAGACTTTAATAGATAGGCAGTTATCATGCTCAAATAAAGTATTTAATAATGTCCGATCAGAGTTTCCACAAGAATGCCCCATTATAAAGACCTGATATGGACCTAATGCAACAAACTCCAAAAGCTTTCTATAATTTCTTGTTTTATGGTATCGTATAGATTTAATATTCTCTAGAAAATCATTATTCTGTAATCTCTCTATTCTTTCATAATCATCATCTAGCTCATCACCATATCCGAATATAATGGGATTATTTTCATTGTTAAGCTCTCCATGAATATTAATAATCTTGTCATTTCCATTTTTAATATATAATTTTTCTGCCGTTTTTGTATAATTAAAATTTAGAATCAAGGTGTTTGGTATAAGATTCTCTTTTTTAAAATTGTCATTATTAAGTTTCTTATCAATATAGTACCTCAGTTCTTCATCCTTTGTCAAGCATTCATTATATGAAAGATCTCCATGCCGGTCAATGTCAAAATCAAAACGTATATCCATATTAGAAAAAAAAGAGTTAATAAATGCAGTTTGCTTACAAGTGGCAACTTCTTCAAATTCTACATAACTTGAAAAAGCATCTTGTATAGATTGATGTTTTTTCAGTTCTGTGTTTTCAGTAATCCTAGTTAAATATTTTTCTAGCAATCTTTTTACACTATCAAACTCTTTATTAAGCGTATGGATACTTTCGTTTTGCTTTTGGTAATTTTCTTCTTGAAGTAGCTCTTTCAATGCCTTATAATATTCATTTTCTATATCTACCCAATTCACAAGAGAACATTGATGAGATATACGCTCAAAAAAATGATTTGTGAACGTTAAAGTAACTGTCACATTTGAACTAGGATCATTATTATGCTCATCAATTAGTGTATGCAATTTCCATAAAGGACTATCTTCTTTATAAGAAGAACAAACTTTATTAACTCCGGTTTTATCATATTCTTTTCCAATTTTTATAAACTGATCTTCATAGTCATTAAGAGGGTGTTTGCCCCCTCCATATTGTTGGTCTAACAACCGCCAGTATTTATCATAAATCCCTTCTTCAACAGTATCCCAATAATCATTTATAAAATCTTTATATCCAGTCTTTAAATTGTGAGCTAAATCAAAACCGTTACCAATAATTATAATTCTATTCATACTGGAGACTTATTTAAGTTAATAACAAAAATATCATAATTCAAGAACGAAGTTATGATCGCATTTATTTCCCATATTATATTTTTAAACATTCAATATTATTATTGTTTACAAAATCTTCAAACTCACCTTTCAATTCCCTACTCAATTTTAATTCGCTATTCCAAAGAGGTAATCTTTTATTTTGTATAACAGACTCCAATATTAAACAGTATTCTACTAGTAACGGATTGTCATTTTCTGTATTATACCAACATATTTCCAATTCGAAGATAGATAGCGCACGCATTTTTTCAGGCCACAGTTTCCATCTAGGAGTCTTTTGCTGCTTCCCAATTATTCGTCTTTTTAGTCCTCCTTTGCGATGCACTGTCTTTCCATTTTCTATATGCCCTGAACTTCCGATATAAACTGGAACCTTCGTCCCTTTAAAATAGCCATATACAATATACACTCCACAACAATCATCAGGAATTTGAGCCTTCTCACATTCTCTATTCAAATTGTCATCAATTGTGAATTTTAAACATCCCTGTTTATTATAGCGATTTAATAAATCAAACATGCCTTTCCAAATGTTTTTTTATTATTTTTGCCATCTCCTTTAACATATCATCCTTTACATCCGCACTTAGCTGACGAGTGTGGATTACAAGTTTTCTACCACTGGCATCATGATGAGTATAAAACCAATTCCCTTTATTAAACAAAAATCTACCGACATCATCACCGTCATAAGTGACACCAAAAATCTTATCTATCTCGCGAATATTGTCATTATTCTGAATATAATTAGAACATGCTAATATAATCACAGGAAAACTTTTGAATAAAGGAGGATACCTGGAATAATTCTTTCCGTGAGGAAATTCCACTTTTATCGGCTTGAGCAGTTCGGAGACTAGGGGTATCATTTATCTCGGTAGTAAATATTTGAGTTGGGAAATCAACATACCGATTGTGAAACCCTTCGCTGCCATAGATATAATCTTTTAATCTCTGATACTTGCTCCAAGTATTTACACCCCACCCCTTTGCTACGTTAACATCTTGTTCTACTTTATGACATAACTCCATAATTGTATCATTACTAACATGATTATCCCACATAGATGCATTGCTGTTATAAGACTCATCAGGTTCTTCCATTGCAGACTCTTTACCCACTATTAGTATTTTAGAGTTAGGGTTTCCCCAACCAACATATTTACCATTTTGATTACAGTAATTTACAAATTCCTTAAATTCATCTAAGTATTCCATAGTATATCAATTTTATTTGGACAAATATATATGATTATTTTATATACGACAAATAATAATTAAAAAGCCCCGACTACACTTAGTCGAGGCTCATTCCTATTGGAGTAAATAATGCAGTATCAGAACCTTTTCATAGGTTAGTATTAAAAATCCTTTAATCAACATTTATCAGTCAACGATGTCGCAAAAAAGCTCAACTAAGAACAATATTATTGATAATTTCTTATCTTCGATAAATGAACACCTCGTATTCGTTTTGCAAATTCTGTAGCTATCTGTATGTTTTCATAACTTATTGAAATATTGAAAGTTATATCACATCCCAAATAAGATTCCAACTTATCTTCAATAGAAACAAACACAAAAATAGAACAACCATTTACAGTCATTTTTGCCTTTTCACCTGCTTTATCCCATTCCAGTTTTTTCTCTAACATACTATAAAGATTAATATCGGAAAGAATCCTTACATCATTTATATTTCTAAAATGTGCCATAATTCTATTTTACTCAATAATTCTAGTAGACTTTAGTAAGCCAATAAATGGAGTTTGCTTTCTGTCAATATACGGTTTGACATTTTGGGTATTGATACATTCCATATCACGGACTTGCCTAAATGCGGAAATAAATTGATTCTTATTGATAGTCTCTCCTTCAGTGGCTCTAACACTTCCTTCCCTTCCACCTTTGTATTCTATAGAATCAATTATGACCTTGGCGTTATATTTAATACCAGTAGAGGATAAAAACTGCTTGTTCTTATTAATATAAGCTACTACTACATTCCAAACCTCATTGGCCGGCATTCTTGCATATTCATGTTTGACTTTCATTATGGATCTTTTTTTGCAAAGATATGAAAAGTTCAAATATACAATGCGAGTAGGGTAAAATAAAAAACGAATCAGAGAGACGGGGCAATGGATTATGACGACAAGCGACTTACAATAATAATTTGTTCAAAACAATCTATTTTGTACAGGAGCTGTTATATGCTCTATAAATTCCAAGATTTTATATCCCTTATTTTCATAAGCTTTATATTCAGGATTGTATTTTTTTATAATTTTCATTTTTACCTTTATTGAGTCCCCTTTTGCGAATCTTGCGCCACTATCTATATGCTTCATGAGGGCATCATCTTTTACTATTATAGATATTTTAAATCCATTATACAGAAACTGCCATGTAGCTCCCTTTTCGAAAGACAATTTAGTTATTACCAATATAGCATCAACAACTTCTTCATCCTCATTTGGAATTTCCTTTTCTGTATCGAAATCCGAATAAATAAGTTCTTTGAAGTCTTTTCTTTCAAAATGAATAGGTTTCATCTTATCGACAGAAATAGTCATCCCCTCTACATTAGCATCTTCATCTGCCGTTTCAATGGATTTACTGATAGCCTCTCTTACAATAGGTTGATTATACACATTGATTATTGTATCTCCAATTGTATTATTATTCCCCTCTATTTTGATTTCTAATTTAGCTGTATCTTTCTCTTCTTCACTTTTTATAGGCTTACCTTTAAAATAGCTATATGCCGAGAAAACACCTCCAGCAACAGATACCAAATCCGATAAATAGCCAACGCTTCCAGAAGAAAAGATGGATGCTATAACGTTCTCCAATAATGCTATATCAATAACAAAAGATCCCTTCTCTATCGCATTAACTTTGACTGATACACTTCTTGCTCCTCCACCAAGTTCCTTATTAGCTTCTGCAATAATTGTATTATAATGAATAAGCGCGTTGATCAGTGTATTAGAATCAATCTGATGTTCTTGACCTTCAAACTTAATTTGCATTGTTTCCTTTTTCATCGGTATTTTTATTTTTGCAAAGAAATGTAAAAAAAATGATCTAGCCATAATAAGAGGGTATGTTTTATAATATATTTATATTATAACAATATACAAGGAAACAATGTTTACCTACTACTTCCTTCTCTTTTTATATATAAGCCAGCCAATGCCGATTAAGATAATGATACCTATATACACTTTATCCTTATGCAAATCCCACCAAGACAATTCAAGAACCGTTTCTTTCTGATTCAACATAGCATCTACTTTATAACTCAATGAATCCAATCTATTAGAGAACTGTTGCAAGGCAATAGATAATGTTTCATCAACTTCTGTTCGTTCCTGATCCTGCTTGGATGCAGTAGTAGTACTTTCTTTAATCGGATATTGCTTTCCTGTTGAATCGGGAGGAGAAAGATAAACAGTTGTATTTTCAATCTTCAGATCACTTAGTTTGTCTGTAGTAATTTTCGTTTGCTTATTCACATCCAGCCGTAGTGATTCAATTAAGTTTCGCAAATACAAGAAATCCCCTGAATAGTCAATCTGTTTCTGCGTCTCGATATTACGAGAAGTTTTGCAGGAAGTAAACCATATTCCCGACATCAGGAATATGGTTATATAGATTAGCGCTTTCATGGTCGGATCACTGTATTACGAAGAAAATTAGAAAATTCACTCCGTACATCGAAACAGGGGCATGCCTTGATATATTCCCTAGACTCTACCTCTCCACTGCCATCCAGATCGGGCGAAGTATCACGATGTCCGAGCACTTCAATTATAGGATATTCCTTACAGAGCTTCGCGACCAATTCACGCAAACTAGCTTTTTGAGCGGGCGTCCGTGTATCAGCAGGTTTTCCGGCTGCATCTAAGCCACCGATATAACAGATGCCAACACTATGCTTATTGTAGGATGAATCAGAGAATCCCTTCGTATTGCAGTGCGCCCCGTCGATGGATAGCGGGCGACCATTTTCAACCATTCCGTCAAGATCAATGACGAAGTTATAACCGATCTGGTTGAATCCCCGTGCCCGGTGCATCCGATCAATATCTTTTGCGCGTAAATCTTGCCCGGCACGTGTTGCCGAGCAATGGATGATAATTGCATCAATAGTCTTCATTTCTTTTCCTCCTTCTTAGTTAATGGACCAACTTTAATCAAATTGACATGGCAAATGACAGCTATCATAATCACTGTTCCTAGCCAATGCCAAAAGTCTTGGAAAATAAACTCCATGACTTCAATCATTTAGCACCTCCTTTTTGCAGATAGTTCGTTAAATACGGTATGTTTTTTATAAACTCAACACTTAGAACATAATGCAGGAAAGCTACTACCTTGTAACCATTGCTAGAGTTAGGGAGAATTTCTTTGATATTCCTTAGAATGTTCACCCCATAGAAATAAAAAACGCTATACGTAATAAATGAAACACATTGTAGCGCACCTTCCGGATTTCCTTTGTGTTCACCAATAAAGTAGATGCAGCTAACCAAGGCAAAGAAAATAGTCGCTTCTACGATGCATCTCCATGCCTTTTTAAAGGAAAAGCTTTCATGATTGATAAGGAGTGCGGTGAGCAGTCCACAAATGAAATTGAGGGCAAATACAGCAATAAGACTTTTGATTTCCCCAGAAATAGGATTCAGATAAGCGGCTATACCGGTAATCAATCCAATAAGTAAGTTTTTGAAATAATCCATAATCATATATCTAAAATATTAATACTTCATTTCAATATCTCGCTACAATCATCAATAGCAGTCTGAAATACTTGTTTCACTTCGCCAGAGGTTAGCCCATGATCCTCATGTAGCGAGAAGCCGGTTACTCCATTTCGCGATGTATTGAAGAATCCGACAGTCGTTTCATCCTTAATGATTTCGGCAGTAATATCTTTGACTGCCTCGGTGCCACGGGTTGACATTCTGTATTTAACCCTGATAGCTTCCGTAACCTTAGTTGTAGCGGTACTGTTAGTTGCTGTGATGTTCATTCTTTGTTTCCTCCTTCTATTAAATCATAAATTTGTCCGTATGTACCTGCAGTGAGATATTCTCCACAAATCTCTTTTAAAAGAGCAGCATCTTCTGTCTCAATATTAAGTACTCCACGGTTGCTAATAATCTGTTGTAGCATTTTGTATGCTCGTAACTTCTTGGAAGTTTCCATATTCTTCTGTGGATTAGAACCAGCTGCAAATAATGCCTCTGCAACCAAATCACGGACAGATTTCTTACTTTCTTTCCCATTCACTAATTCAATAAACTCCCGACCTCTAAAGTCAAGCAAGTTTCTGTTTAAATTTACTTTCATTGCAACTTTATGTATTTTTTAATTCTACAATAATCCCCTTCACGATATGTGCTCTATATCCAAAAGTATTGCTGTCTTTTAAACCATATACCCATATATCTGATACTACGTCCATAGTATTTCCATTCCCATCACGAGGGTAAAATCCATTCGCAGAAACATCACCCAATACATTCACATTACCATCAAAGAAACCTGCATAAATGTAATTGTTCGGATATGTAGGATTTGATTTAGAAGAACCATAGATGGCCGCACTTCCTCCAGCTGTTGCTCCTACTGCACAAACTCCAAATTTACCATCAGTTGCAGCATTAAAAGTCACATTAACAACGCCTTCCTTTGCAGTTCCTGAACCAAGCTTTAAACTTCTTGATGTCCCTCCGAAATAATCAGAACGTGTCCATACAAGACGACCACCTTCAATTGTAAATCCTCCAATAAAACCGGAAACAGCTTCAATATGCCTAACCTTTATCAGGTCAGTATTTAGGTAACCGCCTACCACAATGGTAGTGCCTAACTTCGCATATTCAACCGCATCTTCAAATGCCAACTGACCTAATCCGTCTCTGTCGATCTTGGAGTTAATCACTCCCTGCAGGTCACTATGCAATGCGGTGATTGTAACAGCACCTTCTAGGTTAATCTTTGAAGAGTGAATAGTCGTTTCACCTGCTGCCTGGTTGATATAAGATATAAGCGTATTGCCACTTTCTAGCTCTTTAGAAGCATAAATTTTATTTCCATCGGCCGTGGTAATCCATCCGGCAGTATCTATCCTCTGCGTTAAGCTATCGACCCGCGTCACCTGTGCGGAGATTTGAGTATTGAGTACTTTCAATTCAGCGAAGCACTGATCTGAATAGTCTTTCAATTTATCCTGAATAGCTTTATTCGCAACTTCAACCGCTGTATTGAAACTAGCTAAGGCAGAATTAAACAGGGCAAACTTATCATCTACATTCCTCTTCTCCTCAACGGTTGTCTGCCCGTCATTGATAGCTACATTAATTGCAGCAATAAGATTGTCAATAGCACCAAATAGGGATATTTTGGTATTCAGCAAACCTGTTTTCGCTTCACCTTCCAGGTATGAATTTGCGTACAGTTTGTTATAGGTAGCTTCGACGGCTGCCCTTGTATTTTTGACTGTATTTAGATACTTCTCAATGGCTAAAGCCTCTGCTTCCGTGATAATGCCGTCAGCAAATGCTCCGTCCACATAGTCGTGCAAACCACTAACTGCGCTGTTTGCCTGTTCCGCTGCTTTGCCGGCATCTTCTGCGTCTTGTAAGGCTTGCAATGCTTCTTTCATAGCGGTATCCGAGAACTCCTTTAGCTTATCCTGAATAGCTCTATTTGCAGATTCTACGGCTGTGTTGAAATCAGCATAGGCACTATTGAAATAGGCGAAATGTGCATCAACGTTTTGCTTCTCTTCTGGTGTTGTGAGTCCATCGTCAATAGCTGTATTAATTGCATTTATCAGGTCTGAAATACACCCCATAAGGGTAACTTTCGCATTCAATAAACCCGTTTTGGCGGAACCGGATAAATAAACATTCGTGTATAGCTTGTTATAAGTGGCTTCAACCGTAGCTTTAGCATTATTAATCGTATTGATATACTTTTCAATAGCTTTTGCTTCGGCTTCTGTAATAATACCATCGGCAAATACTCCATCTACATAACCATGAAGCCCTTCTACTGCATTATTGGCCTGTTCTGCTGCTTTACCAGCATCTTCAATTTCTTTGTGAGCTGCTTCCCATTCAGACAGATTTTCCAATCCAGACGATCCGGTTTTAATTTGAATATTTCCGCCTATTTCCCCTTTTGCCAAATTGAAATACGTCTCCCCATCCGGGGAAATTATCTGTTCAGTAGTTATCCGTCCCGGCAGAATCTCCGTAAATCCGTACAGCTCAACAAAACTGCGATCACCTTCATACTCGCTGTTGAGGACACCGACTAGGAAGTGATAATATCCTGCTATGCCCTCCATCTTAATAGCCGTTTCGCTTAGAAGAAACGTACCAGTTTGATTCTCTTTGCTGCATACAGCATATAGATAATATTTCTTTTCAAGATCAGTGAGTGCCGGAGAATTGTATTCAACCAAATCCCAGTATTTATATTCATCTGCCTTGTGAGAAGAAGAAAGAGTACTAATACCGAGTGTCAAATGCTGGATGATTCCTGCCGGAGCATTCAGTATTCTTGTGCTGGCATTATAAGTAATATTATGAGATACTTGTGCCGGATTTGTTTTTGAGTTCACAAACCGGAACTGCAAACTTTCATCACCTACAAGCAGTTGCATGGTTGAAACAGTTATCGGATTGACAGATCCAGAGAAATTCAACAATGCATCTTCCAGCATCGACATCGTTTCCTTTGCGTCCCGGAACCGTCTCTTAGTAAATTGAAGTGCATCTTTATGCTTCTCAATAACCGTCACCTCGTTTGTCTCAATCTTATTCAGATCACTTGAAACAGATGTGCCTACCGGTTCGTTAGAAAGTTCAATTTCGGGAGAATACGGATTATTCACAAAACGTTTGATTCCGATCACGCGAATAAGAGAACCTTC
>ERZ780037.430-NODE-430-length-13562-cov-7.06204_pt1 | contig 13562 bp, 16 predicted proteins | sample MGYA00511854_ERZ780037 | MGnify/ENA primary metagenome ERZ780037 (study PRJEB29588, sample SAMEA2148063) | human gut metagenome | biome: human gut; feature: human-associated habitat; material: faeces | place: Denmark | collected 2008/2010 ... | reverse complement strand
TGAGCTTCAGTTCAGCCTCTGTGTGCTGGTTCGGATGGCTGTGCGGGCGTCTGGACTGACGGGCCAGGGACGCCACACTACCGTCCCAGCGCTGCTTCCAGAAGTAGATGTACGACCGGTTCTTGTTGTATTTCCGGCTGGCGCGGCTGACGCCGTATTTCTCTGCGTACTTCATTAGGGATTGCCGATAGACCATGTCTTGTGTTATACTCTTACTCATGAGGGATATGGTCTCCTTTCGGGCTGGTTTGGTGTGGTAACTCAACTATAACCCATGAGACCCTATTCCTCATACCTTTTTATTCACTTGTCCAATATGTATTGTAGTGCTACACTAAGGTGGCAGTTCAGTTATTTGTATCCTGTTGAGATTTTCATCTCGATATGCTATAATATATTAAAACTTTCTTTAATCGGAGATAGCGCAATATAGAAAATGCGTTTTTACAATATGATTTCTTCCCTCATTATTACACATCTAATAAGGATGTTTATGAACCGATTTTATGCGAGTGTCTGAACAAGAGCAAAAAGATGATTGGTTTATGTGGAGGAAATTTTTCGCTTATTAAGGACCAATGTAATAAGCAACCCGATGTAATAGCCGATAATTCGGGTTATGAAATTGATTTCAAAATGATGATCTCTGAAACATTAAAAGAGTTTCAGAGCAGAACGGCACTGATAGCATAAGAAATAGCACCGGGCGTTAAAGCGTTCCACAATCTACCGCAACTAAAGAAAAGGTAGTGCTTATTTGGAATTGCTGTCGTAATATGGATGATACTCGTCTACAATACCTAAGAACACAAAAGGATATGGAGGCCAAAGCAGTAACGCATTTTTTTGATAAAGTTATAAATACTGATAAAAACATTCTTCTGTTTATTCCCGTTTTCTTTACTACGGTTGATCAATCTTTACCAGCTGAAATACAGTACGAAACAATACATAAGGAGATTTCCGCAACTACGTCGTATATATACGATTATAGAAATGAAAAAAGCAACGGATATGATACTTACATCGTATATGCAGTGAATATTCCAGATAAAAAAAGAGTTTTCGTTAATAATTGCTAAGTTCACAGCCAATGGTCTTGAAATTCTTTACAAAGTATTATATACACCTCCGCACATTCGACTTGAATAAGGCCTTCTTGTAAAATGGTGTTACAAAAAACAAGGAGGCTTTATTTTATGGAAAAAGTTATTTATGACGAAAAGAACGGTCTATGGTACGAACTGCAAGGCGACTATTATATTCCCTGCTTGAAGTTGCCGGAGGAAGAACAACAGCCTATCGGCGTATGGGGACAGCGGCACTTACGATATATCAAGCAACATCGCAAGGTGTTATGCTAACAAGCGGCAAGTTGAATGGATACCTTGCAGACCTTGACAAGCAAGCGGAAGAAATGTTTAATAATCTTATAATGCAGTATAAGAAAGCGGAAGGTATTACCGAAAAACTCAAAGCAGACGACCAAATGGAATGGGGTGGTTGGATGAATAATATAAGTCAACGAGCTATTGAAATTATAAACGAAGAAATCATATACGCATAAAATGAGCCTTGCGGTGTTTGCCGCAAGGCTCATTGGCTCTTATTTAAATGTCAACATCGCTGCAACTAACTTGTCAGATAAATCCATTTTTTCTTGGCTAAAATCAGCCGCATAGTTTAGGGTTCCTCTAACAGGCAATTCAAAATTATTTAATCTCTTTTTGATGGCAGAGACCAAAGGCTTCAACTGCTTTTTGTCTCTTACAACTGGAACGATATTGATTGATGTATCAAATGAAAAATCCCATGTTAAGATGAGCCAAGCAGAATAATCTTTTTCGTCATTATCAGCAAAGTTTTCAGTCAACTGAATATGGCCATCCTCATAAGCCTCCTGAACACTCTTGCTCATACCCATTACACTTTCTTTAATAGCCTTGTCTTCAAAAAGGTGTTCAAAAACAGCACAACTATCTTTATCATAATCCGCAAATACATTTGTTCCATCATTCGAAGAGTAAATGCTATTGTTGGTAAAGTATATTGACGTGATACCATACTGATCCGAGAGCAATTGAGACTGACACATCATATAGAACAATTTTTCATCGTCGCCGATTTCATAACCGTTAAGCAGATTGCTCAAATTTGAGCAGAGTTCCAGTGCACGGGTCTTATATCCTTCCAAGTCATTTACGCACATTTTACAAATAATGTTAAACACATACTGCGTATCGCTTGTTCCAAAAAAACTGGCGCTTTCTTCCTTTGAGAGGACGATAAAACAATCCTTCGCCTTTTCCCAGTCAATGTCCTCAATGTCGAAAAGAATATAACCTTTCTCACACAGTTTATCGAAATCAGCAGTCCCGGTATTGCCACAGGTTGTTGACAAACAATCCCTGCTTGTATTGGTCAGGAGATTTTTGATAGAACCATTATCGTTCGCAATGACCGTCGCCATGAACTCCTTAGCTTGGATTTTGAGTTCTTCATTTGTTTCCGTATTCTTTTCATCAACCTCGTCGAAATCCTCGTCAGAGTTTTCAAAGCCTTCCATGTCACCCCACATAGGGTCAAAACTCAGAGCCCTTGCTGCCATTTCATGACCTTTTTCTGCCGCCTGAGAATACCAGTATTTAGCTCTGTCTGCGTCTATCATTTCACCATCATCGTTTGTGTAGGTATATAGTTTAGCGACTTCATACTGAGTGTTTGCATCACCACCTGTTGCGGCTTTTTCACCCCACTCGATTGCCTTATCAAGGTCTTGCTCGGTTCCTTCACCCAGTTCGTACATTTTGCACAGGCTAAATTCTGCCAACTTATATCCCTGAAGGGCAGATTTTTCAAATAGCGAAAATGCGGTTTCAGGATCAGCATCCAAATAGTCACCTCTCATTAGATAACATGCCAAACTGTGTTGAGAGGGTGCGTGTCCCAGTTCGGTGCCTTTGCGATAAAGTTCAATTGCTTTATCAACATCTTCGCCTACACCACGACCATGCTCATAGGCAAGTGCCAACGCCCAAATACCATCGCCATTATTTTGAGCAGCCGAAAGCTGTGCATATTCGAAAGCAATCGCATAGTCTTCATCAGGATCGGCCTGATCAAGAGAGTTGCCCATAAACATATAAACTTCAGCAAGTACAGCTTGGGCCTGAGCATCGCCGGTATGAGCAGTTTTTTCAGCGGTTATAGCCTTATTGAATTTTTCAATCAAAGCAGGGGCATCTTCGTCTCCGTTCTCTGCAGCCTTTTTCATCCAGTACACTGCATTTTCAAAACTGCGTTCGACACCAAATCCCTTTGCATAGTGCAGACCCAAACTAAACATAGCAGTTGGAATGCCCGCATCTGCCATTTTCCTGAACCAGTAAACAGCCTTTTCTGCATCAGGCTCGTCACATTCGTCTAGGTAGTACATAGCAAGTTCTTCCATTAAATCGGTGTCACCATCTTCTGCTGCTTCAATTTTTTCCTCTAATGACATATCGTCATACATGCTGCTGGTCATTAATTCATCTACATAAGGACGCATCATAACAGCATCTTCGAGTCCTTGAGCAAACGACCCGCCAAACATCATACACGGAAGGTCGGGACGAGCCTTGCCTCGTACAATCCTTGCGTTAATATCATCCTCAGATGCAGCGGTAATCAAAACACCGGAACTTTTATTTCCGATTCTTTGCAGTTCTTGGAGAATGCCTCGTTCTCTCAAAATCCGTCTAAGATCGTGAACACCAAAAGCAAACAACGCAAGATTATTTGCTTGAACTTCCTCCAAAGTTGCTTTAATTTCACCATTTTCAAACAAAATATTTAAATTCGAAAGGGGCTCACCGATTGTTTTTCTCTCATCTCGAGTGTATCCAGAAACTGTTACGCTTTCCTTGGTGCAGGAAACAATGTGTGTTATGGGCATAGATGTGTCATCAATAGTCACTTCATAATCTACATCAGAAGCATCCATATAAAATAAGTTTTCAGCATTTTCGTCCGCTTCCTTGATTCTTTTTGCCATTTGCAAAGCAGGCTTAAAAATGTCGCTCATTGTTCCGAATACATTCATTGAACGATCAATACCATCACCGGTATCGTTACCATAAATGGTAGAAGAGGTCACAGTACCATCAGCGTGATGAACCTGCTGTTGGATAGAAACCTTTCCTTCACGCATAGCCTCCATCAATTCTTCCATAGACATTTCCATAGTTTCGCCGGTTTCAGGGTTTTTCATAGGGCATAATCATCGCCTCTTAATCAAATATCTTTTTATTAGTCTGTGTTATATTCTGTGTCTTCCGATTGTGGTTTTTATTTTTGCTGTCCATTTTGCATCGGAATACTTTTTGCTTTGTTCTTCCAATAGCACAGCAATTTCGTTGTCAATGTAAGGGTTGCTCTCGTAGCCTGCCGACAGTCTGTTTAAGAAATTATCCACGATGTTCTTCTTTTCGCCGGTGGTGGATTTTCCAGTCCAAGCCATATCAAACAACAATGTAACTTCTCTGAGAGGTTCTTTGGAACAGCTCCCAGATTGAGTCAATGTCATAAAGTTGGCCAGCATACTGTTCATTGTTATCACGCAGTGCAGAAACCCAATCAAATGTATTGTTCCATATATTGAAATACCACATTGGGATTACCAGGATTTGCTGTTACCACAGCTCTTGCGGATTCAATTGCAAGTTGCTTTTCTTCTTCGTTATCAAAGTAAAACCACCCAGCACATACTTTGCATAGCTTTAGCGGCATCATATTGGTACTCGTTTTGGAAACAGGCCGGATTTAAGCCAAACATACCGTCTTCTTCACAATCCGAAATCCAATCTAAGCCTTCAGAGATAACCTTTTCAGGAAACGATACTTCCAACGGAATCTCAAATTCATAATCTTTCCAACTCGTGGTTACACCTCCTTACGTACGAGGATCCTTTGGCATAGGATATTTCTTGTCTGCATTCATAGGCAGAACCTTCAATGCAGATTCACGACTTTTCTTTTGCTTTGTTCTTGCTTTTTCATAATCGGAGTCAATGTTTTCCTCTTCGGCAGCCAAGCGACGGAGCTTCTCGGCCAATGCCTCAATATCGGCACGCAGTTGTTTCTTTTTTTCGAAAGCAAACAAGCCTGCTTCTTCCAGCTCCTGCTCCATACGAGCCTTCTCAGCAGAAGCATTTTCGGTTTCGCTCTTGTTCTTTCCGCAAGCAGCATCATAGTCAGACTTCAGGGCATCCATAGCATTTTTGTGTTTTTTCTCAATGCTTTCTGTTTCAGCGGCAATATATGCTTCTTTTGCCTTAGCAACTTCGGCAAGCTCTTTTTCATAAGCCTCAACAGCCTTTCTCAGACGCTCTGCTTCTTCACGTTTACGAGCCTCCTCACGTTCCTTTTTGATGCGAGCCTTTTCGTCCTCTTTGACCTTTAATTCAGCAGCTACGGTTGCACACGCCTTAGCTAGGTCAGCAGAATCCAAATATCCCTTAATTGCGGCGAAAGCCTTCTCTGCTTTTTTCATCGCTGTGGAGGTTTTAGCAGTGCTCTTTTGAGATTTTGCATTCAAATAGGCCTTGTGCTTATCAAGATCAGCAAGTGCAACACCGTATTTCTCTGCTTCCTTCTTTCTGACTTCCTCTACCGAAACTTTCTTCCGCTTTTTACCAATGGCGGCAATGTCGTCGGCAATACCGAAAGACATTGTTTGATCGTCATATATAACAAAGCTCATCTTAGGAATATATGCTATCCATTCGTTCAAGTGTTTGACGATTTTTGCAAACAAATCCCCATCAACACCATCATCAAGATACAACTGGAGATGTTTATCAATATCCTTAATATGTTTTTTCGCCTCATTAAGTTTCTTGTCGCCTTTTTCCTGAATTTCTTTAAGATATTCTTCAAGATATTTTTTAACACTATCCGTATCGTTTTCGAAAGTTAGATAAATATTAATCTGACCGTAACCAGGCGAACGACTAGAAACACTCGGACGGATACCATTTTTAAAAATATTAAACACCTTGTCCGGAACTTCTCTAGTAAAAGACTCCCATTCACGCTTGAATTTACGGAATTTGGTTTCGGATTTTGTCAAGTAATCTTGTGCTGTAACTTTAATTGCCATATTAATATCTCCTTATGTTCTTTATCTAATTATTTGATTTTCCTTGTGCCTTTACAATTGGGATAATTGCTACAGCCGAGAAATCTACCGTATTTACCTTCACGGATATACATCGTTCTTCCGCATAATGGGCAGCTTTCGGAAGACACATGCTCCATCGTCCACGCCTCTCTTTCTGCGCGTTTTCTTTCATATTCTTTTTGTCGTTCCTCACGTTCGAGTTGCGACTGCATATACGCACACCAGCCTGCGCTTCTCATTTTTATCACCTATTCGTTCAATTTTTCTTGCAAACGGTCTAAATCCGCTTGCGTAAAATTGTCGGGATCAACACCGCATTTATGACAGTGATAATCAAAGGTACTACGGTCAATCTCGGTCAGACCGGTTGAAAGCAAAGATTCTGCAACACGGTCAATATGTCCATCACGAATGCCGTTATATCCAGCATCGTCAATTGCGGCTAATTGCCAAGGCTCAAACATTGTCTCCCTCCTTTGCCTTACGAGGCTTACACGAACAACCATCCATTGCGCTAACGGGAAACACAAATGCATAACCTTCGGTATAAAAATCTTCTCTAAATTTGGTACAACAGGCGTATGTTTGTTCTAACAACGCTTTACCTGTAATTGCACTTTTCATCACTTCACCATCTTATAAAGAAATGTTATTCCCACAAAGCATTTCAAGGTAGTCTTCTCTACAAGTTAGGAAGATAATCTGATGGCGGGTGGCACATTCTTTGATTAGCTCACAAGACTGTGCGGTACGATCGGCATCCATATCGGTGAATGGATCGTCAAAGACAATCACACCGCCGCCGTCGGGAAACAGATGATCAAGCACAGCAAGGCGGAACGCGAGAGAAACAGTTTCCTTGGTGCCTTCGGACAATTTACCGTAATCGAGCATTTTGTTATCGCTGTAAATGTTTATATTTAACTTATCCGCGTCAGGGAACTCAGAAGAAACCTTACCGCCGGAGATAACACTAAGGTAATGGGTAAAGCGGTCAGCAATATCCTGCATCGGATTGTCGTGGATATTTTCCTTTTGTGCCTTAAACACCTCTGCGATATGAAGCCAATGGTTAAGTAACATTTTTTGTTCTTCAAAGACACGCTCTGCTTTTTCTACATCATCCACAGGATCGCCGCTGATATTTTCTTTATAGCTTTCCAATTTACTTGCAGCAGCAGTCTTAGAAGTAAGCGCTATTTCACGAAGACTTTGTTTAAATTTCAAATCGTTCTGTAAACCTTCAAGGTGAGCATCGGGATCGGAGATGTTAAGATATTCAGCAGGAATATCTTCCGCACCAGAAACAGAGTCTTTTGCCTTTTTAAGCTCGGCTTCTAAATCAAACGCTTTAGCTTTAAGGTCGTTGATACTACCATATTCGGTTACATAAGCCTCTACAATGGTTTCTTTTGCGGTAATAAATCTAGCAATATCATTACTGCCGCAAACAGAGAGAATATCGCCATCAATTTCATCTTTTGAACGAACAGTTGTAGTAATTGCGGTTGCTGCGGTTTCAAGTTCTTCGTAGGTGGTAGAACCCAAGAGCAAAGCCAAACGGCTGTTGGCATTGTCCATCTTAATTTTTGTATCATTAATAGTTTTTGCCAACTGTTCAAGGTCTGCTAAAGTTTCCGCCTTATATTTGCCGAGAATTTTATCTACAATCTCTTGCCGTTCAGCAAGCTGATCTTCAATTGCGGCAACATCTACATCAGCAGGAGATAATTGCATTTCCATAACACCGGGAACGGCAAATTTTACCGCTTCGGTAATAAAAGCCAATCCATCCGTTATGTTTACTGCTTCACCTGTGCGAACGGATGTGATTTCAATGTTATTTCCGCCAAGCATATTGATAGCGGCGGTAATATTCATCCCACAAAGTTTGTTCTCAAGCGAACTGATACCACGCTGTGCGGTTTTGACCTGCATAATTTCAGCATCAGTTGGTTGATAAGGTGAAATGTGTTTTTTGAGTTCGGTAAGCTCGGTGTAAATCGCCTTGGCGGCTTCGTATTTATCCAGCAAATCACGGCTTGCTTTTTCGGTTTGCAAGGTCTTTGCTTTTTCGAGATCTTCGGTAAGTTTCGGCCAGTTTGCCAAAACCTCTGCGATTCTTAAAAGTTCTTTATCAATGCGGTCGATAGCCTTTTTACGTTCGCTTTGAACGGCAAGACGGCTTGCAAAGGTATTAAATTTGTTATATGCTTCCTCTGCAATGCGAGCAGCATTGTCCTTATCGGTATAATCACCTGCGGCACGATCTACTTCGAATTCCAAGCGGGATATTTCTGCAAGAACCGCTTTGGCATCTTCCAAGGCATAATATGCTTTTAAGATTTCACCAAGTCCATTAGACCAGCGTCCAGCCTTGCGAGCAGGTGCTTCTCGGCCAAAGTCCCAGTGCTTACCGGAAATCTCGTCAATTTTTGCCATAATTGCCTGCTCGATGGCATCCACCGAGATGCCGTCACTTTCGGCAAAAGCCTGAGAAACAGCGTCGGTGATTTCTTGCTTGGCATCGGTTTTCTTGGAGGCGTCTAAAATGGTCTGCAAGGAAACGTCGGTATTTCGCTGAGAAGAAAAGAGCATATCGGAATATACGCCCTCACCGTAAAGGAGAGTTTCTTTTAATATCTCATCAATTTTGCTTTGATCACGGATAACACCGTCGGGAGTGGAAAGGGTGCAACGGGAATCAGCCCCCCATTCCTTAGAGAGTGTGTAAGTACCGGTCTCGGTTTCAAATGTGATTTTACCATCAACAAAATCGCCGGCAATGTTACTGCCCTTTTTGGCACCCGGAAAATATAAATCAAAAAAATTCTTATCGCTTCTGTAGTTAAGGTTAAGTCTTGCGTTTTGAAACAAGGTGCGGGAAAGCAGATTTACAAGGGTGCTTTTACCACTTTCGTTTTTGCCATAGATTACGTTGATTCCATCTGTGAAGGAAACGTTACGATCACGAACGCCGGCAAATTGGGTGCAGGATATATTGGTAATTCTCATTTTATTTGTCCTCCTTCAAAGATTTCAAAAGCTCATAGGCAAGTTGTGCTTCCTTCGGCTCATCCAAAAGCGAAGTCAGCAGACCTGCGGAAAAGGAGGTTTCGGGAAATTCGGACTCAATCGATTCTTTTGAAATGAGTTTGCTGAGAGCGTTGTCATTGCAGGTGCCCTCCACGAAGCGAGAAAGCGCATTATCGATGATTTTGTTTTTATCTTCATATTCTTCAGCAGACACGGCACCAGTTAGAATAATGTCCACAACGCTGTTATGGTCAATATCAGTAAGTTCATGATTTATATCGTTTTCCATTTCACCGGCAGTAACAGCGATATTCTTGCGATAAAAACGTAGATTGCCTGACACCACTTTCTTTGCTCTAACTGTCTTGTTATCATCAATCTCAACGACAAAGCAAACACCTTCGGTGTTGCAGGAAACATCGGTCTGAACGTGAGTGCCTGCGTTAAAGATTTTGTTTTCGCTGGTGGTAAAATCTTCGGTCAGGTTACGAGGAAACGGAACGTGAGTATGGCCGATGAGCCAAGCGTCAACGGGGATACTTTCAAGTTCGGAACGTTTCATAAGGAAATACTGACCTTCATTGTCAATGGTTTCTCCCTCAACAGCACCGTGGGCAATACCAATATGATACGCACCGTCATTTTCAATCTCAGTTTCTTTGATCCAACCAAGATTATTCTGACCGGGAGCTGAATGCAAAGAAGTGCAAAGTGCGGGGTATAGCACAACATCTTCACCATTGACTGTAATTTCATACGGGCAGTAATCTGTGAGCAACATAATGTTGTCAAATCCCGACATTACATCCTTAAAATACTGCCACACTTTAACATCTTTATCGTAATAGTCGTGGTTGCCGGGCAAAACCACAACAGTCCCCTTAAAGCAAGACAGCGCTTCCAAAAGGGTTTTGATCTCCCTCTTGGATACGCTGTATGTATTCTCAAACAAATCGCCCGTAATCACAAAAAGGGCGCAGTTTTCCTGATTGGCGGTTTTAACCATACCTTCAAAAGCCGTAATTCTGCTTGAAGCAAGAACTGCCGCTTGTTCGTGGCTTGCATATTTTAAGCCGATATGGTTATCTCCGGTTACAAAGATTTTCAACATCATAATACCCCCATTTATAAAAGCCGATTGCAACATAATCTGCATTATGTAATCAATAGCTAGTTTAATTCTGTCGATTGGTTAAAAATCAACGAATGTATTATATCATAAAAGTTCGATAATTACAATCTCTTTAAGGAAAAGTATGATTATGCTTGAAATTGTTGTAAAAATAGCGCACCAAATAAAGCCTTTACTTTACTGATATAGTAAAGGCTTGCTTTGTTATGCCTTTTTTGATGCGTTATGTCATTACCAAAATTGAAAAAAGGTGTTTTTATATGTAGACATATTACATAATGCAGATTATGTACTTGCCGCCGTTTTCGGTGGCTATTTTTATATTATCAACCGCATATTTTCCATACGCTGACGGTGTTCGTTGCCGATAGTCATAATATAAATGCGTGTTGTGTTGATACTGCTGTGTCCGAGAATGTCTGCAAGTTTGGCAATGTCCTTTTCTATACCGTAGAAGGTACGAGCAAATAAGTGTCGCAGATTATGGGGAAACACCTTTTGCGGATTTACCCCTGCCTGCACACAAAGATTTTTCATTTCACGCCAAATGTTGGTTCGGCTCATCGGCTTGCCGTTACGTGTTATGAATATTGCTCCCGATGTAATTTTTTGCTCTGCAGCATAGCGGAGCAATTTCTTTTGTAGCTCACGAACAATAAATACCGATCGTGTTTTGCCTTTTAGAGAAACAACGGCTTCTCCGCATTTTACCGCTTCCACTGTGATATATTGTAATGATAAACGGCAGACCGCAGGCAGGAAAAATGTATACCGAAAAGTTCGGCACTTATCAGTGTACCCTTGCGGCACGGGAAATGTTTATGCAGAAAACCCAGCGTGAAATCAACGATGCCATTATCGAGGAAGTTCTTATTACAGGTGCGGCAAATATCGCTCCCGCCGATCAGAAAATCATTCGAGCCATTGCAACGGAATATGTAAAAGATATTTTCCGCAGGCTTCGTGAACACGGGTATGACGAGGGTACGATGATGCTGTATATCACCGGAGGTGGCGGCTGTCTTGTAAAGAACTTCTACAAGTTCAATGCTGACCGTGTAAAGTTTGTGGACGATATTTCCGCCGCCGCAAAGGGTTATGAGTATATGGCGGAAATTCAGCTTAAATCGGGTGCGACGGTATGAGCGATTACCGTATCAACGTAAGATTTCACGATAATGTACCCGCCGAAAAGAAAGCCGCTGAATATCTGCAAACCCTCAACAAATCCCGTAATAAGTTTATCGTAGATGCCGTCATTGCCTATATGAACAAGGAAAGCGCCGATAACGAAACCCTGCTTGAAAGCATACGGCAGATATTTCGGGAGGAAGTGCAGACGGTGGCGGTGTTGTCAGCGCTGCCTACCGCAGTAGCGGTTACGGCAGAACTAACCGAAGAACAGAAAACGGAGAACGTCAAAAATGTCCTTGCGGATTTAGAAATGTTTGGCTGAGCCAAGATAGCTGATTTTGGCTCAAAAAAGCATTTTTACTGCATCTGCTGTGTCAAAGTGGTTCAATGCACCAAATCAAGAGAACGGTAAAACTGTGAGCTTCGCTCCCTCACGGTGAAAGTCACGGAGAATGGAAGATATACGCCAAAAACGTGTGTCTTACACCGTAACAAGCAGGACATTTGTGTGCCAAATGTCGCTCACGCCATATGAGTTATGGCGAACTCTTTAGGGGATAGCCCCTAATACCTCATTATGAAAGGATGATGTTATGAAAAAACAAGATGGAAATGCTTCCGTTCTATAATATATTCAACAATATATTCAACGAATGGTATGCGGCGCAGACCTCCAAGAAAATCCGCGCGGTATGGCAATCCAAGTCTGATAACGGAGAGCGTGTTTCCTCTGCGGTGGCTTATGGATACAAGAAATCCGATGACGATCCAAAGCAATGGATTATTGACGAGCCTGCCGCAAAGGTCGTGCGATATATCTTTCAGCTTTGTCTTGAAGGGTTGAGCGTTACCAAGATCGCAAGACGATTAGAAGCGGAAAAAATCTTAATGCCTACTGCCTACTATAACAGCGTCGGCAGAAAAACACGAAACAAGGTTATTGCTCCCTATCGCTGGTCTGAAAACAGCGTAGACCATATTCTTTCCAATATGCAATACACCGGTTGCACCGTTAATTTCAAGTCAAGTACCGTCAGCTTCAAGGTTCACAAAACGGTATATCACCCCGAAGATGATTGGGTAATCATTCCGAACACCCAAGAAGCTATTATTGATATGGATACTTGGGAGCGTGTGCAGGAGATAAAAAAGCACCGCCGCAGAAATACTGCGACGGGTAGGCAAAGCATCTTTTCGGGACTTATTTATTGCGGGGATTGCGGTTCAAAGCTATACTTCTGTGCCGCTAAGAGTGTAAAGGAAAATCAAGAATTTTACCGTTGCTCTGCCTACAAGGAAAACAGAGGTAGCTGTTCTATCCACTATATCCGTAACGTAGCGCTTGAAAGAATGGTACTGAAGTTAATACGGGAAGCGGCGGAATATATTACAGAATACGAGCCGATTTTTCTTTATTTGTACGGGAAACAACACGAGCTTAACAAGACCAACAATTTCAAAGCTGCAAAGCAGGAACTTGAAAAGAACAAAAAGCGCATTGCGGCGTTGGATAAGTTAATTCAAGTGGCTTTTGAAAAAAATGTGCTTGGTACACTAAGGAACGATCTGTTTGAGCGTATGACTGCCAATTACGAAAAAGAGCAAAGAAAATTGATACAGGCAGTTGCCGAAGCGGAGCGGCGGCTTGCCAATGCGGAGCAGGATAACATCGACCTACGGAAATTTCTTTCTATCATACGCAAATGCACCGACTTAAAGGAACTGACACCCGAACTCGTCAATCGGCTTATTACGAAGATTGAAATCTTTGACAGTGCAAAAGATGAGAATGGGAAAAAACACGTTCCAATCAAGGTGCACTTCATCGGCGTGGGTATTCTTGAAATTCCTGATGCACAGACGATTATTGATGCAAAAGAAGAAATCCGCAGAAATCCGCCAAGTGCGGCGTAAAAAGAGAAATACGGCGTAGCCTTAATCGGCTACACCGTATCTACATACCCCGACTGTCCTTAGCCACCTCTGGCTAAACCGTACGGAGTTTTTTCGCGGCAGGCTCATGCGGCTTGCCGCTCTTTTTTGCTGCCGATGCCGCCGTGGAGTACAAAGCGGCAGAAGCGATTGTCCGGGTGCGCC
>ERZ780037.412-NODE-412-length-14014-cov-4.95422_pt1 | contig 14014 bp, 10 predicted proteins | sample MGYA00511854_ERZ780037 | MGnify/ENA primary metagenome ERZ780037 (study PRJEB29588, sample SAMEA2148063) | human gut metagenome | biome: human gut; feature: human-associated habitat; material: faeces | place: Denmark | collected 2008/2010 ... | reverse complement strand
TACTTCCGGTGATACTGGAAGCGCTGTTGCTAACGGCTTTCTGGGGGTGGAAGGTATTCATGTGTATGTGCTCTATCCGAAAGGAAAAGTCAGTGAGATACAGGAAAAACAGTTCACTACATTGGGACAGAATATCACTGCACTCGAAGTAGACGGAACATTCGATGACTGTCAGGCATTGGTAAAAGCCGCTTTCATGGATAAGGAACTGAATGAACATCTTTCCCTGACTTCCGCCAACTCTATCAATGTAGCCCGCTTCCTGCCGCAAGCATTCTATTATTTCTATGCTTACGCCCAGTTGAAGCGTGCCGGAAAAGCGGCTAATGCTGTGATTTGTGTTCCTAGCGGAAACTTCGGAAACATCACTGCCGGATTGTTCGGAAAGAAAATGGGATTACCCATCAAGCGTTTTATTGCCGCCAACAACCGTAATGATATCTTCTATCAGTACCTGCAGACAGGCAAGTACAATCCCCGTCCCTCCATTGCTACGATTGCCAATGCTATGGATGTAGGTGACCCGAGTAATTTTGCCCGTGTAATCGACTTGTACGGCAATTCTCATGCCGCTATCTCTGCCGAGATTTCGGGTACGACTTACACTGACGAGCAGATTCGCGAAACGGTAAAAGAAACCTGGAAAGAACATCACTACCTGCTCGACCCTCACGGGGCTTGCGGATACCGTGCCTTGGTCGAAGGACTGAAAGAAGGCGAGACCGGTGTGTTCCTTGAAACGGCTCATCCGGCCAAGTTCCTTGAAACAGTAGAAAGCATTATCGGCGAATCGGTAGAGATACCTGCCAAATTGCAGGAGTTTATGAAAGGCGAGAAGAAAAGTTTGCAGATGACAAAGGAATTTGCAGATTTCAAGAACTATCTGCTTTCTCTTTAAGTATTCTTTCCTGTTGCCGCATTTTTCAACGTACAGGTAGCAGCTGGAAGGGTTCCTGATAAGGGTGTGTGCCACCGCCTTGGCACGATTGTGACAACGCTGTGTCACAGTTGTGCCAAGCCGATGGCACAACTGTGTCAATGGGGTGGAACAAACTTGGCACAGCGATGTCTGTTTTACATAAAAGCAAGGAATACTAAATACTCTCCCGTGCAATGAATTGTAAACTCATCGGAAGTCGCTTCATTGAGCGTGCCTTGCCACCAATTGGTGAAATCGCTTAGCGGATAAACCAATCCTTCTCCCTGCAATCCTTTCGCTCCGAAATTGATAATGGAAATCTGCTGTCCGGGATGAGCAGCAAAGGTTTGTGTATCTTTTGCAGGAACAAATACTCCATAATCAGTAATGGTCCGTACTTCCATGCCGCTTTTCATATAATCCAGCAGTAGGCTGATATTTCCCAATGTATGGTCTTCCCGTTTGCCGGTCGCTCCGACAATGGCAATTCTCCGGAATCCTCTCTTTTGCAGATACCGGACGGCTTTAGTCTGGTCGTTCGTTTCCTGATCGGGTATCTGATGTATAATAGGGGAGAAGCGTTTGTGGTATTCTGTTGAAAGAGAGTCGCCGTCGCCGACAATCACATCCGGAGTATGTCCGCGGGAAATGTACTCATTGGCTGCACCGTCACAGCAAGCAACAAAACTTGCTTCTTCCAGCATTGTCAGAGGAACGGGGCAAGTTGGGTATTCACCGTTGGCCAGTATCACTGCCTCGGGAGTATAGTGTTCGTTTATCATTGTATGTTCATTAGTTTTTTCCACTTGAAGTAGCCAAAGATAGCTATAATGGAGTAAAGTCCGTACAAAGCTGAGGTGAAATAGAGGTCTTTATAGATATAAAGTCCGCAGCAGACGATATCGACGATAATCCAGGCAAACCATTGTTCAATGTATTTGCGTGCCAGCATCCACATTCCGACAATACTCAAGGCAGTGGTAAAGCTATCCAGCCACGGAACGTTACTGTCGGTATATTCGATAAGTATCCATGGAATGCCGATAAAGGTGGAGGGTAACATTTCCACGGAGTGTGCACGATAGGGAGGTCTTTGGAGCGACCGGCGGTTGGCTGGTCTGCCGGCCGGCTCTTCTTTTTCCGGTGTCCCCACATCCAGAAAAACCAACCGTAGACAGCGGCTATCAGATAATAGATATTGATGCCAAAGTCGGCATACAGTCCCGCCTTGTAATATACAAAGATGTAAATGGCAGGCATGACGACACCTGCTATCCAAAGATAGATACTAGCCCGGTATTCCAACCAAAGGTAGACTAAACCGACCAGCGTACCGAATATTTCTAAAAAGTCCAGTTCCATAATCTGCTGATGTCATTAAAAGCGGAAAGACACGTGTCCCAAGACCGTTTGTTCCGGCTTGTGCGGCATAGCCGGCATAGTTTCCCCGGTTTTCCACTGTATCGGTGTAATCGCTTGAAGCCCAACCATTGTTTTCATACTCCTCGTTAAAGAGGTTGTAAACGGTGAATCCCAATGTGACTTCTTTCAGAATCTTCTTGGGACGGAAGGTGTACGCCAGATTGAGATTGCTGACAAAGTATTTGTCAAGAGTCAGTTCTTCTACTTCCGCATTGGTCATATACTGTTTGCTTACAAACTGCGATTGCAGGGAAGCCTCGAAGCCTTTATAATTGAAAGAAAAACGGTTGTTGAGCAGGAAGTCCGGCGAAAAAGCGATGTGGGTGTCTTTATGCTTTATCAGGACAGTTGGAAGGGAGGTTACTGTTTCATCTGCGTTATAATGATAGCCCGGCAGACTTTCCACAAAATCCTTGATGCGATTCTTGCTCCATGTGGCATTGATGTCCCACTGAAACCATTTGCACGGTTTGATACCGAGCATTAATTCGATTCCCATGCGGTAGCTGTCCGGAATGTTTTCAGTCAGTGCTTCGCCAATATCATTTAAAGCACCGGTCAGGACAAGTTGGTCGGTGTAATCCATGTAGTAGAAGTTGGCACCTGCCGTCAGCCATGGGTTGGCAAACGTATATCCCGCTTCGTAATCAAGCAGTTTTTCGGCTTTCGGGTAGGAGTCGGGATCGCCGTCCGTATAATTGTTTCTTGTCGGTTCTTTCTGTGCTACGGAGAAAGAAGCGTACAGGCGGTGATTGGGAGTTATATTCCAGTTTAAGCCGACTTTCGGATTGAAAAAATCGAATTTCTTATCTACGGCTAGCGGGCGCAGGGCGTTTTTATTCCAGTCATATTTATCGTTTACTCCATCGATTGTGTAATCAATATGGCGGTATTGCAGGTCGGCATAAGCGCTTAACGTGCTGGTCAGATCATAGTTGGCTTTCAGATAGATATTCCCGTCGGTTTTCTTTGATTTGTTGCGGTAATATTCATGTTCGGGAGACAGGTTGCCGATATAGTTTTTCACCCATGTCACTTTTCCGAAGTTATTTCCCCGGTATTGGTTGAGGCCACCTCCTAAGGAAGCGGTCAGGCGGTTTCCTGTATAATTAAGGGAGAATACACCTCCCCCGAATTTGTTGTCCATTTTCTTTTGTCGGACAAGGTCGCTTTCGTTAGTTTCCGTTCCGTCCGGGTTGAATGGTTTTAACCCGTATTCCACCAGGCTGCTTCCGGGTTTATATTCTTCATAATACCCGTCGCCTTTGGTATAGTGTAAGGCTACGTTCAGATTCCATGCGGTAGAAAAACTATGGTTAAGAAGTAGTTGGTAGTTCTTTTGCAGGTAGTTGTCCGTTTGGTCCGTATAATAATGTTTGTTGCCGTCGGCGTCGGTATACATTTCCCCGCAAGGATTATATCGTCTTCCGAATTTCTCCATTTCCTCCTTCGTTGCATATCCCCAGGCATGATAAGTCTTTTCTTTTCCGGCAAATGCAATCAGTTTGACGGAAGTGTTCTCTGCGAAATATCCTCCTTGCAGATAGTAAGAGTTGAGGTCTACTGAAGCCCGGTCGATATATCCGTCCGTACCGATGTTGGAAAGACGGGCGTCAAAAGTCCAGTGGTTGTTCAGCAGTCCGGTTCCTACTTTCACCGTTTCCTTGTGCGTATTGAAAGAACCGTAAGAGCCGTTGAACTCGGCATACGGTTTCATTGCCGCACCTTCCGTCTGCATATTGACGCTGGCTCCGAATGCACCTGCCCCATTGGTGGACGTTCCTGCACCGCGCTGCACCTGCATATCTTTTACGGAAGAAGAAAAGTCCGGCATATTTACCCAAAACAAATTATGGCTTTCGGCGTCATTCATCGGTATCCCGTTCACGGTGATGTTGATGCGTGTACCATCGGTTCCGCGTACACGGAGGGTTGTGTAACCGATACCGGCTCCCGCATCCGATGTGGTCAGGGTAGAAGGAGTCATGCTCAACAGGTAAGGAATATCCTGTCCGAAGTTTACTTTTTTAAGTTCTGCTTTTCCTATATTGGTGAATGCCATCGGTGTTTTTGCTGTGGCACGTGTAGATACTACCTGCACTTCTTGCAGGTTAATTACTTTCAAACTGTCGGATTCTGCACTCGTTCGTGCATGGACAGTAATGCCTACGCCCAATAAAGCGACGACACTCCATACTATTTTTTTCATCTTGCTTATTAATTAGTTCTCTACGCCGGCATTACCCGGATCAGATTCTATGGGTATGTTCTCAGCCCGTCATGTTAAGGCACCCCTACCAGTGAATCGGTGACAAAATTACGCCTTTTACGGGAAGAATGCAAAAAAACTTTTAGATTTGCTTAAAACAATGTAACTTTGTCGTTTGTTGAAATAACCAAACAACAGTTTATTCATTTTAATTCAGATAAATTATGCTACTATTATTTCAAGCAACAGCAACACAGGTTGCGGATTCTACGCAGGTCGTTGCAGATAAATTAATGAAAGAAGCGATTGCTAATGCCGACGGCTTAGATAAACTATCGCTCATCACCCAACAACTGCTGGATTTTGCCATTCGTGCCGGAGAGCGTATCTTGATTGCGGTCATCGTCTTTATTGTAGGACGTTTCCTTATTTCAATGCTCAACCGCTTTGTCGGACGTCTCATGGATAGAAGAAAAGTGGATATCAGTATCAAGACTTTCGTCAAAAGTCTGGTAAATATTCTGCTGACCATTCTGTTGATTATTTCCGTTGTCGGTGCTTTGGGAGTTGAAACGACATCATTTGCAGCTGTGTTGGCTTCGGCCGGTGTCGCTGTCGGTATGGCTTTGTCCGGCAATTTGCAGAACTTTGCAGGAGGACTGATCGTGCTTTTATTCAAACCTTATAAAGTAGGCGACTGGATTGAAAGCCAGGGAGTTTCCGGAACGGTAAAAGAGATCCAGATCTTCCATACCATTTTGACTACGGGAGATAACAAAGTGATTTATATACCGAACGGTGCAATGAGCAGCGGAGTAGTGACGAACTATAATACGCAGACTACTCGCCGTGTGGAATGGATTGTAGGAGTTGACTATGGCGAAGATTACGATAAAGTGCAGCAGATCGTGACTGATATTTTGGCTGCGGACAAACGTATCCTGAAAGATCCGGCTCCATTTATCGCTCTTCATGCATTGGATGCCAGCAGTGTGAATGTAGTAGCCCGTGTATGGGTGAACAGCGCTGATTATTGGGGAGTTTATTTTGATATCAACAAGGCAATTTATGCCACCTTTAATGAAAAAGGCATTAACTTCCCGTTCCCGCAACTTACGGTACATCAGGGAAATTGATAATTCTACGCTATATGCAAAAACGAGAGAGTTTCACTTCAGTGAGGCTCTCTCGTTTTATAGATGAAAAATTGTCTGGTGTGATTGGAAAAGGAATTTCTTTTATTTTATGCCGAAATCTTCGGCCAGTTCGTATCTGTCTTCTTTCATCCCCAGCACATGGTTGATCTTTCTTCTTTTCTCCAGATCCTTAAAATAGTTTTCCACCACCATGTAAAGGTCGAAATTAGTGGTTGACCCTGCGGCCATATCGAGTGATTCCACCATTTTTTCTACTGCTTGGTGAATTTTCTCTGCGTCTATCAGATGCAGTTCGTTGCTGTGTATTAAATATTTTTCCATGACTGCAATGTTTTAATGTTATATTGGTATAACGTTCGGCAGTCATGGAAAGTTCAGTGTTCCGGACTAGACTCTAGCAAGTGCCTGTTCCAAATCGGCAATCAAATCGTCGATATGCTCCGTGCCGATAGACAAACGGACAGTGCCCGGATAAATTTCCTGTTCTGCAAGTTCCTGCGCGTTGAGTTGCGAATGAGTGGTACTTGCCGGATGAATGACCAGTGATTTTACGTCAGCCACATTGGCCAGTAAAGAGAAAATTTCCAGGCTGTCAATAAAACGATGTGCTTCTTCCTGTCCTCCTTTTATTTCGAAGGTGAAGATAGAACTTGCACCATTCGGGAAATAACGTTGATATAGTGCATGGTCCGGATGATCGACCAGTGAAGGGTGATTGACCTTCTTTACTTTCGGATGATTGTTCAGGAAGCTTACTACTTTTAATGCGTTTTCTACATGGCGCTCTACACGCAATGACAGCGTTTCGAGTCCCTGCAACAGAATGAAGGCGTTGAATGGGCTGATAGTAGCTCCGGTATCCCGCAGTAGAGTGGCACGGATACGAGTTGCATAGGCAGCCGGACCGGCAGCGTCCACAAAGCGTACTCCATGATAACTGGGGTCGGGCTCGGTGAGTTGCGGGAATTTGCCCGAAGCCACCCAGTCGAATTTACCAGAATCTACGATTACTCCTCCTAGTGAGGTACCGTGTCCACCAATAAACTTTGTGGCAGAGTGTACTACAATATCTGCACCGTGTTCGATAGGACGAATTAAGTACGGTGTGCCGAATGTATTATCAATAATCAAAGGAATTTTATGGCGGTGAGCGATTTCGGATACTGCCTCTATATCGATAATGTTGGAGTTAGGGTTGCCTAATGTCTCTATAAATACGGCTTTTGTATTATCCTGAATAGCCTTTTCAAAATTGGAAAGGTCGCTCGGATCAACAAAAGTTGTTGTAATTCCATAACTGGGCAAGGTATGTGCCAGCAGGTTGTAACTTCCTCCGTAGATCGTCTTGGCTGCTACAATATGATCGCCCGCACGGGTAATGTTTTCGAAAGCATAAGTGATGGCGGCAGCACCGGAAGCAACTGCCAACCCTGCTACTCCTCCCTCAAGGGCAGCTACGCGTTCTTCAAAAACGCCTTGTGTAGAGTTTGTCAGGCGTCCGTAGATATTTCCCGGATCTTGCAGGCCGAAACGTGCGGCTGCATGAGCGGAGTTATGGAATACATAGGAAGTTGTCTGATAGATAGGTACTGCACGGGCGTCTGTTGCCGGGTCTGCCTGTTCCTGTCCTACATGAATCTGTAATGTCTCGAAGTGTAAGTTCTTTCTTTCCATAATCGTATGTTTTTAAAGTTTAATATTTTGTCTTTATTTTCTTGCAAAGTTAGACAGCGTAGGAATATCGAACAATATATAGCTGAAATATAGAAAATAATACTATTTTTGTACCGTTATATAGAATAAGGATACTGTCTTGTTCTCGATATTCACCCTTTAGAAGAATATTTTTCTATGGATACTTTTGATAAATTGGATAAAGTGGATTTGCAGATACTCCGTACTCTGCAAGAGAATGCCCGATTGACGACAAAAGAGTTGGCTGCACGGGTGAGTCTTTCATCAACTCCTGTCTTTGAACGGCTCAAACGGCTCGAAAGCGGCGGATATATAAAGAAATATATTGCTGTGCTGGATGCTGAAAAGTTGAATCAGGGATTCGTCGTGTTTTGCAGTGTGAAGCTCAGACGGCTGAACAGGGATATTGCAGCAGAGTTTACGCGAATCATACAAGATATTCCTGAAGTAACCGAATGCTATAATATATCGGGAAGTTATGATTATCTGCTCAAGATTCATGCTCCGAATATGAAGTATTATCAAGAGTTTATTCTAAATGTACTAGGCACTATCGATAGTCTGGGGTCATTGGAAAGTACTTTTGTCATGGCTGAGGTGAAACACCGGTATGGGATACATATTTAGTGCTCTAAATATGTTATGTAGCATACTTAACTTCTTTTTGCACATTCATAGCTCCATTTTATAGCAACATCCCTAATTTTATCCAAAAGCTGGAATGATATTTCAAATATGGAAAACATATTGCCAAATATGGAAAATACAGAGCAAAGTCTGGAAAAAACAGACGATAATTATAAAGTGCCCAATCTGGAAAAAGGCATTGCGGTGATTGAATATCTTTCTTCGAGATCGGAAGGAGAAACATTGCAGGCAATCAAGGTGGCACTTGATATATCACAGACTACCGCCTACCGTATCTTGAATACATTGGTACGTTTGGATTATCTTTCTTTCGATGAAGATACGAAGCGGTATAAATTAACCCGGAAATTGTTAACTCTGGGATTCCGTTCGTTGAATGAACATAATCTGCTGGAAACAGTCTTGCCACATTTACGTGATTTGAGAGACAGGGTGAAGGAAACGGCCTGTTTTGGCGTATTAGGCGATGAAAAAGGCATTTTTATCGAACAAGCTCGAGGAGATCACGCTTTTTGCTTTGTCCTGTCACCCGGCAAACCTTTTGAACTGCATTGTTCTGCGCCGGGAAAAGCAATCATGGCCTATCTGCCGGTCACTGTCCGGAACCGTTATCTTTCTTATATGACTTTCCCTCGTTACAATTCCCGTACTATCACTTCGCGCGAGGTTTATCTGGAAGAATTGGAGAAGGTTTATCAACAGGGATACGCTTTGGACAATGAGGAAGAATTGAGCGGGGTGATTTGTGTAGGCGCACCTGTCTTGAATTATACAGGATATCCTTGTGGCTCTATCTGGATTTCGGGACCGAAAGACCGTTTGACGGAGGAACAGTTGCGAAGTACGGTGCAGATTGTCAAAGAGATAGCCGGACAAATCTCAGCAGAACTAGGATATAGAAGAGTATAACAAAAGATCATGCTATAAAAATACGAAACATTATGATAAGGAACTTTTTGCTAATTTGCTTGCTCGGTTGCGGCATATCTTTGGCAACAGCCGGAAACCCTCCTTTCTTTACTACAGGTACTGCTGTTAACGAGAAAGGAGAATTATTGATGACCCAGAAAGGAACCAGACAGTTGGATGTATTTGCTGCCGACGGGAAAACTTTGCTCCGTTCGTACCCGTTTAAGGAAACTCCCACAGGAGTTTTACTTGATGGTGATAAAGCGTATGTGACTACTTTCGAGAAAACCGGGCGGTTGGAGGTCTTGTCGTTGAAGTCGGGACAGATAGAAGCAGCTATTCCTACCGGTTCGGGAGCTTGCTATCCGATATTCTCGGCGGACAAGAAGCATATCTATGTATGCAATCAATTTGCAGGTACAGTAAGTGAGATAGATCCGGCAACGTGTAAAGTTGTCAGAAGCGTGAAAGTCTTACGCGAACCAAGGTCCGCTATATTCAGTAAGGACGGACGATATCTATTTGTGGCTAACTTTCTGCCGGCACAAAGGGCGGACTTGAACATAGTGGCGGCTTGTGTATCTGTAATTGAAGTGAAAAGTTTCACTAAAGTAAAGGATATCCAACTGGCAAACGGCAGTAATGCTTTGCGGGATATGTGTATTACTCCCGACGGTAAGTATATTTATGTATCTCATAATTTAGGGCGTTTTATGGTACCTACCTCTCAATTACAGCAGGGGTGGATGAATACAAGTGCTTTCAGTATCATCAACGTAGAAAAGCAGGAATTTGAAGGAGCCGTATTGGTGGACGAACCCGACCGGGGCGCTGCCGGTGTGTGGGGGATCGCCTGTGATGAGAAGCACATCTACGTAGCCCATAGCGGGACACATGAAATAAGCGTAATCGACCATTCCCGAATGTTGGATAAGTTTCGGAATTATGCGGATAAAGGTCGTTTGGACTATGACCTGACTTTTCTTTACGGACTCCGCAAAAGGATTCCTTTGCAGGGCAACGGACCACGTCATCTTCTTCTCTCGAATAATAAACTGATTATTCCTACCTATTTCGCCGATGTATTAAATATGGTAGATCTGAATACGTTCTCGGTGGCTGCCGTTAATATGAATGTGGGACGTACCGAGACGAAAGAACAAAAAGGAGAGAAGTACTTTAATGATGCGGGACATTGTTATCAGGGGTGGCAAAGTTGTAACGGATGTCATCCCGGAGACGGCCGTACGGACGGTATGAACTGGGATTTGATGAACGATGGAGTAGGGAATCCTAAAAACTGCAAGAGCCTGCTTTATAGCCACGTGACGCCTCCCAATATGATTTCGGGTATTCGTGCCAAAGCTGAAGTAGCTGTACGTGCAGGATTCCGGTATATTCAGTTCTATGAGCCGGAAGAAGAAATGGCCGAATGTGTGGACGCGTATATGAAGTCTTTACGCCCGGTTCCGAGCCCGTATTTAGTAGATGGAGAATTGTCGGAAAAAGCGAAGGCGGGAAGAAAAGTCTTTGATAAGTTGAAATGTGGCGATTGTCATAACGGTCCTTTCTATACGGATCTGAAAATGCATCGGATTGGTGAAGATGTCGAGTTTGAGAAAGGATGGGATACACCTACGCTGGTAGAATGTTGGCGTACGGCTCCTTATTTGTTTGACGGACGTGCTGCCACTATGCAAGAAGTGTTCGAAGTTCACAAGCACGGAATTGACAAGAAAGTATCCAAGAAAGAAATAGAGGAATTAACTGAATATGTAAATTCTCTTTAAGAAGAAAGTGTATGAACTATTGTGATAAAATACATTACTCCCTGTTGACTGCTTCCCCGGAAGATTTTCCGTCGATGATAGACAGTTTATTGTCCCGGTTGCCCGAAGAAGAACGTATACTACGTTTGGTCTTGTTCGGTACGCCGGTTTTAAAAGATGAATATGTCACTCAACGTCAGCTATTCAAAGCGAAAGCACGCCATTTCTTTGGAGACAGCGAACCGGCTCTTAGTTATGTTCTGCAACCCGTACCGGATGCTCCTTTAGTCATGGAAGTACATAGCTATCGTCCTGAAAGCGATGAACGGATTTTGTATCGGCACTATGATAATATTCCTTACGTATTGTTGGAAAATGAGTCGGGACGTTTCCTGTTTGCCGGAGGATTTCAGGGCGATGACCCTTGTGCAGATATGGAACAGTGGTCGGTAGAAGCCTTCCGCCAGTTGAAGGGAGTTTTGGAGAAAGAATCGTTTCCTGTCAACAGCATTATTCGTCAATGGAATTATATAGAACAAATCACCGGATATGACGGAGCCGGCCAACATTATCAGTCGTTCAATAATGTGCGTACAGCGTTTTATGCGGGAAGTGATTGGTCGAACGGCTATCCTGCCGCTACGGGAATCGGGATGAACATGGGAGGTGTGCTGATTGATGTGGATGCGGCAATGTTTCACACTCCTGATGTTTTTGCCACTCCTATTGATAATAAACTGCAAGTTGCTGCCCACGCCTATTCCGAGCAGGTGCTTGAAGAAGCCCGGCAGAAAAAAACAACCCCGAAGTTTGAACGGGCCAAGAGCATGACTTTCCGGGAGCGATGTCTGGTTTATATCTCCGGTACAGCCGCAATCAGAGGAGAAGAAAGTCTGAAGGGAGTCGGTTTGGAACGTCAGTTGCAGATTACTATGGAGAATATCGCTCAATTGATAGGTGATGCCCGTTTGGTTATGTTACGTGTTTACCTGAAGAACGAGTCTGATTATGAAGAAGCTCGCAGGGGACTTGAAAGTTATGGACTGAATATTCCTGTTTCCTATTTGCGGGCCGGCGTATGCAGGGAAGAACTATTGATTGAAATAGAGGGAATAGCGATAGATTAAATACGGAAATAATATTAATAATAACAGATAAAGCTATGACTAATTTGAAAAAGTACACAAATGCCGATTTCTACAAGAACGGCGTATTTCAGCAAGAGATTGCCATAGAGGCAATGAAAGAAATGTTTGTCCACTATAACATTCCCTTTACCGGATTTATGGCCGAGAATATGTGGGTAACGGATTTTGGTCTGGGAGACTTTGAAAATGTGGGTATGGGAGGTATCTTTTGGGTGAATGACCCGAAATATGGTTACTTTGCTCATGCCATTTATTTGCTTCCGGGACAGATGATTCCTGAACACGCTCATGTGAAAACAGACTTTCCGGCCAAACATGAGTCATGGATGGTGGAGAAAGGTTGGGTTTATAATTTCTCGGAAGTAGGAGAAACGACTCCGAATGCTCCGGTGATTCCCGCCACGCATGGGCCTGTCAAAAGCAAGAATTGCGTGATACAGAAAGTAGGCGATATTTTGCGATTGAAAGAAATGGAGACTTTTCACTTTATGATGGCAGGTCCGGAAGGTGCCGTTGTTTGTGAATGGGCCAACTATCACGATAATGCCGGACTGCGTTTCACTCACCCTACTGCTACGTTATGAAAAACTGGTACCGCATATTAATATTGTTTTTAGTATCTTCTTCTTTGCTGACTTTTACAGCCGCAGCTCAACAGAAGAATACTGATACTGAGCGCGCGCTCGTCTTGAAACTGGCTGCCTACTTGAAGGATTCTTCTTACATAAAGAATACGATTCGACAAATAGAGACTGAAAAGAAAGTCGAAACCCAAATCACCGGATATCAAAAACTTCATAAGCAAGTGCAACGTATGCTTCTGTTGCAAAGCGAATTGAAGTGGCTGAATATGGAAGCGATTCGTCTGGCTTATGAGGACATGAAGCGGATCGAAGGCTTCGATGCAGTAAAGTGCCTGCCTATTTTGACCGAACTGGAACAACAAGTAAAGCAAGGATTCGGCAATATATATAGCGGTGATGAGGCTTTTTTGGCAAATGCGGAAAAGGCCGTAGCCAATAAGCGTGCTATTTTACTGGCCAACCCATTGTTGAACGGCGATAAGATATTGACCGTTCGTTATCAACTGGGAAACAGGGATCGTCGGGCAATGGCTCCCGAACTGGGTACGCAGTCGAACAACTGGAGTAATCAGGAATCAGCCCGCCGGAAAGGTTTTAACGCCGATATTGTTGAGTTAAGTAATTTGCGTGATGAAGTACAAATCCGCACTATTTATAAGCCTGACAATACTTCTTCCATTGCCGATTTGAAACTGCATTGGGATGGAGACCGTGCGATGTTTACCCAGACAATGTCTGACAATCGTTGGAATGTGTTTGAAGTAAAACTGAATAACGGCGATTGTAAGAAATTGATTGATAATCCCGAACCTGATTTGGAATTTTATGACGGGACTTATCTGCCGGATGGACGTATCATAGCCAATTCGAACATCGGTTACCAGGGAGTACCCTGTGTCAATGGGAGCGACCCTGTAGGAAACATGGTACTTTATACGCCGCAGAGTAAAAATCTCCGCCGTCTGACATTTGATCAGGATGCAAACTGGAATCCGGTGATTATGAATAACGGACGTGTGATGTATACTCGTTGGGAATATACTGACCTGACTCACTATTACACCCGTATTGTGATGAACATGAATCCTGACGGGACGGAGCAAAAGGCACTGTATGGAAGTGGTTCAATGTTTCCCAACAGTACATTTGACGTGCAACCTTTACCCGGTTATGCTTCTGCCTTTGTCGGAATCATTTCGGGACATCACGGGGTGGCACGTTCGGGACGTCTTATTCTGTTCGACCCGGCAAAAGCGCGTAAAGGAGCTGCCGGTATGTTGCAGGAGATTCCTCATCGCAACCGTCCCATCGTTGAAGAAGTGAAAGACAGGTTGGTCGACGGGGTATGGCCTCAATTTATCAAGCCTTCTCCACTCAATGATACTTATTTTCTGGTTGCCGCAAAATTGGATAAGAATGATTTGTGGGGTATCTATCTGGTAGATAAGTTTGATAACGTGACTTGTCTGCATAAAATGGAAGGGGAAGGATATATCAGTCCGATAGCCGTGCGCAAAACGGTGACTCCGCCTGCTATACCCGACCGGGTGAAAC
>ERZ780037.405-NODE-405-length-14138-cov-8.84591_pt1 | contig 14138 bp, 10 predicted proteins | sample MGYA00511854_ERZ780037 | MGnify/ENA primary metagenome ERZ780037 (study PRJEB29588, sample SAMEA2148063) | human gut metagenome | biome: human gut; feature: human-associated habitat; material: faeces | place: Denmark | collected 2008/2010 ... | reverse complement strand
ACATATGAAAAAATATATAACCTATTTTCTGATGGCGGCAGCCCTTATCGGCGGTGCCACTGCTTGCAACGAAGATGACCTGACAAAGGAGAGCAGCTTCGACAACATGACTCCATACCGTACGGCATTCGATGAATGGTTGCTCGATAACTATGTCACCCCTTATAATATCGATTTTAAATATAAATTCGAATACAAGGAATCGGATACCGACTATAACTTGGCACCGGCCGAATTGTCCAAATCAGTAGCCATGGCCAAATTGGTAAAATACTTGTGGATTGATGCCTATGTAGAAGTTCAGGGAAACAACCGCGATTTTATATGTACATATGGTCCTAAGATGATTCATTTGATAGGTTCTCCGGCTTATGATAACGGAAAGATTACCTTGGGTACGGCAGAAGGCGGTTTGAAAGTAACTCTGTATAATATCAACGCTCTGAACCCGAACAGCGTGGATGTAGAGATGATGAACCGCTGGTATTTCAGTACCATGCACCATGAATTTTCACACATCTTGCATCAGACCATCGAATTTCCGCAAGACTTCTATGCTGTGTCCAGTGGAAAATATATTGGTAACGGATGGGTGAATGTCAGTGATGAAGCGGCTTTGGGCATGGGATTCATTACGGCCTACGGTGGTTCGGAAGTACATGAGGACTTTGCCGAGCTGGTAGCGAACTATGTGACCCATGATGCTGCCTGGTGGCAACAACAGTTGAAAATAGCCGATGAGGGAGCCACATTCATTAACCAAAAGATGGAAATTGTGAGAAACTACATGAATGAAGTCTGGAATATTGACTTGGACAAATTGCGCGATATTGTACAGCGCCGTTCCGAACAAGTGAAATATATTGATTTGACAGAATTAAACTAAAAGAACATATATATGAAAAAGATATATAATCTATGGATATTGGCTTTAATATTGATTGGAGCAGGAGCATGTACCTCTGAAGTGGACGATGTTTTCGACCAATCGGCCGCCAACCGCATCAACCAGTCCATCGCCGAGTATCAGGAAGTACTGCGTTCTGCCGGTAACGGATGGGTGCTGAATTACTATCCTGCCGCTACTAAGGCTTATGGGGGATACACTATGCTGATACGCTTTCATAAAGAGGGCACTGCCGATGTGTCATGCGATCTCTTCCAGCCCGATAAGGTGAGTACAGGTGCTTATGATATGGTGAATAGTGCCGGACCCATGCTGACGTTTAGTACGTACAATGAAATATTCCATTTTTTCTCAGAGCCTTCCAATGCATTGGGTATAGGCGAAGATGGTATGGGTATGGAGGGAGACAGTGACTTTCTTATCTTGTCCTGTACCTCTGACGAAGTGGTGTTGAAGGGTAAGAAGACCGGTAACAAAATGATAATGCATCCGCTGCCGGAGAATGTAGCTTGGGAAGATTACTTGCAAAGCGTTAAACAGATTACCAATGAGGCTTATCCGGCCGCTTATGAGGTGGTGATAGACGGAGTGATACAATACACAGTGACACAGCGTTATCGCAAATTTATCTTGGAAAATGCCGATGGCAGCCAGGTAAATCTGCCTTTTCACTATACACCGGAAGGTATCAGTTTCGATGAACCGTTGTCGCTAGCTACCATGGATGTGAAAGAGTTGCGCTGGGAACAGGGTAGCATGAGTTTCACAGACGATAAAGTAACTATACGTGCCAGAGAATTGCCCAAAACTTACTCCCGCTATGAGAAATACATCGGTGAATACTTTTTTGTGTATTACCAAGGAAATACCATGCTACCTGTAACACTGGAAGAAGAATTGTTCAATGAAAGTTATCTTATGAAAGGATTGCCGTTTGATATGCGCATACGCTACAATGCAGTGGCCGGCAGTATCAGTCTGGAATACCAAATGTTGCCTGATGGCATTGTCTTAGTACCATGGACTTTGCAGGGAGGAGGATATTTGAGCCAGACACAGGGTGTTGGTATGGAAGGTTACATGGAGGAAAAAGCAGCGCCCAACCCTGGAGACAGCCATTTGGAAGATGTAACCCAAACCGTCATCTTGCAGGATAACGGTATGTGGGGCAAGTTTTTGTGCGACTCTTTTGTGGCAATAGACAATAACACAGGTAAGGATGTCCTGCAATTGGCTTATGTGACAGGATTCTTTCGTACATTTACACAGCAAGCGGCTTCCAAATAACAAACATTAAAAAAAGAAGTGAATATGAAAAAGAATATCATCTATCTACTCATCGCAGGATGCTCTTTGTTCTTAGGTGCCTGCAACGATGACGATACCCAATATCTGCCACCGGTAGAACTGCAAATAACGTCTTCTACGGTTGATTTCAAATCTGTTGGTGGTGATGGAACCATTGAGGTGGGCAACGCTGATCCTACTCTGACGGCTACTTCCAATGAAGAATGGTGTACCATCAAGGCGTGCAGTAATGGAGTGGTAAGCTTCTACATAGCTCCCAACGACGAAATGGAAACCCGTACAGCCACCATCTCACTGGTCATGGGCGAATCGTCTGCCAAGATAGGCATCACACAGATGGGTATCATTACAAACTATAAGACTGACGATTTTTTCTCTTTTGCCGAAAACAAGGCTTTCAAACAGTTTATCCGTTTTGAAAGTGAAATGCCGATAACGGTGAGCATCAGTGAAGAAGCCCAAACCTGGTTGAGTTACGAAGAAGCAGAGAATGGGTATTACATCTTGGCTGATGAGAACACAGAAAGTCTGGAAAGATTGGGTAAAGTGACGCTGGAATCCGGTAGTTTGGCTAAAGAGTATAGCTTTATGCAGTATTCCAGGAATTCTTACAACCGTTCTTGGATAGCTGATTTTAAGAATAGGGACGGATTTGCCACACAGGATGAAGTAAGTGTTATAGCCGAGAGTAATGAGGTAACTGTTTCATTCAAGAATGCAGAACTTACTTTCAAAGGAGTCCTTAAAGACGGTGTGCTCAACGTGCCTTGCGGACAATTTCTGAAGACAGCTAATGGCTTTAAACTCTACTTGGGCGTAATCTTTGAAAACGATCAATGGGGATTGAATCCGGATATAAGCTTTACGTTAGCCCCCAGCGCACTGGAAAACGGGGATTGGGTCTTGACTCCGCAAATGGACCAGAAAATCGGACTAAAAATCAAGAGTATAGCCATAGCTGCTATGGATGAGAATGACGAATTGGCGGGAGCCATGGATCTGCTGCAAGAATTGATGCTGAAACCCAACGGGGAAGCGCAAGAGATAGTCAAGACGTATAACGTTGCATTTACCTCGGCCGAGGGTTCCGATTATGGGCGTAATGATAATATCACGTTCAGTGACGGGAACTACACACTTGCACTTGACATTTATGGTGAAGATTATAAATATACCAAAAGCGGTACTTATGTGGTAGGGGCGGAAGATGGATACTACATTGATACGAATATCAATTACACATACTTTATGAAAGGAGAAGAAAAGATAGGTATCCAATCTGGTGCAATGAAATTGAATGCTAATACGGAAACCCAAAAGTATGAAATCAGTATGGAATTTATACTGGAGGATGGCAGCAAAGTAAATGCTACGTATGAGGGGGAAATATCAGGAAAAGGGTTTGCCATTTTCGATGAGTTGCAAATTCAGGTTAATAGTATAGAAGAGCTGATACGCACACTTCCTACTAACGGCGCAGTAGATGGACAATGCTATCTCAAGGTTGCATTCAATAATTGGGATATAGAAATGCGCCTTGATTTGCGTGCAGCTGCGGGGGAGAAGGTTCTTCCCGCCGGAACTTATAACGTCGGTAACGATGGTGCTGTCGGAACGTTGGACAGCAAATTCAGTAATATCTCAGTCTATTCGTATGGTTTCACTTCCCGTAAATTTAAATCAGGTAAGGTGGAAGTCACCAAATCCGGTGAAGTATATACCTTTAAGATAGACCTTACTGATACGGAAGGACAGCGTTATGTATGTACTTTCACTTCTAAGGTTACCGATATGGATAATCCCCAATAAATCACATTAAAAAGACGTTTGTTATGAATAAACTAACATATTATATTTTATCAGCCATTCTATCGGTATTGTTTTTCTCATCATGTTCCGATGATGAAAAGGCAGTTCCGGCGGCTGCTACCCTGAACGCCATCAAAGCTACCAGTCATTCATTGGAGTTCTCACTCACACCCCAACATGCAGACCAATGTGCTTGGATGTGCTATAAAAAAGGCGAGACGGCTCCTACAGCGGAGGATATTCTTAACGAAGGCATACCGGTCGATAACTCCGAGACAAGTATCCAACGGGCTATTGCCTTAGAGGCGGAAACTTGTTACATCATTCAGGCAGCTGTTGTGAGTCAAGGACGCTATTTACTTTCCGAGGCTCTTGAAATGAAGACACAACCGGTTTATGAAAATGATGTACCTGTAGTGAAACTGAAATTATTGGAAAAGGCAAGTTACCGTACCGACAATGAGCCTGGAAACGGTAACTATGTTATTCGCCTGGCCTCTGGGGAAATAGGAAAAGATGACTTACCGACCAATATTGGAGACTATCTGGTTCGCCTGGATCTTTATAATGTAGCCGACAGCGACCCGTGGAACGCTACTCTGCCGGCGGGAGAATATCATGCCGGAGAAGAGACGGCACAAATAGGTTGTTGGGATGTGGAAACAACCAATGTATTTACCCGCATTTCATCCGACCCTGCCAATGGAGTGGTTTACAGCTATGTCACAGGAGGAACCGTACTTGTTCAGCGTAAAGGCGACACCTATACCATTGATATGGATATCGTCATGGAAGACGGAGAGCCTTTCCGAGGACACTTCAAAGGTGATATTATCTTTGAAAAATATGAGCCGGAAACACCACAGGGCACTTACCAGCCTTTTACGGAAGATCAAGAGGTGTCTTTCACTTTAGCCCAAGGAAGATATTACGGCAACTGGTTCTGTCCGCATGCCGATGATATGCTGTTGCAATTCTATCATGGAAACTTCAATGAAAACGAGGTACTGACCAATGGCTATTATTTGCAATTGTCAAGCTGTTATATGCATAAATTGTTAGATTACAATATGGAAAATCCTCCACTGGAAGAAGGTACTTACCAAGTGTCTATCTTTGGAGGAAGTACACAGGGATATATGCAAATCCCCATGACTATCAACAAAGGCCAAATTTCCGACATAAACGGGCAATATTATCCTACGGGCTCTTATTTGGAGAAAGTCGATTCCAGAACAGGCAAGAGATATATTGCCTTCCTGAACAGTGGAACCATGACCGTGACACGAAGCGGTGAAAATTATGATATTGCATTCAATTTCCAAAGTGCAGACGGTCTGAACATAACATGCAATTTCAGCGGGGCATTGCCTATGGGTAATTTTAACGACAATGACAATACGAAGCCTGCCAGCCCGATGAGCACCTTGAAGGACAATGTCACATTGGCTCTGCCCGAAGAACTGACAGAGATAGAAGCTTATTATTTGGGGGAATACCTCTGTCCCGGATTGAGCTCTTGGCAAATAAATTTCTATAAAGATAAAGACGAAGAAGGGAAAGAGATAAAGTCAGAGATGATTACCATCGAATTTTTTACTGATGCGAATAAAGGAGCCACACTGCAGGAAGGGGTCTACACCATAGAACATAAGTTTGAACCTATGTATGCGCTTCCCGGATACATGATGTTCAACAAAGCAGATATCTTGTATACCTGGTATGGAGATAAGCGCAGTGATGATGAGACAGGGGCTACAGATATATTGGCTCCTATCAAGAGTGGTACCATGACTGTAAGTAAAGAAAACGACGGTTATAAATTCGTATTCGACTTCCGGGATGATGCGGGATACGAAATAACAGGAGAATGGAAAGGTACGGTGAATGTGGTGGATTATTCTAATCCTTAAACTTCCCGCAACAGACAATTTAACGATAATTTATTAAAATATAAAGATTATGAACATGAAACGAACCTTATACCAATGGGGCGCAGGTATTTTCTTCTGCTTGTCTGCTCTCACTGCCTGTTCGGATGATGACACTCCGATGGAAGAAACCATATTGCCTCCAATACCTACCGTGACACTCACGGCCGGCGAGACCGGTTACACCACTGTAAACATTACGTTGGAATCGACCAATGCCTTGCGCTGTGCTTATTTAGTAATGGAAGAAAACGAAATCATGCCCGATGCACAGGAAGTGCTGGACAAAGGTATTGTGACCACTGCCAACAAGCCGATGGATATCTTGATAGAAGAACTGGATGCCAACACGCAATATGTGGTATTGGCTGCTGCCAAAGGAGAGGAAGAAAACGTGCTTGCTAGTGTAAAGATAGCGACAAAGGCTTTCTCTGTGCCCGATAAGAAGCATACGCTCATTTTCTATTACATGGGTGACAATACCGGATTGGAAACGGAAATGGAGGCCAACCTGCGCATTATTCAGGGAGCTGCAGGGCACTTGATACGTCTGTCCGACAAAAATCAGGTAGCCGTATTCTACGATAATGGCAAACGGTCTACATTGACCAAACTGGTCATCAATGAGGAGAATAACCGGACATCGCATCAGATTATCGAAGAATATACTCAGTCTGATCTTTCTACAGACCCCGTATTCATGAAGAATGTTTTGCAAAAGGTGATGGAGGAAATGCCTGCTGACAGCTATGGATTAGTACTCTCCAGCCATGGTAGCGGATGGGTACCCAATTCTATTTTCGACAAGCATGTCATGGCACCCAGCACCCGGTTTATCGGACAGGACGGTACTCAATACATGGAAATTCCTGCTTTGGCACAGGCGCTTGAAGGACTGAAATTCGAGTACTTGTTATTCGATGCCTGCTTCATGTCGTCTATAGAAGCGCTTTATGATCTGCGAAATGTAACCGATTATTTAATAGCTTCACCGACAGAGGTGCTGGCCGATGGATTCCCATATAAGGAAATCGTATCGCAGCTCTTCCAGCAAGATTTGAAAGGCGCTTGCGAATCATTTATGAATAAATACAGACAAACGTCGGGTACTGTCGCACTGGTACAAAGCAATAAATTGGAAGCTTTGGCCGCTACTGTGAAAAACGTGGTAACTGCAGTAGGAAACAAGCAAGTGGATTTGACTGCCATTCAAGGTTATGAAGGGCTTAATCCACACCTGTTTTATGACTTGGAGCAGTATATTGAAGCACTGACCAATGACACTGATGCCTTTAAAGCGGCATTGAAAGAAGCTGTGATTTTTACAGACCACACTCCACAATTCTACAGTGCTTATAGTCAGCAACCCATCGGGCTGCCTCGCAGTTGCGGACTCAGTTGCTTTATTGACAGCAACTTGTTTCCTGATACTCAAAAAGCTTGGCTGGACACTGAATGGGCGAAAGCGATAGGTGCACGATAATCTTGCTGTCAAGGAATTATCCGAATAAATGAAAGTGTGAATAAACTCTTTTTTAGGAATATTTTTTATATCATCTGTAAATTTGTGAAAACAAGCATTTGATAATTTAATTCTCTCTAACAAGTATAAAGGCCGCTACCGACAGCTATTGGGTAGCGGTCTTTTTTATGTCGTTTTCCACACCGTTTAATTCTTGTTGCTGCTTCCTGCACAAAGTTTGAAAAACGAAAAATATCTGTCACACTGTTATGCTCCACAAGGAAAGAGTGACCCGATAGCTTTTCCTATTGTGTAAAATGGAGGCTATGAATTGATTCTCAGTGTATTTGGGCGCTTTCCGGTAAATAGAGAAAGTTTCATGCGGATAAACTATTAGTTTATCCTAAGTAAACTGTTGGTTTCACCGCATTAAACTATCAGTTTACTTAGGGTAAACTTAGGGTATTCTTAAGGGAAACAGAAAGTTCCAACCAATGAAAATCTGGCTGCTTATCTTTTTATCATAGTTGGCATGTAATGGAAAAAACATATCGTCGCTCTTATGTCGTAAAAAACACCGCTTCTTTAGGAAATATGAAGAATAACCATTACTTTTGTTGCAAATAGTTAGTCTTGAAATTAATAAAAGCGAATAATTAATACGAGCGAGATATGAAAGAACTAGATTGGGCTAATCTGCCGTTCGGCTATATGAAGACAGATTACAATGTGAGAATTTACTATCGTAACGAACAGTGGGGCGCATTGGAAGTATGCAGCGAGGAAACCATTCCTATGCACATGGCAGCCACTTGTCTGCACTATGGTCAGGAAGCGTTCGAGGGTTTGAAGGCTTTCCGGGGCAAAGACGGCAAGGTACGTATTTTCCGTTTGGAAGAGAATGCGGCGCGTTTGCAGTCTACCTGCCGTGGCATCCTGATGCCTGAGTTGCCGACGGAACGCTTTAAAGAGGCTATTCTTAAGGTTGTGAAGCTGAATGAGCGTTTCATTCCGCCTTACGAATCGGGAGCTTCCCTGTATATCCGTCCGTTGCTGGTGGGTACGGGAGCACAGGTAGGCGTACATCCGGCAAAGGAATACCTGTTTGTCGTGTTTGTAACGCCGGTAGGTCCTTACTTCAAGGGAGGGTTCTCCACCAATCCGTACGTTATTATCCGCGAATATGACCGTGCCGCACCTTTGGGCACAGGTGTCTACAAGGTGGGCGGCAATTATGCGGCCAGCTTGCGCGCCAATAAGAAAGCGCACGATTTGGGCTATGCCTGCGAGTTCTATCTGGATGCCAAGGAAAAGAAATACATCGACGAGTGCGGTGCTGCCAACTTCTTCGGTATCAAGGACAATACGTATATCACTCCGAAATCCACTTCCATTCTTCCGTCCATCACCAACAAGAGCCTGATGCAACTGGCCGAGGATATGGGCATGAAAGTAGAACGCCGTCCGGTTCCGGAAGAAGAGCTGCTTACTTTCGAGGAAGCGGGCGCTTGTGGCACCCCTGCCGTTATCAGTCCGATAGAGCGCATCGACGATGTGGAGAACGGTAAGTCGTACGTGATTGCCAAAGACGGAAAACCGGGACCTGTCTGCACGAAGCTGTATAACAAATTGCGTGCTATCCAATACGGTGACGAACCTGATACGCACGGTTGGGTAACTGTCGTGGAATAACGCATGAGCATAAAGATTACAACCCTTGTGGAAAATTCGGTTTACGGCAAGGGACTACAGGGAGAGCACGGGCTTTCCCTGCTTGTTGATACGGGTGAGCATCGCCTGCTGTTCGATACCGGAGCTTCCGACCTTTTCATACGCAATGCCCGGATACTTGGGATTGACTTGAAGGAGGTGGATTTCCTGGTACTGTCGCACGGACATCGCGACCACACCGGCGGACTGCATCACTTTCTTGCCGTGAACGACAAGGCACAGGTTGTTTGCAAGAGAGAACTCTTCCAACCGAAGTTCAAGGATGAACGGGAAAACGGAGTGATGCAGCCCGATGCTTTGGACAGCACCCGTTTCCGTTTTGTGGATGAGGTTACTGAATTGTGCCGCGGCGTGTTTGTCTTTCCGCAGTTGCCTGTTACGGATGAGGAAGATACGCATTTTGAACACTTCTTCACGTGGGTGGAAGGGCGGAAACAGGCCGATACCTTTACGGACGAACTGGCGCTGGCATTGAAACAGGGCGCTGAAGTGTCCGTGCTGAGTGCCTGCTCGCACCGGGGCATTACGAATATCATCCGTGCGGTGCAGGAGTATTTTCCGCAGACCTCGCTGAAACTGGTATTGGGCGGTTTCCATATCCGTAATACCGAGAAAGAGAAATTTGATGTGATAGCCCGTTTCCTTGAATGCCATTTGCCGCAACGGCTGGGCGTTTGTCATTGTACGGGCATTGATAAATACGCATTGTTTCACCAATGCTTTGCCGACCGTACTTTTTATAATTATACCGGTCGGGTAGAAACACTTTAATACATACGAATGGGAAAGAATAAGTTAGAGAAGTTTGCCGATATGGCGAGTTATCCGCACGTGTTTGAATATCCGTACTCGGCGGTAGACAACGTGCCGTTTGAGATGAAGGGCAACTGGCATCAACAGTTTTTCAAGAATGATAATCCGATTGTGCTGGAGCTGGGCTGCGGCCGTGGAGAGTACACGGTGGGACTGGGACGCATGTTTCCCGACAAGAATTTCATCGGCGTAGATATCAAAGGGGCGCGCATGTGGACGGGAGCTACCGAGTCCTTGCAGTCGGGCATGAAGAATGTTGCCTTCCTGCGTACCAACATCGAAATCATAGACCGCTTCTTCGCTCCGGGCGAAGTGAGCGAGATATGGCTCACGTTCTCCGACCCGCAGATGAAGAAAGCCACCAAACGCCTTACGTCCACCTACTTCATGGAACGCTACCGCAAGTTCCTGAAAGACGGCGGCACTATCCATGTAAAGACCGACAGCAACTTCATGTTCACCTACACCAAATACATGATAGAGAAGAACGGGCTTCCCGTAGAGTTCATCACCGACGACCTCTACCACTCCGGACTGGTGGATGATATTCTCGGCATCCGCACCTATTACGAACAGCAGTGGCTGGACCGCGGCCTGACCATAAAATACGTCAAGTTCCAGCTTCCTCAGTGCGGAGAGTTGCAAGAACCCGATGTAGAAATAGAAGTGGACGAGTACCGCAGCTACAACCGCAGTAAGCGCAGTAGTCTCCAGACCGGCAAATAAACAATGGTTGTCAAACAGTGAATAGTAAATCGTAAAATAGTAAATAACATGACTCTTTATCCTAAATTAATCCTCGATGCACTGGCAACGGTGCGTTATCCCGGCAACAAGAAGAACCTCGTTGAGGCCGAAATGGTTGCCGACAATCTGCGTATCGACGGGATGAAGGTCAGTTTCTCGCTTATCTTCGAGAAGCCGACCGACCCCTTTATGAAGTCCATGGTGAAAGCTGCCGAGACAGCGATACATACTTACGTTTCACCGGAGGTGGAAGTGACGATTGCTACGGAAAGCCGTCAGGCGGCACGCCCGGAAGTGGGCAAACTGTTGCCGCAGGTGAAGAACATCATCGGCGTGTCTTCCGGTAAGGGCGGTGTAGGCAAGTCCACCGTATCGGCAAATCTGGCCGTGTCCCTTGCCAAACTGGGGTATAAGGTAGGTTTGCTGGATGCCGACATCTTCGGTCCGTCCATGCCCAAGATGTTTCAGGTGGAAGATGCACGTCCGTATGCAGAGAACATCGGCGGCCGTGATTTGATTATCCCTATCGAGAAGTATGGTATCAAGCTGCTGTCTATCGGTTTCTTCGTAGACCCCGACCAGGCTACCCTGTGGCGCGGCGGTATGGCAAGCAATGCCCTGAAACAGTTGATTGCCGATGCCGACTGGGGCGAACTGGATTATTTCCTGATAGACCTTCCGCCCGGAACCAGCGACATTCACCTCACCGTAGTGCAGACGCTTGCCATGACCGGAGCTATTGTTGTCAGCACGCCGCAGGCGGTGGCTCTGGCCGATGCCCGCAAAGGTATCAACATGTTTACGAATGATAAGGTGAACGTGCCTATCCTTGGTCTGGTAGAGAACATGGCGTGGTTTACGCCTGCCGAACTGCCGGAGAACAAGTACTACATCTTCGGTAAGGAAGGCGCCAAGCAGCTTGCGGAGCAGATGAACGTTCCTCTGCTGGGGCAGATTCCCATTGTGCAAAGCATCTGTGAGAGCGGTGACAAGGGTACCCCCGTCGCTTTGGACGAGAATACCGTGACCGGACGCGCGTTCCTGCAACTGGCTGCTGCTGTAGTCCGCCAGGTTGACCGCCGGAATATGGAAATGGCGCCTACCAAGATTGTGGAGACACATAAATAAACCGGAACAGCGAAAAGATGTATCCGTATCGATTAACTTTAAATTTGAGAAGCATGAAGAGCTTGAAAGTATTATTATTGGGCGCATGTGTCGCATTATGCGCCTGTTCTTCACCGACATCCACTGTGCAGACAAACGACAAAGGAACTCAGTGGCAGTGGCAGAATGGAACGATTGTCGTTGAAACTCCCCAGCGTCCGGCAGACCGGAAAAGCGTGATAGGTCTGGCACTGCCTAAAATGGAGGTGGTGCGCGTGGGTTTCGTAGGTTTGGGGATGCGTGGCCCCGGAGCTGTGGAGCGGTTTACCCATATCCCCGGTACGCAGATCGTGGCGCTTTGCGATTACGAACAAGAACGTGCCGAGGCATGCCAGAAATATCTGAAGCAGGCATCCTTGCCCAAAGCAGCCGTATATTCCGGCGAAAAGGGGTATGAGGAACTCTGCAAGCGCGATGATATAGATTTGGTGTATATCGCCACCGACTGGCTGCATCACTTCCCCGTGGCGATGTGCGCTATGGAGAACGGTAAGAACGTAGCCATCGAAGTGCCCTCCGCCATGAATCTGAAAGAGTGCTGGGCTTTGGTCGACATGAGTGAAAAGACCCGCAAGCACTGTATGATTCTGGAGAACTGCTGCTACGACTGGTTCGAGATGAATACGCTGAATATGGCGCAGCAGGGCGTATTCGGTGAGGTAATCCGTGCGCAGGGTGCGTATATCCATAACCTGAGCCCGTTCTGGAACCATTATTGGAAGAACGGCGAGGGCGACAAGCTGGGCTGGCGCCTGGATTACAACATGAAGCATCGCGGCGATGTGTACGCCACTCACGGTCTCGGCCCTGTAGCACAGGCGCTCGACATTCACCGCGGCGACCGTATGCAGACACTGGTTGCCATGGATACCAAATCGGTTGTGGGAAAGGCTCTGGTCGAGGCAAGGACGGACTCTGCCTGCAATGGCTTTCGCAATGGCGACCATACCACCACGCTGATTCGTACCGCCAACGGTAAGGTGATTGAGATACAGCATAACGTGATGACTCCCCAGCCCTATAACCGTCTGTATCAGTTGACCGGTTCGAAAGGATTTGCCAATAAGTATCCCGTAGAAGGGTATGCGCTCGATGCCGACCAACTGACTGCTTCGGGGGTACAGCCTAAGGTAGATGATTTGAACTCGCACGGTTTCTTGCCGGAAGCGGAAATGGAAGCGCTTGTAGCCAAATACCAGCATCCTATTTTGAAGAAATACGGTGAGATGGCAAAAGAAGTGGGCGGTCACGGCGGTATGGACTTTATCATGGATAGCCGTCTGGTTTATTGCCTGCAGAACGGTTTGCCTTTGGATATGGATGTATACGATTTGGCAGAGTGGTGCTGCCTGGCAGAGTTAGGAGAACTTTCCATGGACAATAATTGCGCTCCGGTGGCGTTCCCCGACTTTACCCGTGGCGAGTGGAACGTGGTGAAAGGGTATAAGCATGCTTATGCCGCTCCCGAAGAAGAAGCCGCTGCTATGGAAAAGGCAAAAGCGTTTACTGCCAAGCTGAAAGAGCAAGGGGCTAAAGAATGGGCGCAGGCTGAAAAGAAATGATACTTTTCACTTTCGGAAAATACTTTTTGAACAAAGTTCAAACGGATTCTTAACATCATCTATAATAAAGTTTATATGGAATAAGGGACAGAAGACTTGAGTTTCAGTCTCCGAAATCCTTATTCCATATATTATTTAACTGCTATGAAAACAAATTTTTTTCTTCTGTGCCTGCTGTTGGCTATCTCCGCCAATGCACAAATCGTCTATCACGACGCTTCCGCTTTTCCTCTTTTAGGAAAAGCTACCGAGACAACCCTTACACGCTACGAACGTTTGCCGGACTCTTTACGGAATATCTCCCGTAAGCCTCTATGGGAGTTGGGACGTAACAGTGCCGGGCTTGCCGTACGTTTCCGTTCCAATTCCACCCGGATTGCCGCCAAATGGGAGGTACTGCTCAACAGGAATATGAATCACATGACCCCTACGGGCATTAAAGGACTTGATTTGTATTGCCTGCAAGACGGGAAGTGGCTGTTTGCCGGAAGCGGTCGTCCGCAAGGAAAGGTGAATGAGGCAACCATCGTGAAGGATATGCTGCCCGAAGAGCGTGAATATCTTTTATTCCTTTCTTTATACGACGGGGTGACTTCTCTTTCCATCGGCATCGACTCGCTGTCTCAAATCAGCGGGCCGGCAACGGCCCTGCCGGTGCGTAAGAAGCCGGTTGTCTTTTACGGAACAAGCATTCTGCAGGG
>ERZ780037.386-NODE-386-length-14620-cov-8.84586_pt1 | contig 14620 bp, 14 predicted proteins | sample MGYA00511854_ERZ780037 | MGnify/ENA primary metagenome ERZ780037 (study PRJEB29588, sample SAMEA2148063) | human gut metagenome | biome: human gut; feature: human-associated habitat; material: faeces | place: Denmark | collected 2008/2010 ... | reverse complement strand
TATTTTTTAGTCTGATGAGAATACAATATTTCAGGGTCGGCGTGAAACCCTTGCAATACCGGATTGTTGGGGATAGTCATATTATCCATTTCCTTTGAAGGCCACTTGTCAGTGATACGCTTCAGCTCGGCACGGGTAATGGGGATGATGGTTCCGTGGCGCGGATGAAAGTTCATCTTTACCTCACTGTCTATCACTTTAAAGTTCTTCAGATCGGTGGTTTCGGTAAACTGGTACTTCCCCTTCATATACACATCATACATCAGGATGTATTTGTCCTGACCTATCAGTTTGAAAGTTCCCGCACCTTCCACCGCTTCCGTGGTCTGCTGCTTATAGTCGGGCTGTTCCTCCCATTGACCGGAAGTAAGAGAACGAGTGGTCGCTACCTTGATCCCGTTTCCGTGCCCTTCGGTTTTATAAAACAGATGGAAGATTCCGTCTTTAAAGACGATATCACCGTCTATGCAAGATTTCTTGTTTTCAGGGATGAAAAGCGGTTTCGGTTCACCTTCCAGGTCGGTGAAATCTTGGTTGGCATAGGCATAATAAATCACGTCCGCGCCGTCACCGTATTTCATCGACCAATAAACCATATATTTTCCGGCTTCCGGGTCAAAGATAGTTTGCGGTGCCCACACCCGTTTCAGTTTCTCCTGTCCGGCATAACGCTTCTGCATATTGACGATGGAAGAAGTCCAATTCACCAAATCGGTGGATTTCAGCAACACCATGGCACGGTTGGAGTCCCAGCCGTTGTCCGAAACCATATCAGTCACCACCATATAGAAAGTCTTTCCATCCTCGCAACGCAGAATGTGCGGGTCACGCACGCCACCGGTAGAGCTGATGATTTTGGAGTCGATGACCGGCTTGTTGTCGTTCAGTGCCCAGTAAGTGTATCCATCCGTGCTTACCGCATAACATACGGCTTCCTCGCTGATGTGGTTACCTGTGAAATAGGTAAAGAGATAAGCTATGTAATCTTTTTCGGCTACATTGTTTTGTTTGAAAATAGTCTGCTGCGCCCCTGCCATCCAAGGCAGCAAACAGGCAAATAAGGTGATAAAAAATTTGTTTTTCATATAATTAGTCCTGAATTTGTTTGATGCAAAGATATAGTATAGGAACCTATTTTCAGGTATATAAATCTTTCAAAAGAGGGACTTTATTCGGTCAAATGGGGGAAAAATGGAAGTTTTACATCTTTTTAATCTACTGTAAGGATTTCCTCCAATCCATACAGTAGATATCAATTTAATGAGGGTTTGCTTGTGATCATTTGGTATAAAATGTATTCAAAGAATGGGGTTGCAACATTACCTCCAAATATTTCCCAGCCAACTTAACACTCAATTTCTGTTGTTCATCACTAAAATTCCCTGCTATTACCAAATATTGATTTTCGGGGGTCAGGAATATAATAACTGGTTGATTATTCTCCCCCTTCATCTTGTATTGTAACATTTTGGATCCCGGAGCCACCATTTTGCTATAATGCTTTACCGCATAATACTCCGGGGTATAAACAAACGTACGCTTTTCCGAATCCACACGAATCAACGCATTCTGTTTCCATCCCCACGGACTTTCACCTTTATCGGTCAAAATACAATTCCAAAAATTATATTCGCAACATCCATTCCCTAAATAGTGATTTATCAACTCGAATGTATGTTCTGCCGCCTTCCAATCAAAACTACCCCAACCGCATTCGCTTTCCGAACAGATATATTCCCATTCGGGATGCTGTTTTCTTATGGAAGGAAGTATTTCACGTCCTTCCCATTGAAATCCCATACCACGAATACAGTTACATAAAGCCGTATCAGCAAGAATTGTTTCCACATGATCTTGACGATTCGTATTAAAAGTACCTAAATAAAGCTTTACCTCAGGATGCATTTGTTTCAAAGTAGGAGCCAAGTATTCTTTATTAAAACGAATCGTACCGGCAGCAGTCCAGGCACAACCAGGATAAGGAGTATAACTATATGCTTCATTCTGATACATCACCATATCAATAGGAATTCCTTGTTCCTTATAAGCATCTATAAAACGACAAAAATAATCTGCATAAGTCTGCAAATAACGCGGGTCCTGAATCATAAAGTCTGTTGTCGCAAGCTGACGAGGAAAAACTCCATCACGGGCATCAGTCAACTTCATTTCATTCTCATCAACCTGACCGCCTGTAGCACCATATAATAAATAATTCTGTTTCTCTGACAAACTATTAAACGGACTACTTAAAACCGGATAATCTCCATTTATTTTCATCCAGCTTGGAGGACACCAAGGTGATATCCAAAATGTAAGATTCGGATTATATTTTTGTGCAGCACGTATGAAAGGAATAATAGTCTGTTTATCACGATTAATATTAAAATATCTCAATTCAAAGTCACCCTCCACTTCGTCACAACTATACCAAGAACGAGCGTAATCATTGGCTCCCATCGAAATTCGTCCACGCGTAATCCGTAAATCACCTTGCGGAGAAAATATATTATACAATATTTCATCTTGTTCAGTACGAGTTAATACCCCAAGAGCATCCCAACAAAGTTCATTGAAAGTAGTTCCCCAATTCTTGAAAACAACACCGTTCTCTGTTCCATCTACCTGCAAAACAGGATTTTGCTCTGATTTTGATTGCAACTTCACTTTTGATTTTTGCCATACATTGCCTTCGGTACTACTAATCCAAGTCACAGACTGTGCATTTACAGTCGTCGCAACAGTCAGTAACAGACCGATACAAAATAAGGATTTAATTTTTTTCATACTATTAATGTTCTAATTATTTAAATACAAAAATTATTCAACAATCCGATAACAAGATGTAGATATACATACAAGTTATCAGATTAAAATGAGATTATCAAATTTTTAATTAACAGACGGATAACCTGGATTCTGCTTCAAGTTTGGATTCGTATTTAATGTAATACGTGAAAGAGGTATCCACATCGTATGATTATCCGAATCCGGTTCTTTATCCCACCAAGTTCCCGAATTAAAAATCCCGAACCTGCATAAAGTCTGTCTACGTAAACCTTCTCCTAAAAATTCCCGTCCCCATTCATCCAATAATTCCTGTTCTGTCAATGCACTCCCATTCTCAGGATACAAACTAGAAGAACCTGCTGGATAATAACGCTTCCGTACATAATTCAGTAATTTTTCCGCTTCTGCCTTTCTACCCTGATAGAAACGAATTTCTGCCAAATAATAATAAATTTCCGCTAAACGGATCAAAGCATAATCCGATTCTATTTTACCAGCATCATCCGAACGATAGATAGGATATTTTATCAAACACCAACCTGAATTCTGATCTCCGTAAGCCATAGCCGATTTCGGAGTTTGGGTTCCACTAGAAGGATTGGGAGAGAAACTAGCAGGATCTGTATCGCGGAAAATACCTACTTGATCACGAATGTAAAGCTTGTAGGCTCCATTGTCCGAAGTAACATATTCCGTTCCATTTGCTGTTTCATAAGGCAGGTCGCCATACAAAAACATTCCTTCACGTTTGCTATTTCCTAAATTTTTATACTTTTTCAGACGCACATCATCAGGATATTTCATAAACTTACGGACCGGCTTTCCATTTTCAAAGGAATATTCATTTCCATTTAAATCTAATCCTGGCTGTAATGCATATTTGGGGTTACAATTCCCCCAATCTGTAAAACCGAAATATTTCGGAGAGAGGAACGGAGCAACCTGCCAAAACATTTCATAATCATAAAGCCAATGCATACCACCAAACGAGGATGGATAACCAAACAATAATTCATTAGACTTATCGTTATCCCAATCAAACGGCGCATCCCACCTATTATCTATATCATAGAAACCATATTCACCATCTATAATTTTTTCACTATATTTTTCAGCTTCGACCGTCTTGTCCTCATCAATCCACCAACTGGCGTTCATATACAACCTTACCAATAAAGCAGCACAAGCTCCCTGGGTCCATTGTCCCTGCTTTAAACCATTTCCATTATTACTTTCTTTTTTTTGTAACACAGGCAATGATTCCAATAACTCTTGTTCAATAAAAGCAAAAGTTTCTTTTGGATCTGATTGTGCCGGTAACTCTGTAGTTGGATAATCCGTAACAATTGGTATATTATGTACTAAATCGAATATGGACATATACATCCACGCACGTAAAACACGTGTTTGAGAAATAAAATCATCAAACTCTTGCTGTGAAAAACCAAACTTTGCAGGATTCAGCTTACTTATATCAGAAATACTGGCATTACACTGAATGATCCCTCTGTAAGTATCTTCCCAAATTGCATTAACATACCAATCATCAACAGTCCAAGTATGGTAATGATAACGGAAATATTCACCACCATTATACCAATGTTCCTCTCTTTGCACAGTCATATAATGGTCGGCAGAAAGTTCGCCAAACCAATACATCGCCCTACAACACAACCAATATCCGTGTCCGAAAGGACGTACAAACGCCTGAAGAACATTCTCCTTGGTTTGATAGAATCCATCCTGAGGTACAATATCATAAGTAGTTTCCGACAAATCCGTACATCCCACTGACGCCAACATCCCTAATCCCAGAAATATATTTTTTAATTTAAACGTTTTCATAAAGTAATAAATTTAGAAGTTAAGTTGGATACCAAACAAGAATTGACGTGAAGACGGATAATATCCGTTCTTACTGTAAGGTAAGCCGGGTTCCATACCATTTACACAATATGCATCCTTATCTAGTCCTCTGTGATATCCGCTGATAGTAAACAAATTACGTCCTGTAATATAGAAACGTGCCTTTTCAACCCACTTATTATTTATATTCCAAGTATACCCCAATGTAGCGACGTCCAACTTCATAAAATCACCATTATGTACAAAATAACTGCTATGCACATTTTTTCCTGTAGTAATTTCCCTATTTTCCTTGTAAGCGGACTCCAGCACATTCGTATTCGGAGCTGCATCCTGCAAGCCATAATACAAATCATGGACATCATAAATCTGATAACCCAAATTACCTCGGAAATACAAATTCAAATCTAAATTTTTGCATCGGCAAATGATGGCTTGTAAACAGCCATAAGCAACCATAACCATTTAGAATAAAGTCGCTGTATTTCAGCGACTTTTATTTTTGTATCTATTCCTGTCAATTCTGACAGACTGCCGATTTTCAGCATCTTTTTGCACCATAATTCTACCGCCGAACAAATAAGCAGGCTCCTCGCACTCATCATAGCGACATCTTAGGCACGATGTGAGACGCTATGAGAATGAGCGGAACCGCTATAGAAGACACAGCGTGAGACGCTGTGAGAAATTGTGAGACGCGTTGAGACGAAATCGACGAAATTAAAGGCGACTAATATATGGAGGTACAGAGAAAATGCCAGTGGTGCGGCAAACCATTTATAGCACACACGATGGTAACACGGTTTTGCAGCAAATCGTGTACAGAAAAAGCGTATAAAGACAGGAAGCGTAAGCAGAAATTGCAGGAGTACGAAGCGAGACAAAACGAGCAGCCGATGCAGGAGGTCGGCATTGTGGGAGGCAAACCGTTCCTCTCTCCAGCCGAAGCCGCTACCCTTTTAGGCATCAGTCGTGCCACCATCTATCGGCACATGGCAGCCGGTATTATTAGGGCTTTGCAACTTCGTGGGCGTACCATCATACGCAAATCCGACATTGAAAAGATGTTCGACAATGCGCCCGACTACAAGAAACGCAGCTATGGACGGAAACAGACCGTCCTCTATTACACCACGAATGAGATTTTGGAGAAATACCAAATCCAGAAGAAAACCCTGTATCGTCGTTGCAAACTATACAACATCCCAAAGGTTGAAGAGGGTAGCCGTGTGTTCTACAACCGCACCCTCATAGACAAGTATTTTGCCGACCTTGCCGAAGAAATCAATCCGGACTGTTATTACACGCCGGAACAGGTCATGGAAAAATACGGTATGAGCCGCAATGCCGTTGTCACCTTTGCCCTGCGGCACAACATTCCCCGAATCAACCGCCATCACGAGGTGTATTATTCCCGTGCCCATATAGACGCTATCAAAGAAAAGCAGGACAAGCTGAATCCCGACTATTATACCTATTCGGAAATCACCGAGAAATACGGGCTTACCAAGATAAACATCAGCTATTATGTCAACAAATACGATATAACGAGGTTCAAGCAAGGAAGCCGGACTATGGTATTACGCACCGAGTTTGACAAAGTATATCGTGAGCACCGAGACGGTACATATACACCCAAAAAGCGCGAAAGCAAATCCGGTCAGCAGGAGCAGAAAGAGCCTTTTACAATTCCCGACGGATATTATTCGTCAGAACAGATTGCAGTCACATATCAGATGACCAAGAAAACCATTTGCAGGCTGTGCTGTGAAAACGACATCCCGAAAATCAGTCATGGAGGGTTCAACTATTACGAACAACTGGCAGTAAACCGTTTCTTCGCCAAATACAAGGCAGCTGACAATATCAAAGAATGGATTGGCGCAGAACAGATGGAAGAAATATACGGTATGAGCAAAGATGCCAGATGCTCGTTTGTACATCGCCACAAAATCCCCTCACGTGTAGTCTATGGCAAAGTCCAATACTCCAAAGACCATATCGACATAATCAAGAACGGCGGTTTCGACCAACGCGAAAAGTATTACAGCGTAGCTGAAGCCATGGAAAAATATGGTTTGCGCAGAGATGATATCTATAACTATGCACGCTATAACAACATCCGAAAAATGCACCACGGCAAATCCATGTTCCTGCTAATAGAGGATTTTGATAATGTGATGGCTGAAAAATCCGTCACCTGAAAATTATTCCATTGCAGATAGGAAAATTATTCAACAATGGGCATGGTCTGCATTGAACCATTTTGTTGGTTTGCAGCAAATTATTAACAACAATATAATATAGTAGAGTATGCACGAATGTAAAACTGTAACATTGAGGACAAGACCTCTAAAGAACAAAATGTTGTCGTTCTATCTGGATTATTATCCGGGATATAGAGACAAGGAAACGATGAAAGTAATCCGTCATGAATCGCTTGGCATTTATATCTATGCCAACCCGAAGAACAAACGGGAGCAGAATTTCAACGATGTAATGACCGAGAAAGCCGAAGCCATCCGTTGCCGCAGATTTGAATCTGTCGTAAATGAACGGTATGACTTCTTCGACCGGTACAAACTAAAGGGTGATTTCTTGGAATACTATCGTCAGCAGCTCCGCAAGCGCGATCAGAAATGGGAGTTCGTTTATCTCCATTTCAAGAACTTCGTACACGGCAAATGCACCTTTGAAGAAATAGACATCGACCTGTGCAACAAGTTTCGGGAATACCTTCTGAGCGCCAAAAAACTAAGACGCAGCGGACGTATCACACGAAACTCTGCATCAGGATACTGGTCTACTTTCAGAGGATTCTTGAAAATACTATATCGCAATGGGATGATAAAGACCAATGTCAATGACTTCTTGGAAAAGATTGAAACAGAAGACACTATGAAAGAGGCTTTATCTGTTGAAGAATTGTACCAGTTAGCTGAAACGCCATGTAAAAAGCCTATTGTGAAAATCGCATCGCTGTTTTCCTGTATGACCAGCTTGCGCATCAGCGATATCCTCGCCCTACGTTGGGAAGACATAGTGGACTACTCTGCCGGAGGGAAATGTGTGCATATCATCACACAGAAAAACAAAGCGGAAGACATCATTCCCATCAGCGAGGAGGCATTAGGGCTGATAGGATACAGTTCTGAGAAGAAAGGTCTGGTCTTCAAGGGACTTATGCGTAGTTGGACACAAGTACCAATGAAAGAGTGGATTCGTTCTGCCGGAATAACCAAGAACATAACATTCCATTCGTATCGTAGAACATTCGCAACCCTTCAAGGGGCTGCCGGTACAGACATCCGTACCATACAAAGCATAATGGCGCACAAAAGCATCACCACCACGATGCGTTACATGAAAGTCGTGGACAGCAACAAGCGTGAAGCCAGCAAGAAAATCACTCTGATACGCAAGGGGTGAACACCCCTATTTTGCCCCATTATATAGGCTTAGAGTATGATTTCCGATAAATTATCATACTCTAAGCCTATATTTTCTTAAAAATTGACCGATTTACTGCACTTGTTTATAACTATCTGGAAATGTGCTTATAACTTTGCACTATCATTTCATCCAAACAACAATAGATTATGACAGATAGTATTCAAATTCACAGGAAAAAGGCAAGTTTCATACTTGCGGTAAGCGTTACTTCATACTCGGTAATCGCCACTTATCTTTACAACTGCCATCAAATAAACCTGATGGAATATACCACACCTATTATATTGAGTATCGTACTCTTAACTCTTTCATGCGCGTTTTCTCAAAGATTTTTCTATCGCCACCTTATCAAGAATAACGTATGTATTTCTTTGGGCAAGCAAAAAGAATCCATCCCACTTGAAATCACGCAGCCATCTGATACCCTTACCCCGGAAGTAGAAGTTATGGAAGTTATAGAAGTGCCGACTGTAAAGAATGATTACACAGATGGTTATGACGAACGCATAGCTGAAATAGAACGGGAAAAGGCAGAGCAGAAAGCTGACATCATGCGTGTCATGCACGAATATACCACATATAGTATGGCTGAATTTCTTTCAAAAGATGACCTTATTACGCTTCACGAAAACATAGAGTGCTTTGCCCATGGGCAATGTGATTTATACAAGCCCATACGTTCCAAATTCGACACCCCATTAAACACTCTTGATATACGGCATTTTGTATGGAATATCGGTATAAGGTTGAATATCTCGGTGGAAAAATGCGCAGAATTCATAAAAGCCATATTCCCACACGAATTGAAAAATGCTACTCTGTTCTATCTATCAAAAAATCTACGGACTACAGGTATTTGTAAAATCCCACTTGATATTCCCCTAAAAGGAGAGTATTATTTCAATTGCCTCAAAAAAGCAGATGATGAGACAGCTGGTTCTGACCGACTGAAATGATTCCGTCGCTGACTGAAAAATTACCCTCTGCTGACGAAGGTCTGCATAGTATCATTGTGTTGGTTTGCAGCATGTTTAACAAATAAAACATTTGAATCATGTCTAAGAATCAATTCACATTCAATGACCTTCCCGAAGTGCTGGGAGAGTTATGCGACCGAATCGCAAGTATGGAAAGTTTGCTGACCGAAAAACTTTCCAAGCAGAACGAAGTCAAGGAGAACACGCACGTCCCCATGACCGTGCAGGAGGCTTGCGCCTATCTCAAAATGCCGCTATCGACCTTTTATTACAAGGTTAAAAAGGACGATATTCCGGTTATAAAACAAGGCAAGCACCTCTACATCTATCGTGATGAGCTGGATAAATGGCTGGAGTCGTCCCGTAAGACCGCCGTTCTGCAAAGTTTCGAGGAAGAGAATGATGCGTTGCTCGCTTCCCATCGCCGTAAACCAAACTCTAAAAACTGGTAGGCTATGGAGAAGACGAACAATAACATCCCATCTGCTGAGGAACTGGCTATTTACATAAAGGAGGCTACCGTGAGCGTAAATACCAAATACGAACAGTCGCCTGTGGTGCTTATGGTGGATGACTCCATTATCGGAACATTGGGCAACTTCAGTGCATCCATCGGTAAAGCCAAGAGCAAGAAGACTTTCAATGTATCAGCCATTGCCGCTTCCGCATTGGCCAATGGCACTGTACTCCATTACCGTTCATCGTTCCCGGAAAATAAACGGACGATATTGTATATCGACACCGAACAAGGAGAGCCTCATTGCCAAAAGGTGCTACAACGCATTCTATGTTTGGCAGGACTACCAAAGGATGCCGATTCTGACAATCTGATTATGTTAGGTCTGCGGAAATATTCTCCCGAAATGAGACTTGCAATAGTCGAACAGGCCATTGGCACAATTCCGAATTTGGGATTGGTCATTATAGATGGCATCAGGGATTTTATGTATGACATCAATTCTCCGAATGAAGCCACCAATATAATCTCCAAATTCATGCAGTGGACTGACGACCGTCAGATTCATATCCACACCATCCTGCATCAGAACAAGAATGACGAACATGCCCGTGGTCACATTGGCACGGAACTCAACAACAAGGCGGAAACCATCATGCAGGTGGAAGTGGATAAAGATGATAAAGCAGTCAGCTGTGTTGAAGCCATTCATATCCGAGACCGGGAATTTGAACCTTTCGCTTTCCGCATAAACGAATGTGCCTTGCCTGAACTAGTGGAATCCTATATATCCAAAGAAAAGAAACTCGGACGACCGACCAAAGAACCTTTTGAGCCATATAAGGAAATCCCGGAGAGCGTACATCGTGCTGCGTTGGATGCCACTTTTGCCGATGGCAATATTACCGGTTACGACAACTATCTGGAGCGACTGAAAAACGGCTACGGATTACAGGGCGTAAAACTCGGTCATAACAAAGCGGTCAAAGTAGCTACCTTTCTCGGCAATAAACGGATGGTGATAAAAGAAGGGAAAGAATACCAATTCAATCCTGACTACCATTATTAATCTTGATGCAATTATTATATACCGGAAACTTTACTTTAGTGTCGGGGCGTACATATAGGAATAAAGCAAAGTGGTCAAGGATTGCAGTATGCAGTATTCATTCTCTACCCTTTTATAGTAGGATATGTCAAATTCTGATTCCAATCCGTCTGCCGATTCTGTGCGTACATCCTATACGGCTTGCCGTGAAGCATCAACAGGTAACTGTTGCGAGATATGCCAAGGTATAACCTCACTGCGTTACGGTTGTACATTGGCGTCCTTGCCTGCTCAGAGACTTCGCCGGTGCGGTACTCGCAAGCTCGCACCTATTCACTATTATAACAACGATTTATATGGAACAAAATATTGAAGAACAAACACAATCTCCAGAGGAGAAAAAAGAGACAAGATCCGTCTTTATCGGAGCAAAAGTAACTCCCGGTCAGAAGGAGTATATAAAATCACAGGCCAATCAATGCGGTATGACGGTAAGCGATTACTTGCTTGCCTGTGCATACAACTACCGCCCCAGACCGAGGCTCACAAAAGAAGAAACAGACCTGTTGCAGAATCTGGACAACTGTCGGTCAGACCTTGTAAAATACACTTCTGCACTTCGTGGAATGTCCACAAAGCAACGAATGATATTGTTCAATCAGGTGCCGTTCATGGTAGGCTGGCTCAAAGAACTTGGCAATATTGCTGAAAGCGTCTGCCAATTTCTCAACGCCGTAAAAGAGAGAAATAAGATTCCATCTAACGAAAAATCCGAAGAAGTATGATAGCAAAAGCTAAAGCAATATCGCATGGCATAAACGCCATCCGTTATATTACCGGCGAATCTCTGAAGAAAAAACATCCGGAGAAAATCTATCGGGTATTGGACAATCTGATGCCGTCGCAACCGGACACTATGGGGATATGGAACTCCATGCAACTGACCTTATCACGCTTCAAACCCATCAAAAACTCGGTCATCAGAATCGAACTAAGCCCCTCTGCCGAACACACCCGTTTCTTCGACATCGAAGACTGGCAAAAGCTCTGGCAGGATTTCGCTGCGGAGTTTGACAAGCAAGTGTTTACCGGTAAGGACGGAAAAGTCCGCTCCTGCCAGACCAATCTGGCTAACAGCAAATACACTGTTTGGCTACATAAGGAATCCGATGGCGAAGTTCCCCACCTTCATGCTGCTGTCTGCCGTTTGGATGAAGACGGTAAGATCAACAACGACCACAATATTCATCTTCGTGCGCAACGTGCTGCCGAACGAGTAGCAAAGAAACGGGGCTGGACTACTGCTGTACAAATCCGACACACCAATATCCACCAGGTGAATCGTGATTGCATGGATGCGCTGAGATCAATGTCTGAATGGTCTTGGGAAGAATATAAAAATGCCCTCACCAGAAAAGGCTACTCTGTACACGAAAGAAAGGATGCGCAACACGTTATCAGGGGCTACGCACTTGTAAACGGTAATACCAAATACAAGGCTTCCGAATTGGGAGTTGCCCGGAATCTGATGATTTCAAAACTTCCTAAAACATGGGACAAGCTGCATCATAAGCCGCAAGTCACCGCTGTTAGCAATCAGCCTAAGGAAGCTCAAACAGAGCAGAATTTCAAACCGTCAACATCCGCAGAGCATACCAGATATAGCACTTATCATCCCGATACTATTTCCTATACGCTTAATCATGACGATAAGGAACATCGGTTCTATATTCCGGAAAAAGTACTTGAATGTTTCAACGATGAGTTTGACTACAGAGATACAGAGAACAGTCAGGAACTTACCGATATGGCTGTAGCTATTTTTGTAGGACTGCTTGAAACGCCAAATGTTGCCACCGGAAGTGGTGGTGGAGGTTCACAAAGCGATTTGCCTTGGCGAGATAAGGACGATGATGATTTACAATGGGCACGTAGATGTGCTCGTGCTGCCGGTCGCCTGCTCGGAAAGAAACCAAAATCAGGATTAAAACGATAACCACATGAAACCGAACATGAAAATCTTTGATATATTTTCACCCAAGTGAAATATCAAACGATTTTCATCGTGAGAGAGAACGATAGTGAACGGCTATCAGACTCTCATAAAAATTTTATAAACCATAATTTTTTTTGATAGTATGAAAAAGAAATTCGACTTTTCCGCAGAAATGGCAGAAGCGGAAGCCATAAAGTCCAATCCGAATAATGAGTCTTTGGAGGAAGAAAACCACCTACTCGATATCAATGCACAAGAACTTGCCAAACTGAACGACAACGTGTTCAAGTTGAGAACGGAAGTTGAAAATCTGTCCGGCTCTATACGAGAGTGTAAGCCTATCATTTCTTCAGAAATGCAGAAGTTGGCAGTGGAATTTGGGGCAAGGCTTCTATGCGATTTTCTCAGTCAGATTGAGAGTAAATGCAAAGAAACCGAGCGAAGAATGAAGAAATCCGGCAATGCCATCCATATTCCGGCTACCGCATTTTACATCACTGTTATAATACTGGTAGCCCTATCTTCTTTTTTCGTCAGCATGATAGTGGCAAACGTTGAGATATTGCATTCAAACCTGATTTGGAAAGCTGTTGCCATCTGTGCCCTTATTGCAATTTCGGGGACTGTCATGGCTATAATCGTACCGAAGATTTTGGATAAATGGACATAATTGAAAGTTACCGAATCTTTAGAAATCAATTATCATTGGCATTTGTTTGGTCATATCAGAGGCTATAACAATCCTGTAACCGCCGTAACAGTTACGGTGGTTACGGAATTGTTGTATAGTTCTGCGATTTGACATTTGAACTAAAAGTGCATACAAGCCATACTTCAATCAACATAGCTATTTTCTTTGAACTTGTCGGGTACATGTCGGATACTTGTCGGGCATCTTTTACGTTTTATTTAACAATGACTGAGCTTAGTGCATTTTCACTTAGACTTGCTAACTTAGACCGTTTTTCTCCAAATGATCGCACAGAAGTTACATACCAGTAAAATGCTATTTGCCAAGCGACTTGAACATCTTGGCGATACAACGTTTCTTTTGTTCCATATTTGGATGGACATAAAGATTGAGCGTGGTACTGATATTTGAGTGTCCCAGCAATACACTGACTGTTTTATAGTCACAATTGCTTTCTATACAGCGAGTCGCAAAGCTATGCCTAAGCCCATGAAATTTCAATTTTGGGATACCAAGGTGCTCCATCAACCGTTTGTAATAATTGCGATATGTTCGTGGTTCTGTGGGCAATGGTTCATTGGTGAGTATGTAGTAATCCGCATTTACCACTTTTTTCAGTGGTTTCACCAAAGCAAGCAACTCCTTGCTCATAGGAATTTCACGGCAGGAGTTCTTTGTTTTAGGCGTATTGATAACCAGCTCAGTATGTTTCATTTCACCTTCGATAATATAAATACGCTCTATGGTACGCTGAACGCTGATAGTTCCGCTATCCACATCAATGTCACTCCAGCGTAAAGCACAAACTTCACCAATACGAAGTCCGGTGCTTAGGCTTATATAGATGCCTAAATTACGGAATGTGAAATTTTGACGAATGTAGTCCAATATTTTCTTGTGATGGGCTACAGTCAACACCTCCAGCTCCTTGTTCTTTTCTGTTGTAGGATATTTTATGTCCCATTCTGAATAATTCATCCATTCGTGTTTTACTCCGAACTTCATCACCATTTTGAGCACAATAAGAATGTCTTTTACCGATTTTACACTCATACCACCATTGAGTTTTTGTAGTACAAAATCTTGTACCGCTTTCTCGCTTAACACATCACTTTCACCAAAATATGGTAAAAGATGGTTTTCCAGAATCAACATATAAGCTGCAAATGTTGATTGCTTCACATACGGACGCTTGTCTTCTCGCCAAGCCATCGCAATTTCTCTAATTGATTTCTTTGTCATAATTGCTTTTTTAGGGGTTTCCTATAATTAGAGAAATATAATGGGCAATGTTCCAAATCTGAGATTCCCGGAGTTTAGTGGGGAGTGGAGCAGTCAACCG
>ERZ780037.366-NODE-366-length-15139-cov-5.74927_pt1 | contig 15139 bp, 10 predicted proteins | sample MGYA00511854_ERZ780037 | MGnify/ENA primary metagenome ERZ780037 (study PRJEB29588, sample SAMEA2148063) | human gut metagenome | biome: human gut; feature: human-associated habitat; material: faeces | place: Denmark | collected 2008/2010 ... | reverse complement strand
CAAACCAGTTGAACGAATTCCGCGCATCGGTGGAAAAGCTTATGGAGGAAGGAGTAGGCAAAGACGAAGCTATCTTCCGTCTGCTGAAAGAGACAATCATCGCTTCCGAACCGATCCGTTTCGAAGGCGACGGCTATTCCGAAGAATGGAAACAGGAAGCTGCACGCCGCGGACTGACCAACATCTGCCACGTCCCGGAAGCTCTGATGCACTACGTTGACAATCAATCCAAATCCGTACTTATCGGCGAACGCATTTTCAACGGCAAACTATTGTTAAAAGAACCGGAGTTGCACAGCCGTTTGGAAGTGGAATTGGAGAAATACACCATGAAGGTTCAGATTGAAGGCCGTGTATTGGGCGACCTCGCTATCAACCACATCGTGCCGACTGCCGTGGCTTATCAGAATCGCCTGCTCGAAAATCTTCGCGGAATGAAGGAAATCTTCTCTGCCGAAGAATACGAAGTGTTGAGCGCCGACCGTAAAGAGTTGATTCGTGAGATCTCCCACCGGGTGACCTCCATTAAAATACTGGTCCGTGAAATGACCGAAGCGCGAAAAGTAGCCAACCACCTTGAAAACTACAAGGAAAGAGCATTTGCATACGAAGATAAAGTGCGTCCGTATCTCGACCAGATACGAGATCACATCGACCATTTAGAAATGGAAGTAGACGATGAAATATGGCCTCTACCGAAGTATAGGGAACTGTTATTTACTAAATAAAATGTTTTCAAGATTGCACGAAAGCTACCGCTTTTGTGCAATCTTTTTATAGATTCGTTCATTTTCTCATTTTTTATTTTTACTTTTGTGCTGTATAACACAGTTTTGTAGCACCCATGGTAAAAATGAATATGTCAGACATAGATATTTCGGAACCGTTATCCGACATGTTAGCTCCTTTAAACAATGAGCAAAAGGAGTTTCTGATGAATAATTATACGATACAGACCTACAAAAAGAATGAAACCATTTATTGTGAAGGAGAAACCCCCTCTCATTTGATGTGTCTCATCAGTGGCAAAGTAAAAATCTTCAAAGATGGTGTAGGAGGAAGAAGTCAGATTATTCGCATGATCAAACCGCGGGAATATTTTGCGTACCGCGCCTACTTTGCGAAACAGGACTTCGTTACCGCTGCAGCTGCTTTTGAACCTTCCGTTGTCTGTCTGATTCCTATGAGTGCTATCACCACCTTGGTTGCTCAGAATAACGATCTGGCCATGTTCTTTATCCGCCAACTTTCTATTGACCTCGGTATCTCCGACGAACGTACCGTCAACCTGACACAGAAACATATCCGCGGACGTCTGGCTGAATCGTTGATGTTCCTGAAAGAGAGCTACGGGCTGGAAGAAGACGGTTCTACCCTAAGCATTTATCTTTCACGCGAAGATTTGGCTAATTTATCGAATATGACGACTTCAAATGCCATTCGTACATTATCTCAATTCGCTGCAGAACGATTAATCACAATTGACGGAAGAAAGATAAAAATCATCGAAGAAGAAAAGCTGAAGAAAATAAGCAAAATTGGATAAAAAACTCTTTTATGCCAATTGCGCCGCTTTAAACAGTGAACACACATATAGAAAATATAATTGCAGACATCAAGCGTGGTAACAAACAAGCTTTCAAAAAGCTATTTGATGACTACTACCCTATTCTTTGCGTTTTCTCATTTCACTATGTTGAAGATAAAGAAGTCTGCAAAGATATTGTTCAAGACGCATTGTTGGCTTATTGGGAACGAAAAGAAGACTTCAACGATATCTTGAAAGTAAAAAGTTTCCTTTATACTGTCACTCGAAATAAATGTTTGAATTACCTCAAACACGCACAACTAGATATTCCTTTTTTTCACGGAAAAGAAGAATATGACAATGGATTTGAAGCTGAGATTATTGAGCAAGAAACATTTCGCATTGTTCGCAAAGCGGTAGAAGAATTACCTACTCAAATGCGGAATATCATCTTATATTCAATGAAAGGGTTAAAAAACAATGAAATTGCTGACAAATTGCAAATCTCAGAAGGAACTGTCCATAAGTTAAAAAAAATAGCTTATCGCAAACTCCGAGAAAGCCTAAAAGGAATTAATTACATCTTATGTCTTTTTCTATGCAAATAAAGTAACTTTTTGATTACCCCATTTTTTCATTTGGATTGTTTTATATACGAACCAATTGAAAAAATGATGGAATCATTTAAAGAAAAATTTAAGATTGCTAAAGTATTAGCCTCCATATTCACTCATTCGTCAACCTTGGAAGAGAATGAGAGTTACCATAAATGGATTAATGAGAATCCGGAACATCAAAAGATAGCCGACCGGATATTAAATCAGAGGACATATGAAGAACACTCACTGTTGATAAAGAGCTTTTCCTCACAAAAAGCATGGGAAAAGATTTATCCTCTGTTAAATGGAGAAAAGGCACCTAACCTTTTTCTGTGGAAAAGAAGTATGAGATATGCAGCCCTTATCTTACTACTCATGATACCGGTTTCCTATCCTATATATAAATGGATATCTGAAGAACCGATTAGCGAAATCAATCCCGGCACACATGGCGGAGAAGTTACATTAAGTAACGGCACTACATTCAAAATTCCGGAAGGAGCTTTACCAGAAGGGACAAGCAAGATGTTTATCATTGATTCCAAAGGTATCAATTATCAAATGCCTACCAATAAACCTCAAATAAAAGAAATCAAAAACACCCTGCAAACACTACATGGAATGGAATGTCACATAACCTTGTCAGATGGAACGAAAGTACATTTAAACGCAGAATCCCAATTGATATATCCTGTATGCTTCAGTAACGAACAACGTATTGTCCAAATCAAAGGAGAAGCATATTTCGATGTTGCTCCAGACAGTGAACATCCATTTATTGTCCAAACACCATATACCTCTATTCAAGTGACAGGAACAACTTTCAATGTCAGAGCCTATCCAGACGAGAATATTGAAAGCACTACACTTATTAATGGATCTATAAAAATTAAAAGTAAAAACGAAGATTTCGAATTAACTCCCAACCAACATTTCATTTTTGACAAGAATTCCAAAAGAAATACTGTAACCAATGTAAATACAGAATTATACACATCTTGGGAATCCGGTTCATTCATATTCAAAAATATCCCTCTTGAGAGTGTCATGTCATATCTTTCTAAATGGTATGGATTCAAATACACATTTGAAGATGATGCTGTCAAACAAGTAAAAATTGGAGCCTATCTTAATCGATATGCAAATATGAATCCGATTATTGACATGATAAAAGAACTGAACCTGGTAGATATAAAACAAAGAGAAGGCGTTCTGCATATCTCTTATAAATAATTACTAATACATTATAACTAACGCTTATGAAAAGACGAGCACATTCCTTATTCAGAGGGATATCGCGTACGAGCAGAAATATTATCAAGCTCTGCTTTTTATGCGTATTCTCTCTATCTTCACTTATGATTCAGGCACAAGACAACCAGAGAATATCGGTTGATCTTAGAGAAGAGACTTTAGAATCAGTACTCTGGTACCTGCAAAATCGAACAAAATTTATCTTTATGTATGCAACTGAAGATATCGCTAACATTACTGATATCAGTGTAAGAGCAAAAGACAAAACAATTACCGAAATTTTGGACGAATGCCTGGAAGGAACTAATCTCACTTACGAAATTTCAGGTAGTGCTATCGTTATCAAGAAAAGAAAAACTGACAAAATCACTATTAGCGGTTGGATACGTGACACAAGCGGTGAAGCACTTCCGGGAGCTACGGTCAGTGTTCGAGGATCAAAGCAAGGAGCTATTGCCGGATTGGACGGACACTACACCTTTAGCATTCCGGCACAGGAAGGACTAATATTGACCTATTCGTTCATCGGAATGGAAAAGAAAACAGTCAAATATACAGGAAAGAGAACCATCAACGTCACTCTAAACAATTCCTCAAATACAGAAATAGACGAAGTAGTGGTAACCGGTTATCAGAACATCCAGCGACGTGACCTGGTAGGTTCGATCACTACCGTCAAAGCCAAGGATATCATAATGCCTTCGTATACCACTATTGACCAAATGTTACAAGGACGTGTGGCAGGTATGGTAGTGACCAATACCAGTAGCCGCGTAGGTACTGCTCCCAAGATTCAGATTCGTGGTACAAGTACACTATTAGGTAATCAGGACCCGTTATGGGTAGTAGACGGAATTATTCAGGAGGACCCATTAGAATTGGATGCGACCTCTCTAATGACCAATGACTTAAAAAATATCATCGGTAACCAGATATCTTGGCTGAATCCGGCCGATATTCCTTACTTCCTTTTGGTGGTGAATTGTTTACTAACAACACACATCAATACTCTTACAACATACAGAACAAGTTGCAATTCAGTAAGGCTTTTAATGATGAGAACCGATTGAATGCACTAATAGGTATGGAATTGCGTTCTACTACCAACAAAGGAATCAACAATACGGTATGGGGATATGTTCCCGATAGAGGAGAAGTCATCACAAGCCCGACCACCTTACAAGCTTTCGAACCGATTACCGGTTCTCAAAACAGCGGTTGGGGCATTCTACAAAGAATATATGACGGTGGTTGGAGAAAAGTTAATACTACAGATAATTTCTTCTCTGTATTTGCCACACTGGCCTATTCATTCAAAAATCGCTATGTAATAAATGCCAATGTACGTAATGACGCATCCAACCGCTTCGGACAAGATACCAATCATCGTATTGACCCAACCTACTCATTTGGTTTCTCATGGAGGGCTTCAGAAGAAAGGTTTATGAGAAAATATGTGGGCTGGATAACTAACTTAAACTTCCGCGGCACTTATGGTATTCAGGGAAATGCACTCACACGTCTTAGCCCGGATCTAATTCTGAATCAAGGAACAGTAGCTGATCTATACAATAGATATCAATCTACTATTTCCCAGATTCCGAACCCGACTCTGTCTTGGGAACGTACCAAATCATGGAATTTCGGAATCGATCTGGAATTATTTAATCTGTTCAACATGAATCTGGAATATTACACAAGACGCTCTAATGCGATTGTCGAATTAGACCTGCCTTATGAATATGGAATTTCTTCTATGAAACGTAACGGAGGTATTATCCACAACAGAGGTATCGAATATACATTGACTTTTACTCCGATACAAAAACGTGACTATGCATTAAGTGTCAGCCTGAATGCATCTAAAAACTGGAACGAGGGCGGGCATACGGATATCGAAGTCAAGGCTAGTGATTTTCTGAACGGACGCTCGGATATCATACTCAAACAAGGTTATCCCCTTAGTAGTTTCTGGTCATACTCATTTGCCGGTCTGAATGGACAAACCGGAGAACCTCAATTCAACCTTCTGGATATTCCGGATGACCAACGAAGCCGATTGATAGACCCGACCACCTACCTGGTTTATTCAGGGCAAAGAGATCCCTATTTTACAGGTGGATTAAGTTTAAGTTTCCGGTATAAATCACTGACTCTGAACAGCAGTTTCTCACTCTTGCTTGGCAACAAAAAACGTCTGCCCTCGCCCTACTCGCAGTTTAGCAGTTCCTACTATATGCCAGACCCATATACGAATATAAACCGTGATTTGTTAAACCGTTGGAAAGAGCCGGGAGACGAAGCACATACTATCATACCTTCACTGCCTAAGGGCAATATGTCTCTCATACAATTACCTAATGGAGAGAGTACTTTCAAAATCCCGGTATGGGAGCAGTCTGATGCTATGGTTGTAAGTGGTTCATTCCTACGCTGCCGTAATATCGGTTTATCTTGGCAAATGAAACGCGAATGGTGCGAAAAGATATACATGAAGAACTTGTCACTCAACTTCAACATGGATAATATCTTCGTTATCGCCAGCAAACGTTTCAACGGGTTCGACCCGGAAATCAGCAATAGTGTACTTCCGCGCAATTACTCACTAGGTATTAACATTGGTTTCTAAAAAAAATAAAAGATGAAAAAATTTATATATACAATTATAGGAATCGTTTTATTATCACTGTCCTCCTGCTCCGACTTTCTGGAACCGAAATCCCAAAGCGAATATGTTCCTAAAGACGCTAACGCCCTCCAAGAGATGCTAATCGGCAGTGCTTACCCCCAACATAAGTCAGGCAACAATTTACTAGGTTTTTTAAGTTTCCTCGATGATGATGTCCAGTTCCACAAAACCGGGTATGAGTTCGATTCCAACTCATCAGGATATGTAGAATCCAAGAAAGCAGTTTTCACATGGCAACCGGATATGTTCTTCATAATGGAAAAGAACAGTCCCGTTGTTTACAATATCTGGGAAGGTTACTATAAATTTATTTTAGGGGCAAATGCCGCACTTGATTATATTGGTGATGTAAACGGAACAGAAGCTGAAAAGAACTATGTGATTGCCCAAGCTTTAGGTCTAAGAGCATTCTACTACTTCATGTTAGTCAATCACTTCGGTGCACCTTATAATTATGACAAGCAAGCAGCGGGAGTACCTCTTAAATTGACAAGTAACCTACTGCCCGAAGAAGATTTATTAATGACACGTAATAGTGTAGAAGAAGTTTATAACCAGATTATAGAAGATTTGAGCGAAGCGGAACGGTTGTTTCTCACTTTATCGAAAGATAAGCAATACGAACCGAACTATTTAATCAGCCTTCCTATGATACAATTATTGAAATCCCGTGTTTTCCTTTACATGGAAAATTGGAAGGATGCAGCGATATATGCCGACAAGGTAATCAATGAGTGGTCTTTCTCTTTAATCAATTTGAATAATCTGCCTTCTACGTCAACAGTAGAACCTTATTACAATTTCACGTCTTTGAAATCATCAGAAGTAATCTGGCTATATGGAAATGTATCTGATCTCACAGAATTTAATAACGAAACAGTATCTCGTGAAGAGGAAGACCCCGATTATCCCGGTTGGGGAATAAATATTACCTACTATCGGAAAGCCTTCACAGCTTCCGATGATCTGTTGGAAAGTTTTAAAGTTGGAGACTTAAGAAAAGAAAAATACATAGCTAAAGAATATAACAGAATAAATAACAGTTTTTATCCGGACTATTACAGTTCTTTCGGGAAATACCAACTATCTGCAATGGGCGAGCCTAATGGTTCAGAGAATTTTGCACTCTCTTTTAGACTGAGTGAAGCATATCTGAATCTTGCAGAAGCTGCTGCCTACAATAACGAAGAAAGTAAGGCGCTTTCAGCTATGAGAACTTTATTGGAGAATCGTTACGAACCAGAAAAGTTAGTTGTCCCTGCCGGATTGACCGGTGAGACGTTGAAAAACTTTATCAAGGCAGAAAGAAGAAAAGAACTCTGTTTTGAGGGACAACGCTGGTTCGACCTGAGACGCTACGGAATGCCTCAAATCACACACGAATGGGAAGGTAAAACATATACGCTAAAATCTAACGACCCTTCTTATACCATGCCGATTCCGGATGAAGTATTGATTAAAAATAAAAGACTGGAACAAAATCCTTTGGCTCCTAAACGAGAAAACTAATGCTAATAATTTCAGTAACTTAAAAAAGAAACAAATATGAGAAATATATATTTATTATGGGGACTCCTCACTTGCATAGCATTCACCTCATGCTATGAAGAAGATGCACTTACCCCCACAGAAGGAGGCATTGAATTACGTTTCAAAGTTCCCCAAGGAACGAATAGCTGGGATGATGACATCTCACAAATACAAAAAGATTTCGGCGTCTATCTGATTTATAAAGATTTGCAAGATGAAGATTTCAATCGTAGCTGGACAGGAGGTGCATCCACAAATTATAAAGGGGAAGGGTGTATCAACGATGAAATGGCGAAGTTCTATACGGAATTTATGAAGAAACATGTATTCTCCTACCTCAATAACGAAAAGTGTAAAAAGGTTACAAGCAAATTATTACCGTTATATTGGTATATGGCTTATAATGTGCATATAGCAACGGAAATAGATTTGGGAGCAGTCGTTATCAAACAAAATAATGCCATGCACGAAATCATTAATGGTCTGGATTACTGGAGTACCTGTTTATTCGGACCTCAGGCAGAAATGACCGACAAATATATTATGCCGGACGACCAAGTAACGTTCAGCCAACGTCGGAAAATGATTCTCGGTAATATCATAAAGGCTGCTGTAGAAAAAAGGCTAATTACCATTCCCGAAGAATTCAACCGTGGTTTGGATTACGTGACTCCTATATCATTCTATTTTTGGGAAACAGACAGTCCTGATTTTCACTTGAACAGGGGATTTCCAGGTACTGTAAATACAAATAAATTCACACTGAATGAAGAATATGACGGCAGCAACCCGACCCGGGAAGCAACATTTGCCGGATATGCCTTACTATCATTATATTATACGGAAGCCGAAAGTACCGAAAGATACAGTCAATTCCCGCTTATTATTGAGAAATTCGCTTTCGTACGCAAATACATGAAGGAGAATTATGGAATTGATTTGGAAGCCATAGCTAAAGGTCCGAATGACTGGGATATTCAGCCTCATCCAGAAATACCGGGTAACAACGATGAAGACGGTGGAGACGATGACGATCCCTGGCCAGGATTTGACTGGTAACTATTCTCCTGTGACGATTATTATTTAAATACAATTCTATGATATCAACAAAGAAACTTTTCATTTTATTTTTTTCGTCCTTCTTATGCGCCACGACAAGTTCGTGGTGCAAAGATGGACTACAAATTAAAGGCAAGTTAAGAATACTGAAACCAACCACTTTGCAAGTGAATGACCTGAACGGAACACTTATTCTTAGCTGTGAACTCCAACCCAATAAAGAGTTCGCCACAGAACAGAAGCTGATTCAACCCGATATCTACACATTGCGAATCGGAAAAACGGAAGAAAAAATATATTTCGAGAACCATGAAGTGAACATCATCGGCTACTATGATGAGACAAATCCCGAACAAAGTTCCCTGTCGTTTAAAGGTATCGACTCGTTTCTCACTCTGCAAGAATATTTACCCGCAGATAAAGACCCGGACACAGCAACTGTTTCTCTTCCAGCTAACGCGCAACTGTCACCTAATATGGTATCCGCGCTTGCTTATCTGGCCAATGTAAATGACTATTACTCTAATAAGAAATTATTGGATATGATTTCCGATGATGAGCGAAACTCTTTATCTGCCCGCTGGCTGGTAGAAAGAGTCAAAATCCTTTCCCACCAAATTATTGGTGCAGAATGTCCGGACTTTACTTTCACGAATGTCAATGATCAGAAGGTCAATTTAAAAGACTTTCGCGGTAAAATTGTCGTTTTGGATTTCTGTGCTTCCTGGTGCGGCCCTTGTCGTAAGGAGATGCGTAGTATGCTAAAAATATATAATGAACTGAAAGCTGACGATTTGGAGTTCATCAGCGTATCACTAGACGATAGCCAAGCTAAGTGGAAAAAGATGCTGGACGAAGAAAAACTTCCCTGGGTAATGCTGTGGGATAAAACAGGCTTTCCGAAAAGTAATGAAGCTCCAAGTGCTATCCAGACAGCTTATGGCTTTTATGCCATCCCTTTCCTTGTAGTCATTGACAAAGAAGGAAAACTAATAGCACGTAATGTCCGCGGAGAACAAGTACGTGAAGCCATATTAAAAGCTAGAAATTAATCTGACTATATAAATATCATAACTCATCCTACAATGAAAAAACTTATATCCCTTATCTTATGCTGCCTTATTTGTGGAATTACATCAGCTCAATTAATAAAACAAAAAGTTGAAAAACAAAAAAAACAATCCGAACTGGACTGGTACAATTGTTCTTTCGACAGAGACAGTGTATATGGCGCTGAAGTTAACAAAGCCTATGAATATTTGAATGCTAACAAAAAGAAACTCAAGAAAAGGCCGATTGTCGCATTAATCGGAACCGGAATGGACGTGGAACACGAAGATCTGAGACAGGCTATATGGATCAATCCCAAAGAAAAATTAAATCAAAAAGATGATGATAGAAATGGTCTCATTGATGATATTAATGGTTGGAACTTCCTCGGGGGCAAAGATGCTCAAGTTGTGGAGTCTTTGACGAGAGAAGGAGAACGTGAATTCTTCCGCTTGAAAGATAAATATGCAGACTATATTTTTGATGGGAAAAAGTATTATAAAATTATTAATGGAACACGTCAGGAAGTAGCTGCACCGGAAAACATGGAAGAATATAACTATTATCGATATAAAGTAATGCCCGAATCCAGAATAGGAAGTACTTACAGTGGTCTGCAACTTGCTTATGTCATCGAAGAATACGTTGAAAAATTTAATAGAGACATGAAGCAGCGCTTCCCTAGAAAAGAATTAACCGTCGAGGAGTTTCAAAGTTGTTATGACCCTAAAGCGGAAAGGGACAGCCTCTCTGAAGTAGCCTTTGTATGTACAGCCTATTATTTCAGTTTATATAATACAGATAAATGGGAACCTGTATACCAAAATATGGGTAAGAAAAGTGTGGAAACAGCTAAAGCCTCTTACGAAGAAGCCTTAAGAAAATATGGTACGGACCAACGAAAAGAAATTACAGGTGACAACCCAATGGACATAAATGACAACAATTATGGAAATAATATACTACTTACATCCGATGCAGCAACCAACATAATGAAGGCAGGAATTATAGCTGCTAAACGTGACAATAAAATAGGAAGCGATGGCATTGCCGATCAAGCAGAAATCATGACGCTACGTATCTGTACAGGAGAAGGGGAACCTTACCTGAAAGATATGGCATTAGCCATTCATTATGCAGTCAGCCACGGAGCAGATGTGATTGTATTGCCTGAACAGAATATGTTATACCCCGAGGAACAAAAACAATGGATAATCCATGAATTGAAAGAAGCGGAAAAGAAAGGAGCCATAGTGATAGTTCCCGCGTGGAATACATCTATCGATATGGACAAAGTAGAATTCTTCCCGAACCGGAAAATGAGTAAAGACAAAGAACTCACCAATCTTATGATAGTCGCCTCTTCTGATAAAAAAGGAAATCCGGTTATGGATACAAATTATGGAGCAAATACACTAGATATCTATGCTCCGGGAACAGATATATATTCTGCATACATGGGAGACACTTACCGAACAGGAACAGGAGAAGGACTAGCGGCCGCTACCGTAGCCGGAGTAGCCACACTCATAAAATCTTATTTTCCAAAGCTTACCGGCTCACAAATCCGTGATATTCTATTAAAAAGTGTAACCTCACGCAAAGGAGTAGAAGTAGAAAAAGGCATTCGAGTAGACGACAGACCTTCACAAGATTTATTCCTTTTTGATGATTTATGTATCTCCGGAGGTATTGTTAACGCCTATCAAGCTATTCTAGAAGCAGAAAAAATGAATTCGCAAAAGAAATGATATGAAAAGAGCAGAGATACTCACCGGTTTATGGCTGTTAATGTTTCTAATCTATGGAAAGGAATGTATGTCGCAAATCCAAAATAAGGTTTGCGACACTATTCCCTATGAATTGGTACACAACAAAATCATTATTCCTGTCACAATCAACGGCGTTAAAACGAAATATATCGTCGACACCGGTGGCAAAACTGGAACGATGTACGATATAGCCCTTGAAATGCAGGCAAACGCTGCAGGATATACACGCATTTCTGATGTGAACGGACAGGGACAAAACTATCAAGAAGCATATGTCTCCAATGTATCCATCGGCAATAGTTACCAAATCAAGCTATTAAAAACAATGGTGCTGCCCAAAGATCCTTTTTTCACAGATTTAGGAGTCGCCGGCATTCTCGGTGGAGACGCATTCTCACAATCTGTAGTAACATTCGACTCTCGCTATAGAATCATGGTCATCAACTATCCCTATCGCCCCGAGAAACTGAAACTAACAGACGGAGTTCCTCTTCTGGATGAAACGGAATATCACTCATTTATCACTGTCAAGCAAGAAGAACAGACAATGAAAATATTGTTTGACACTGGTGCAGAAGGTTTTCTACTATATTCGATACAAGATTATAACAGGCTGGCTGATATATCCGATATAAAAGAAACAAATCATGCACATGGGATTGTATCTGCCGGATTAACCGGACTGGGAAGTCCTGTAGAAATCAAAAAACTGAACATACCTTCTATTCGTATCATGGATAAGGAATTCACAAACATAGGCTGCACGACAAGCATAATGAATGAAACAATCATAGGAGTAGACTTGCTGAAATATGGAAAAGTGATTATAGACTATATGCGTAAACGCTTCTTCTTCCTCCCATTCGAAAAAGGGAAAACTGATATGGGAGGTGCTCCCGTTCTTTGGAATGTGAGTATATTGCCACGCAACGAACGATTTGAAATCACAACGATATGGGATAGTATGAAAGACCAAGTATCTTTCGGTGATCAGGTAATCAATATCAACGGAACCTCATTAAGCAACTGTCCGATGAGCCAGATTGCTATAGAAGAGATAATGAACGCTATTCCCGGAGATACAGGATATATTATTATTAAAAAGGACAATCAGGAGAGAAAAATAGAAATCAAAAAAGAAAGATAGACTTTAAAACAATATGAATTTGAGAAATATGATAATAAAAATACATATATGTTTGATTGCTTTTTGTTTTATTTCAGGCATAAAAGCACAAACACAGAACAGTATGACGGAAATCATTCCATTTAAAACAATCGATGGAAAGATTATCATAGAAGCCAATATAAATGGAGAAACAGCAAATTTTGTACTTGATTTAGCCGGACATAATGCATTACTTCCGGAAGCTGTCAACCAACTGAAAATCAACACGAAAAACGCCAGTAGTTTTGGAAGTTATCAGAATTTCAAATTCAAACAGGTTCCCGTAAAGAAGATCTATGAAATAGGAACCTTAACTATTGGCAATAATACATTCAGCAATAGTCTGCCAACATTCATATTAGAAGATGAACCTTATCTACGCAAACTGGGAGTAATGGGAGTATTGAATTCTGCAGTATTCCGAACTTCCGTCTTGACCATTGACATGCGACGAAAAAAGATCACTATCACTCAGCCGTACCGACCTTCGTACATGAAACTAAACTATAGAGAAAATTTTGAATTGATAACAGGTTTAGGTATAGTATGTTCGATATCGATTCAAGATAAAACAATTTTTCCTATTTTAGATACATGGAGCGACGGATTAATCAACCTCACTGAAAAAGACTTTAACGAGTGTAGCACACTTTATCCGAAGGGAACTCCGCAAAAAGTTTCAATCGGCTATAAAGAGACGGCACAAGAAGAAGAAAGCCTGACCTTACCGGAAACAATATTCGTGAAAACAAAGATAGACGATGCCTTTGCCGTGAGGAATCCATCTCTGAAACATTCTGTTTTAGGAAAGAAACTATTGGACTACGGCATTTTGTCCATTGATTATGTTCATCAAAAAATATACTTCCAGCCTTTCGACTTGGTTCCTATTCCCGAATCGGAAGCTAAAGTAACGGAAGTCAAAGCGGAAGACGGCAAGATGAATCCGATTACCCGCCAATTCTTTCTGGAACATATTTTTGATTACCGGACAGGAAATGATTTCGTTTATAATGGAGACAAACCTGTGGTTGTTGACTTTTGGGCAACTTGGTGCGGCCCTTGCATGAGACTGCTTCCGAAAATGGAAGAATTGGCTGAAAAGTATAAGGGAAAAGTCATGTTTTATAAAGTGAATGCGGATAAAGAGAAAGACTTGTGCAAACATTTCGGAGTACAGGCGCTGCCGACTCTTTTCTTTATTCCGGTAGGCGGCAAACCTATCGTCGAAGTCGGAGCTACTCCGGAGAAGTACGTGCAAATCATTGAGGAACAGCTTCTCAAATAATAGCAATGGAGAAAGAGGTATTGATGCCAGCCACCATTGCCTATGTATTCAGCTTCAAAACGGAAACAGGGTATTGACTTTTCCTTTTTTATTTTGTATATTTGCAGAAACGAATCAGAAACAACAGGTATGAAACATACAAAAATAAAGACATAAATCATCAGATTGCATACACGCAAGTGTACTGTAAGAACTAACAATGGGGTGAAGTCTGCAAGGATTTCGCCCCATTTTGTTTAAATTCTTCACCCATTTTTCAAGAGTTCAGCCAATAATCGTTTATAATAAACTTAAGACCCGTTTATAATAAACGTTCTCACTTTTTATTATAAACACAAAGTCTGTTCTTTAAACAACTTGTATAAGAAAGAGAAACAAGATCCATTCTTTTATACGCATAAAGCAATAGGCACAAATAATTTTGTACAAACAGAAATTACAAATTTGTCGTGTCAAATCTATTTATAACTTAACACACATTTTAGGATCATGAAGGAAAGTATTTCTCTTCTTCTTTTATCTTTATCAATGGTCCGGAAGTGATTCCTGCCGAATTATGGCTGGACGAGATTGAAGCGTATTAACCAAGTGTAAATCATCTTAGAGTAAACCCAATATAAAAAGAACGGTGGACACTAGTTTCTAACCGATGTCCACCGTTTTTATTTTAAGAGTTACCACACCGGAATTGTGTGATTACTATCCTTCGGTTTTATACTGAACATTATATTTATCAGATAAGTCCTTTTGCAGAAAGGTAACGTTCTGCCTCAATAGCAGCCTTGCATCCGCTTCCCGCCGCTGTAATAGCCTGACGGTAATGAGGGTCGGCCACATCTCCGGCAGCAAACACTCCGGGAACTTTCGTACGCGGACTGGCACCATCTGTAATGATATAACCCACTTCATCCGTATCCAGATAATCCTTGAATATATCAGAATTCGGTTGATGACCGATAGCCAGAAAGAAACCGTCGATAGGCAGGCTGTAACGTTCCTCATCCGGTTCACCCCAACGTTTCACAAGGTTTACACCTTCCACTCCATTGTCACCGTACAAACCGACAGCATTGTGTTCAAAAAGAACTTCAATCTTCTCGTGATTCATCACGCGCTCCTGCATAATCTTCGATGCACGCAGGAAAGGCTTACGGACAATCAGATATACTTTCGATGCAAGTCCGGCAAGATAAACCGCTTCT
>ERZ780037.358-NODE-358-length-15436-cov-7.19895_pt1 | contig 15436 bp, 9 predicted proteins | sample MGYA00511854_ERZ780037 | MGnify/ENA primary metagenome ERZ780037 (study PRJEB29588, sample SAMEA2148063) | human gut metagenome | biome: human gut; feature: human-associated habitat; material: faeces | place: Denmark | collected 2008/2010 ... | reverse complement strand
ATGGCGGAGAGTCGACCGGACATCGCATTCTCAGCCCGCAAGGCGTAAAGACCATGCGCACCGTACCCCGTGCTACAGCAGATCTGGGCCGCTCACCGGGTTGGGATGTATGTAGCCCCTACGCATCCAATGCCGGCGATTTCTTTGGTCCGAATACCTACGGGCATACGGGCTACACCGGTACATCTGTCGTAATCGACCCCGACAATGACACGTCTGTAATCCTGCTGACTAACGCCGTGCATCCGGAAGACGAACACAGCGTGGTACGCCTGCGCTCACTGGTAGCCAACGCAGTGGCAGCCTCTCTGTATCCCGCTCCGCGCACATATACGGACCATTATTACAAACGTTTTCTCCAGTTCATGGACGAACCTGCCATCGGCAGCAAAGATATAGTCATGCTGGGTAACAGCCTGACGGAAAACGGTGGTGGAGGGGCCCCCCCCCCTTGGCAGCAAGCACGTACGCAACCGCGGCATCATCGGCGATGAGGTAATGGGTGTGTACGACCGCCTGCACCAGATATTGCTAGGACAACCTGCCAAACTATTCCTGCTTATTGGCGTAAACGATGTTTCGCACGACCTGACAGCCGACAGCATCGCCGGTATGATTCGCATGACGGTAGAGCGCATCCGGAAAGAGTCTCCCGACACCAGGCTTTACCTGCAAAGCCTGCTTCCTATCAACGAAAGTTTCGGCCGTTATAAAAGACTGGCAGGCAAGACAAATCTGATACCCGAAATCAACAAACAACTGGAAGCACTTGCCAAAGAAAAGGGCCTGACGTACATTAATCTCTTCCCTTTATTCACCGAAAAAGGAAGCAATGTATTACGTGCCGATTTGACAACAGACGGATTACACCTGAAAGAAGAAGGCTATAAAATATGGGCGAAAGCCCTCAGGAAAAAGATTTAGAAAAGACACATGACACGCATATAAACGGAAAAAGGTGATAAAGAACAAACTTTACCACCTTTTCTGTTTTTTATATCCAATCAATCAGTCTGCAATTCCTTCCAAACATACATCAAAGGTCAATGACGTATAACCGGGAATATCACCGGATGAACTACCGCTTGCACCATATCCGCTCTGCCAGGGAATATACAGCATCCAACGCTCACCGACCCGCATATATTGCAAAGCCCATGTCCAGCCTGCAATAACTTTGGATACCACAAATTCGGAAGGAGAATTAAACGCCGTAGGCCATTTGGATTCGGGAGAGTTTTCGGACAAGGGATCTGATAAAGGCAACGGAATTTCGCGGTCTGTCGCTCCGAAACCGTCAAAATTGCCATCGAACTCTTCTCCGGTAATGAAAGTACCACGATAGAAAACGCTTACCTTTTCCGTGAACAACGGGTATGCCCCGCTATCTGTTTTCCACAACTTCTTGCAATACACATACTGAGGACGTAAAGTACCATTGACCCCGGTACCGCTGGTCGGCACGGATATGGCATACAACGTGCCAACCTCCATCTTTTCGGCATCTTCAAGCGAAGCCACGATATTATCGCCGGTCTTACCTTTTATGGAATCAATAAAAGCTTCATTACGCGGTACCCAGTTATCATATTTTCCGGCCTCCTCCACTTCTTCGCAAGCCACAAACGCACCTGCTATGAACAGCAAGAAGGGTAAAAACAAAAGGAACGGTCTCTTCATCTGATTATAAATTACGGGATTACTATTATTCGGCATTTGTCTCCCGGCATTCAGGGCACAGCTTTTTCGCTACGCTCTGAACGGCAGGAGACAAACAAAATACATTTTATCTTATTGCAGCGTTTTCAGCAAAGACGTAATGCTTACGCGGTCTGCAATGATATTGTTCAGTTCGGAGATAGCCACACGCTCCTGCTGCATCGTATCGCGGTTGCGCAGCGTTACGCAGTTATCTTCCAGCGTCTGGTGGTCTACGGTTACACAGTATGGCGTACCGATAGCGTCCTGACGGCGGTAGCGCTTGCCGATGCTGTCTTTCTCGTCGTACTGGCAGTGGAAGTGGAACTTCAGGTCGTTGATAATCTCACGAGCCTTTTCGGGCAGACCGTCCTTCTTCACCAGCGGCATAACCGCCAGTTTCACCGGAGCCAGCGCAGCAGGCAATTTCAGCACCACGCGGGTTTCTCCGTTCTCCAACTGCTCCTCACAATAAGAAGCCGACATGATGCTAAGGAACATACGGTCTACGCCGATAGAGGTTTCGATAACGTACGGAGTATAGCTTTCATTGGTTTCCGGGTCAAAGTACTTGATGTTCTTGCCGGAGAATTTCTCGTGCTGGGACAAATCGAAGTTGGTGCGGCTATGGATACCCTCTACTTCCTTAAAGCCGAACGGCATCAGGAACTCGATGTCGGTAGCGGCATTTGCATAGTGGGCCAGTTTGTCGTGGTCGTGATAGCGGTAATGGTCGTCGCCGAATCCCAGCGCCTTATGCCATTTCAAACGGGTTTCCTTCCAAATCTTGAACCAGTCGAGCTCAGTGCCCGGTTTTACGAAGAACTGCATTTCCATCTGCTCGAACTCGCGCATACGGAAGATGAACTGGCGCGCAACGATTTCGTTACGGAAAGCCTTACCGATTTGTGCGATGCCGAAAGGAATCTTCATACGTCCTGTCTTCTGCACGTTCAGATAGTTCACAAAAATACCCTGAGCCGTTTCCGGACGGAGGTAAACCTTCATCGCACCTTCCGAAGTGGAACCCATTTCGGTAGTGAACATCAGGTTGAACTGGCGGACTTCCGTCCAGTTCTTCGTACCGCTGATAGGGCAAACGATTTCTTCGTCCAGGATTATCTGGCGAAGTTCTTCAAGATTGTTGTCGTTCAACGCTTTGGCAAAACGTTCGTGCAAAGCGTCGCGCTTGGCCTGATGCTCCAGTACGCGGGCGTTCGTGCTGCGGAACTGTGCTTCATCGAAAGCCTCACCGAAACGCTTGGCGGCCTTCGCCACTTCCTTGTTTATCTTGTCGTCATACTTGGCGAGCTGGTCTTCAATCAATACATCGGCACGATAACGCTTCTTCGAGTCGCGGTTATCAATCAAGGGGTCGTTGAACGCATCCACGTGTCCGCTTGCTTTCCAGATTGTAGGGTGCATAAAGATAGCCGAGTCGATGCCTACGATGTTTTCGTGCAGCAGCACCATGCTCTGCCACCAGTATTGTTTGATGTTATTTTTCAGTTCCACACCCATCTGACCGTAATCGTATACGGCTCCCAGTCCGTCATAGATGTCGCTGGAAGGGAACACGAATCCGTATTCCTTGCAGTGTGATACGAGTTTCTTAAAAACGTCTTCCTGTGCCATTTTTTATTGTATCTTAATTAATTCGAAATCTTTGTTCAGTTAAAAAGCGCCACAAAGATAGGGATTTATCTTATATGTAGGGCAACGGGGGTATTAATTTATCTTATTCTTCGCCCGTCTTTTGATTCTTGTCCGCCCGCCGCATTGCAGGCGTCAACTGACTTTCGGGAACATACAGACTGAAAGGTATCCTAAACGGTTGTACCTCTTTCAAACGTGCAGTCAGCCCGCGGTCTGCCACAAAATACACGCGTGAGAGCTTCACCTTGCCGGGCATCACCTGTTCCGGGCGGTCAAACCCGGGACTGGTAAGAGCGGTCTGGAACGTCCCCAGATTGGGAATGGTCACCGACTGTCCCATGCTGAGAATATCCTCAATCGTATCTCCCAATTCCGACAGGATACCCATAATCATCCCCTGTGGAAAATGGCTGCGCTTGGACAGCAGTTCCGCCAGTTTCGTTAAATCCACTCCGCCGCGTTCCTGCAATTTCTTCTGAACGGCGTACCATTGTTCCTTCCTCTTGCCGGACGATAAGTCCGCTTTCTTTCTTACCAGATAGGGTATAGTCATGACAGTACCATTAATTTTTCACGTTAGTATTATAAACATGTACGACACCCGGGTGTCAGCACATCCGACACCCGGGTCTCAGTATGTCCGACATCCGGGTGTCGGTATGTTCAACACCCGGGTGTCGTACATACCAAACCGGCTGTAAAGATAAACTTTTATTGCGAATAAAGAAAATCAGAAACGACTTCCTTGCTCCTTTTTTAATGCAATTTGCCTGTTTTCCCGATAAATTTCGTATTTTTGCCTGCAACTGCCCAACCGGCGGTTATTCATGAATAGACAACTCCCGAACAAATATGAGCGAAGACTTTGAAGGAACAAAAGATGATTTGGATAAAGAACTCCCGAAGGGGAGCGAAGGGCATTCGGATTATAAACCTGCGGATACCAATGATGCAAACGTCAAGCACCAACTGAGCGGCATGTATCAGAACTGGTTCCTGGATTATGCCTCGTACGTAATCCTGGAACGTGCCGTACCCCACATCATGGACGGACTGAAACCCGTGCAACGGCGTATCCTGCACTCCATGCGGCGTATGGAAGACGGACGCTATAACAAGGTGGCAAACATCGTGGGACACACCATGCAGTTTCACCCGCACGGTGATGCCAGCATCGGTGACGCACTGGTGCAACTCGGCCAGAAGGATTTGCTCATCGACTGCCAGGGAAACTGGGGGAATATTCTTACAGGAGACAGCGCAGCCGCCCCCCGTTACATCGAAGCGCGCCTTTCCAAATTTGCACTCGATGTGGTGTTCAACCCCAAAACAACCGAATGGAAACTGTCGTACGACGGACGAAACAAGGAACCGGTGACGCTGCCCGTCAAATTCCCCTTGCTGCTGGCACAGGGTGTGGAAGGTATCGCCGTGGGGCTTTCTTCCAAAATATTACCGCATAACTTCAATGAACTTTGCGACGCATCCGTAAAATACCTGCATAAGGAAGAATTCAAGCTCTATCCCGATTTCCAGACAGGCGGCAATATTGATGTCTCGAAGTACAATGACGGTGAACGCGGTGGAGCCGTACGGGTACGTGCCAAGATTGAAAAGGTGGATAACAAAACACTCGTCATCCGCGAGATACCTTACGGAAAAACGGTGGCCAGTGTCTGTGATTCTATCGTTAAAGCAAGCGAAAAGGGAAAAATCAAGATAAAGAAAGTAGAAGACCTTACTTCCGGAAGCGTGGAGATATTAGTCCACCTCGCCCCCGGCGTGTCATCGGACAAGACGATTGATGCACTTTACGCCTTTACGGATTGTGAAGTCAGCATCTCGCCCAACTGCTGCGTCATCGACGAGCAGAAACCGCACTTTCTCACCGTAAGCGATGTACTGAAGAAGTCGGTGGACAACACATTGGCCTTATTGCGCCGGGAACTGGAAATACGCAGGAACGAGATACTGGAAAGCCTGCACTTCTCATCGCTGGAGAAAATATTCATCGAAGAACGTATCTACAAGGATAAGGAATTTGAACAGGCCAAGAACATGGATGCCGCCTGCGAACACATCGACGAGCGTCTGACACCTTATTATCCCACGTTTATCCGTGAGGTGTCCAAAGAGGATATCCTCAAGCTGATGGAGATAAAAATGGCGCGTATCCTCAAGTTCAACTCCGACAAGGCAGAAGAGCTGATTGCCCGCATGAAAGCGGACATCGAGGAGATAGACCGCCACCTGGCAAATATCGTGGAATATACGGTAGACTGGTTCCGCATGCTGAAAGAGAAATACGGCAAAGCCTTCCCGCGCCGTACCGAATTACGCAACTTCGACACCATCGACTCTACCAAAGTGGTGGAAGCCAATGAAAAACTGTACATCAACCGCGAAGAGGGTTTCATCGGTACCGGCCTGAAGAAAGATGAATTCATAGCCAACTGCTCCGACCTCGATGATGTTATCATCTTCTTCCGCGACGGACGTTACATCATCACTCCGGTAGCAGACAAGAAATTCGTAGGCAAGAACATACTCTATGCCAATGTCTTCAAGAAGAACGACAAACGTACCATCTACAACGTTGTCTACCGCGACGGGAAAGAAGGCACGCATTATATCAAGCGTTTCGCCGTGACTTCCGTAGTGCGCGACCGCGAATACGACGTGACACAAGGCACACCCGACTCACGCATCGTGTATTTCACAGCCAATCCCAACGGTGAGGCCGAAATCATCAAAGTGACGCTCAAGCCCAATCCGCGCATACGCCGCATCATCTTTGAAGAAGATTTCAGCCAGATAAACATCAAAGGACGTCAGGCCATGGGTAATATACTTACCCGTAACCCGGTTCATAAGATAGCCCTGAAGCAGCGCGGCGGTTCCACATTGGGCGGACGGAAAGTATGGTTCGACCAAGATGTCCTACGCCTCAACTACGACGGCCGCGGAGAATACCTCGGTGAGTTCCAAAGCGACGAGCAAATCCTGATAGTGCTGAACAACGGCGAGTTCTACACCAGCAATTTCGATGTGAACAACCACTACGAAGACAATATACGGGTATTGGAGAAATATGACCCGAACAAGGTGTGGACGGCAGTCCTTTATGATGCCGACCAGCAGGGGTATCCGTACATCAAGCGATTCTGCTTTGAAGCAAGCAGCCGCAAGCAGAACTACCTGGGCGAAAACAAGAATAACCGCCTCATCCTGCTGACCGATGAATACTATCCCCGACTGGAAGTCGTATTCGGCGGGCATGACAAATTCCGCGAACCGCTGGTGGTCGATGCAGACGAATTTATCGCCGTAAAAGGCTTCAAGGCGAAAGGCAAGCGACTGACTACCTATACGCTGGATACTATCAACGAGTTAGAACCTACCCGCCAGCCGGAAACTCCGCAAATCCCGGAAAGCAAGAATGAGGAAGAGCCCGAAATTCTGGACCCGGACCACGGAAAGAGTGAAAGCGACATACTGGACGAGCTGACCGGACAAATGAAATTGTTCTCCGATAATGATGACAGCAAGGAACATGAAACTACCTAAACCGATAATACCGGTTATCTGCACGGTACTGCTGTTATGCAGCAGTGCCATGCAGGCACAGCTTCCCGCCACAGCGGAAGGTTTGGAACAGAGCCGCCTCGTAACCCGCGCCACCATGTACGGCGTAGGTCTTACGAATGTATTCGACACTTATCTGTCTCCCCAGGAATACACCGGTATTGATTTCCGCGTCTCGCGCGAAAGCATGCGCATGACCAGATGGATGGATGGCAGGCTCTCCCTACAGAGTTTCTTTCAGGCCGATTTGGGATATACCCGCAACAAAGCGGATAACAACAATACATTCTCCGCACTGGCAAACTGGAACTACGGCCTGCACTACAACTTCCCCATTACAGGCAATTTCAAGTTGCTCGCCGGTGGTCTTGCCGACCTGAACGGCGGTTTTGTCTACAACCTGCGCAATACCAACAATCCGGCATCGGCACGCGCCTATATCAATCTGGACGTATCGGGCATGGCCATCTGGAACTTACGCATAAAGAACTATCCGCTGACACTGCGCTACCAGGTCAACCTGCCGTTAATGGGCGTTATGTTCTCACCGCACTACGGGCAATCCTATTACGAAATCTTCTCGTTGGGCAACAGCAGCGGAGTGGTGAAGTTCACCTCATTGCACAACCAGCCGTCACTGCGGCAAATGCTTACGGCAGACTTTCCGGTGGGACGTGCCAAAATGCGTTTCGCTTATATATGGGACGCGCAGCAGTCACACGTGAACGATATAAAGACACACACCTACTCGCACGTATTCATGGTGGGATTCGTGAAGGAACTGTATTTATTGAAAAACAAGAGAAAGAAATAAAGAAGCGGAGTGATAAATGAAGAATGACAAGATGGTAAGATTTCTGAAAAATATACTAGTTCTGATTGCCGTGCTTCCTTTGCTGGGCAGTTGCATCCGCGAAGACGAAGTTGCCAATTCTCCGCAGGGAAACTTTGAGGCCCTCTGGAAGATTATCGACGAGCAGTACTGCTTCCTGGAATACAAACAGATAGACTGGGATGCCATACACGACGAATACAGCAGGCTGATTACCGGCAGCATGAGTAGCGAAGGCCTGTTTGAAGTATTGGGAAACATGCTGAACGAACTGCAGGACGGGCATGTAAACTTAGCTTCCGCCCACAATGTTTCGTATTACGATGCCTGGTATCAGGACTATCCGCGCAACTTCCGCGAAGACATTGTGGAAGACTTCTATCTGGGCAAGGCGAGTACCGACTACCGCACTGCCGCAGGTATCAAGTACAAGATATTCGAAGACAACATCGGCTATATGCGTTACGAGAGTTTTTCTTCGGGCATAGGCAACGGAAACCTGGATGAGATACTCTCCTATCTTGCCCCGTGCAGCGGACTTATCATTGACGTACGCAACAATGGCGGCGGCAACGTAACCAACTCCGAACGCATCGCCGCCCGTTTCACCAACGAGAAAGTGCTGACCGGGTATATCCGCCACAAAACCGGTAAGGGACATAATGATTTCTCCAAACCCTACCCCATAGAACTGGAACCCAGCAACAGCATACGTTGGCAAAAGAAAACAGTAGTGCTGACCAACCGCCGCTCCTACAGCGCAACCAACGATTTCGTCAATCAGATGAGTTGTCTGCCCAATGTCACTATCATGGGTGACAAAACCGGTGGCGGCTCCGGCATGCCTTTCACTTCCGAACTGCCTAACGGATGGACAGTACGCTTCTCCGCCAGCCCACATTTCAACGCCGACATGGAGCAGATAGAATGGGGAATAGAGCCCGATATCAAAGTCAATATGGACGAAACGGATGAAACAAAGCATATAGACACTATCATCGAAAAAGCCCGGGCTTTCCTTAAAGGGGAATGAACTCCGGCAGTCAGCGAATAACTTTCTTTGAACTTTTACTTGTAAAACCAAGAAAACTTCTTATCTTTGCACCGCTTAACGGGAAAATCCCTTGCGGGTGTGGCGTAATTGGCAGCCGCGCCAGACTTAGGATCTGGTGCCGTGAGGCGTGTAGGTTCGAGTCCTATCACCCGCACACATACAGTCTTTTATAGACAAAAACCCACTAAAACTGCAATTTTAGTGGGTTTTTTATTGCTTATACCAAGGCACTACGAAAAAAACAGACACTGTTTCGGTGACCTTTTCGGTGACATGGCTTGCTTCTTTCTTTCAGTGTTCTCTTTTGGTTGAGAAAGGGAAGAGGCACTGAAAACATGGCACCACTGTATTGCCGGGTTACGATTACAGGACAAAGAGACAAACCTCATCATCGAACGGACTGCGAAGCGCCCGCAGAAGCCTTCCGGATTATGTTAAAAACCGGAGATATACAAAACGCCCAAATCTTTTTTGCATTCCGATTGTTTCAGAGGAGACAATCAAGTTAGTTATCCACTAAAAATTTATGCAATGAAGAAAAAACCTAAACATTCTATGGAGAAAGCCTTTTGGCTGAAAAATCTATTTCTGATAGCATGTTTGCTCTTTACGGCAACTCCCGGTTTCTCTCAAAACAAGACAGTGACCGGTACGGTGACCGACGCTACGGGCGAACCGCTCATCGGAGCATCCGTGCTGCAACAAGGCACTTCCAACGGTGTCATTACGGACATTGACGGAAAGTATTCCATCCAAGTGCCGCCCGAAGCCACTTTGGAGTTTTCCTATGTAGGCATGGTAAAGCAAGCCGTCAAAGTAGGCAACCGGAGTGTTATCGACGTGCAGATGAACGACGATTCACAGATGCTTGCCGAAACGGTCGTCATCGGTTACGGCAGCGCCAAGAAACGCGACCTCACCGGGTCTATCACCAACATCAAAGGCGATGAGATTGCCAACAAACCCGTAGTCAACCCGGTAGCCGCCCTGCAGGGAAAGATAGCCGGCGTACAGGTTATCAATTCCGGCAAGGCAGGAGCAGACCCTGAAATACGCGTGCGCGGTACAAACTCCATTAACGGCTACAAACCGCTGTATGTAGTAGACGGTCTGTTCAATGACAACATCAACTTCCTCAATCCGCAGGACATCGAGTCCATGGAAATCCTGAAAGACCCGTCGTCCCTCGCCATCTTCGGCGTGCGCGGCGCCAACGGTGTCATCATCATCACCACCAAGAAAGCCAAAGAAGGACAGACGCGTGTCAACATCAACGGCTCGTTCGGCTTCAAACGTGTAACGGACAAGATTGCAATGGTCGACGCCGCCGGGTTCAAGGAACTCTACAACGAACAGTTGAGAAATGAAGGCAATCCCGAATTTGATTTCACCCCGTGGACGGGCAATACCGACTGGCAGGATGAAATCTTCCAGACCGGATTTATCACCAACAACAATGTCAGCATTACGGGCGCTTCCGCCAGGCACAGCTTCTACCTCGGCGCCGGTTATGCCTACGAACAAGGCAATATCAAGCACGAGAAGTATAGCAAGGTCACACTGAACATAAGCAACGACTATAAAGTTACGGATAACTTCAAAGTAGGCTTCCAGTTCAACGGCGCACGCATACTGCCCGCCGATACAAAAAGTGTGGCAACAGCTCTCCGAGCAGCCCCGGTAGCCCCTGTATACAATGCCGAATACGGCTTGTACACCACCCTGCCCGGCTTCCAGAAAGCGCAGATGAATAACCCTATGGTCGATGTGGACTTGAAAGCCAATACCACCCGTGCGGAAAACTACCGCGCATCGGGCAATGTATACGGCCAATGGGACTTCCTGAAAAACTTCCAGTTCAAAGTAATGTACTCCATGGACTATGCTTCCAACAGCAGCCGCACCTACACGCCTGTTATCAACGTATTCGACAGCAGCGTGGAAGGCAATGTCGTGACCCTCGGCAACGGTAAGACCGGCGTGAAACAGTCCAAGGAAACCGAAGCCAAAGTACAAAGCGACTACCTGCTGACCTACACCAATACCTGGGGCGACCACAGCCTGACCGCCACCGCCGGCTTCACCACCTATTACAACAAGCTGGAGATGCTGGGCGGAGAGCGTACGCAGGGTGTAGGCCTGGTTATCCCCGACAATCCCGACAAGTGGTACATCAGCATCGGCGATGCGGCAACAGCCACCAACGAAAGCAAGCAATGGGAGCGCAGTACCGTATCCATGCTGGGACGTGTACTCTATAACTACAAAGGCAGATACCTGTTCAACGGTTCGTTCCGCCGCGACGGTTCCTCCGCATTCTCCTACACCGGAAACCAGTGGCAGAATTTCTACTCCGTCGGCGCAGGCTGGCTGATGTCCGAAGAGGAGTTCATGAAAGACATCACCTGGCTGGATATGTTGAAGCTGAAAGGCTCGTGGGGTACGCTCGGCAATCAGAATCTGGACAACGCCTATCCTGCCGAACCGTTGCAATGCCTATTCCGCCGTATTCGGCAAGCCGTCCGCCATCTATCCGGGCTACCAGTTGTCCTACCTGCCCAATCCCCATCTCCGCTGGGAAAAGGTGGAAGCCTGGGAAGCGGGTGCAGAAGCCAACTTCTTCCGCAACCGCCTGCACTTCGAGGGTGTATATTACAAGAAAACCACCAAAGACCTGCTGGCGGAAGTTCCGGGCATCTCCGGCACGGTGCCGGGCATCGGCAACCTCGGTTCCATAGAGAACAAAGGCGTGGAACTCGCCATCGACTGGCGCGACCGGATTGGCGCCTGGGGCTATAGCGCAGGCTTCAACCTCACTACCATCAAGAACAAGGTATTGAGCCTTGTACAGGAGGGTTACTCGATTATCGCAGGCGACAAGAGCCAGAGTTACACAATGGCCGGCTATCCCATCGGTTACTTCTACGGTTACAAGGTAGAGGGCGTGTACCAGACGGACGAAGAAATAGCCCGGTCGCCCAAGAATACCCTGGCCACCGTGACTCCGGGCGACCTGAAATTCAAGGACGTGAACGGTGACGGTGAAATCACCACTGCCGACCGTACCCTGATAGGCGACCCTACCCCGAATGTCACTTACGGCATCGCCCTCGGCGTAAGCTATAAGAACTGGGAGCTCGGCATCGACATGATGGGACAAGGCGGTAACCAGATATTCCGTACCTGGGACAACTACAACTGGAGCCAGTTCAACTTCATGGAACAACGCATGGACCGCTGGCACGGACCGGGTACAAGCAATACCCAACCCTTGCTCAACACGAAGCATACCATCAACAATATGAATTCCGAATACTACATCGAAGACGGCAGCTTCTTCCGCATCCGCAACGTACAGTTGGCGTATAACTTCGACAAGACCCTGATATCCAGAATCGGTATGCAGGCCCTGAAGCTCTACGTCAACATCCAGAACCTGAAAACCTGGAAACACAACACCGGTTACACTCCCGAACTAGGCGGTACGGCCATTGCTTTCGGCGTAGACGACGGCAGCTATCCGATGCCTGCCATTTATACATTCGGCTTTAATCTGACATTCTAAAAACAATTCACCGCAGAGCACACAACCCGGTGTCTGCTGCGATGAACCAAAAAACAATAATCATGAAACTGAAACATAAGATTCTAACTCTGATAGCAGGTACACTCACCACCTTTGCCCTGACATCCTGCAACGACTTCCTCGACCGCGACCCGCTGGGGCAGTTCACCGAAGACGATGCTCCCAACGCCCTTATCGGCGGAAAGATGTACAACGTATATTACCTGATGCGCAGCTATAACATCACTGCCGGAATACCCGCCTTCATGATACACATGGTACGCAGCGAGGACTCCGAAAAAGGCAGCGATGCCGGCGACGGCGCCGACCAGGCAGCCATGTGGGACGACTTCCAGTATACAGCCTCCAACGGTACGCTCAGTGCCTATTGGGGACAGAACTATAAAATCATCTACCAGTGCAACGAAATCCTCGACGACCTGGAGAACAGCGGAAACAAGGATGATTTGGAGAATGTACGTACCAAAGGCGAAGCCCTGTTCTTCCGCGCCTACTGCTACTTCAACCTTGTACGTGCCTGGGGAGAAGTGCCGCTGGTAACGTTCAAAGTGGAAGAAGCATCCGACGCCAACGTGCCCAAAGCTGCTGTGAACGAGATATACGAACAGATAGACAAGGACCTGACCGAAGCCGAGAAATGCCTGCCGCTGACATGGACTTCCGAATACACCGGACGCATCACCTGGGGAGCCGCCCGCTCACTGCACGCCCGCACCTACATGATGCGCAACGACTGGGACAATATGTACGACGCTTCCACCGAAGTCATCAAGTCCGGCCTCTACAACCTGAACACACCCGTAGATAAAGTCTTCACCGTTGAGGGCGAGAACTGCGGCGAAAGCGTGTTCGAACTGCAATGCGAATCGACCGATGCCCTGAAAAACAGTGATGTCATCGGAAGTCAGTTCTGCCAGGTACAAGGCGTTCGCGGCGCAGGCGATTGGGACCTCGGTTGGGGCTGGCATATGGGTACTACGCTGTTAGGCGGGGCATTCGAACCCGGTGACCCCCGCAAAGATGCCACCCTGCTTTATTTCCGCCGGAGCATCAGCGACCCTGTCACTCCGGAAAATACCAACAAGCCTTACGGTGAATCCCCCGTATCCACCGCTATGGGGGCTTACTTCAACAAAAAGGCGTATACCGAACCCGAACTGCGTAAGAAATATACCAAAGACGGTTTTTGGGTAAACATCCGCATCATCCGCTACCCGGACGTATTGCTGATGGCTGCCGAAGCCGCCAACGAGAAAGGTATTCCGGGAGAGGCTATCGATTATCTGGAACAGGTCCGCGCCCATGCACGCGGTGCGGACAGCAGCATACTGCCCAAAGTCACGTCCACTGACCAAAGCACACTGCGTGATGCCATTCGCCACGAACGCCGCGTTGAGTTGGCATTGGAACCCGACCGTTTCTACGACCTCGTGCGCTGGGGCATTGCCAAAGAGGTGCTTCAAGCTGCGGGAAAGAACTATCAGGACAAGAATGCCTTGCTGCCATTGCCGCAAGAAGAAATTGACAAATCGAACGGGGTGCTGAAACAGAATCCTGATTATTAACGATAATTAGTGACTAGTGGTTAGCGATTAGTGATTAATACCATACGGCATGATAATGCACCTAAGGCTGAAAGCTTTTTATCTACAAGCCCGGGGTAATATACCCCGGGTATAAAAAGTCCTCTATGACTTGTGCTCTGTTAGGACAAAGAATTTATACACAAGGAATTCGCCTTTATAGGATGCATATTAATGCATTTGTAATATGAAAGTGTGTCAAAACCAAGATTCGCTTACTATTGGTTTCTTTTTAGGTACAGATTACACAGAAAACACAGATTTTCTTTATTCTTTTTCCGTGAAATCCGTGTAATCCGTGCCTAAAAGAAATCGTCAAGTGTATTTTGACACATCTCTCTTGAAGATAAAAGCCTTTCAGGCTTTCACTTAGAAAGACCTATATGCATTATCCATGCTTAAAAAGTATCTATAAAAGCATATGCAAAAACATGTGTAAAGAACCGTATTAGAAAATACATATTAAAAGAAACATATTATGAAGAAGTTTTTCAAAAGAACCGGCCTGCTACTTGCAGCCGCCTTTATAGGCGCCGCCATGCAGGCGCAAAAATCTCCTCAAGACATGGACCGCTTTATCGATGCCCTGATGAAGCGAATGACCGTAGAGGAGAAAATAGGGCAATTGAACCTGCCCGTTACTGGTGAAATCACTACCGGGCAAGCCAAAAGCAGTGACGTAGCCAAGAAAATCGAGCAAGGGCTCGTCGGCGGACTTTTCAACCTGAAAGGAGTGGACAAGATACGCGACGTGCAAAAGCTGGCAGTGGAAAACTCCCGTCTGGGCATTCCCCTGCTCTTCGGCATGGATGTGATACACGGTTACGAAACCATCTTCCCCATCCCTCTGGGACTTTCCTGCACCTGGGATATGGCAGCCATTCGGGAATCCGCACGTATTGCCGCCATCGAAGCCAGTGCCGACGGCATCTCCTGGACATTCAGCCCGATGGTGGTGCACATCAGCCGCGACCCGCGCTGGGGACGTGTCAGCGAAGGCAGTGGCGAAGACCCTTTCCTTGGCGGAGCAATTGCCAAAGCGATGGTATACGGTTATCAGGGAGCCAACCTCTCCGACCAGCTCAAGCGCAACGATGAAATCCTTGCCTGCGTCAAGCACTTCGCCCTCTACGGGGCAGGCGAAGCGGGCCGCGACTACAACACGGTAGACATGAGCCGCAACCGCATGTTCAACGAATATATGTACCCCTATGAGGCCGCCGTAGAGGCAGGTGTGGGCAGCGTAATGGCGTCCTTCAACGAGATAGACGGCGTACCTGCCACAGCCAACAAATGGCTGATGACTGATGTGCTCCGCAAGCAATGGGGCTTCAACGGCTTTGTAGTGACCGACTTTACCGGCATATCCGAGATGACAGAACATGGCATCGGCGACCTGCAAGCAGTTTCCGCCCGTGCCCTCCATGCCGGGGTAGATATGG
>ERZ780037.345-NODE-345-length-15815-cov-8.49067_pt1 | contig 15815 bp, 16 predicted proteins | sample MGYA00511854_ERZ780037 | MGnify/ENA primary metagenome ERZ780037 (study PRJEB29588, sample SAMEA2148063) | human gut metagenome | biome: human gut; feature: human-associated habitat; material: faeces | place: Denmark | collected 2008/2010 ... | reverse complement strand
AGCGTTTTCCGGAGTTGGGATACAGGGAGTTCAAGCAGAAACTGAACAGCGGCATGTTGTGGGAAGGTTCACGTGCTGTTTCGGTGGGCAAGCACGAGGTGTTGCTGAAAGAGGATGCAACGGTTATCCGCCAGCGCATGGATGCTTTGTTCAAGAGCCTGGTATCGATGCTGAAAACAGCTTTGCTGAAGTCGAAAGGCCGTTTCGACGAGGAGGAGTTGCGTACGGTGTTTGCCGAGCACGGCATGGATGTGCCGTCGGCCAAACGTTTCATCGGTTCGTTGCTGGAAAGCCGCACCGAGGAGGGGCGCAGCGTAAGTTACATCAGCAGCGTCAAGAAGAAAGACTCGAACGAGCTCTCGTTTACCGTCACCAAAGGTTTCGACCTGCTTCTGTCCCGTTATCAGAAGCTGTTCGCCCAGCGTATCGCAGGCAACAGGGGCGACCGCTTGCAGTTCTATTGCACTCCGTTCTCCGATTTGAATATGTTGCTCAACCTTCTTTCCATGCTCGACTGCCTGTCGTTCAGCGTCGAGGGAGGCGGTACGCCTTGCGTGCATGTACGGTTCGATAACCCGGAACTTCTGCAACAGTTGGCGGATTCCGACGAATATCATAATCTTATACTGGACACGAACGAACGTATCTTCGAGGAGCAGATTGAGCTGTTCTCCTTTTTCTTCGGTACGGATACTCTGACCGACGGCCAGCGTTGGGATTTCGTGGAAGAGTATTTCACCGGAACAACCGTGGAGGAGCTGAAGAAGAAGTATGGCGGCAGCCGGCCCGTATGAGTTTGGTGCGTGTGCCGTCGCTACAGCTTCTGGAAAGCCAGCCGTTCGTCTCCATTCAGCAGGTATATGATGCCGCAATATTGGAAGCCGTGCTTTTTGAGGATATGTTGCAGGATATGGTTGTCGCGGTGCGTGTCTGCCCGTAGGTTGGGAATCTGGCGGTAGCACCATTGCAGGCAGGCGGATGCCACTCCTTTGCTTTGCTCCGTGCTTGCCAGGCGGTGGATGACGCCGTAGGGACGCGTGTCGTCACTCCATGCTCCTTCGTAAATTCGGGCGTAAGTAGGGTCGTTCCCTTGTATGAAGGTGAAAGTCCCTACTATGTTCTGTTCTTCATCGAGGCATACGTAGCTGTTTCCGTTCTCGATGTCCTTCTTTACAAGTTCTTCATCGGGATAGCCGCCGGTCCACTGTTTCATGTTTCCGCTTTTGCGCATGATGCGCTTTCCCTGTTCAAAAAGCTCCATAAGGATGCCGAGTTCTGCAATCTCTGTTTTCCTGATTTCTATCATATTCCGTAATAAAGAAATGTGTTTTTTTTGAATAATGTTTTGCAAAGGTAGTCAATCTATGCTTTCCGATGCCTATCTTGCATTTTTAATCTCCTAAAAAAGAAAATACGTTTTTTCTCGTCACTCGTCACCGGTAGTGTTCTATCCCTTTGCAGAAGGGGGATAGAGAGGGTGTTGACAATGGTGACGAGAGTGTTGACCAATTGTTTGTCGTCACTTCCGGTCGTCACTTTTATCCTTCTTGTTTGTTGTAACAGGCTTATACACAGATGTAAAACCTATGTGAAGTGAAATTTGTTAACTGCGGTTAAAAGCCTCCGTTTTTCAAGGGCGGAGCGTTCCAAACTCTACGGTTTAATGGCACCGTTGCCCGTTGGTTTTGTCGTTTTGCAGCATGTATAATGTAGGAAAGCCGGATGTAAAACCTCGTTTTCCAGTTGCGGGCTCTCCGGTTGCCGGTTGCGGGCCGTACGGTTTCCATATGCGGGCCGTACAGCCCGCAGTTGCAGGACGAGGAAAACGATGTGGCATAGCAGGTTTTTGCATAGGGTATTTCTCCTTTATACATAAGGGATGTCGTGGAAAAACACCGGCATACGGAATGTTCCGGGCTGGAGATTGGGACGGTCTCCCACCGGTGGCGCACCGGGACTCTTGTTTTAATTTTGAACAATTCGGAATGCCTGTTGTTTTTTTAAGGGATAATTTGCATATATTTGTCCGCGAAATTTAAACGTATTGAATTATGAAAAAGTTCTTTAGTGTTTTTATGATAGCTGTATGCTGCATGGCATTGGCTATGCCTGCCCAAGCTCAGTTGATTAAGTTTGGTGTAAAAGGCGGTGTGAACTTGTCGAAACTCAAGTTAGAAGGAATGAAAGACAACTCTACCGGATTCTTTTTCGGACCTATGGCGGAAATAACGATTCCCGTTATAGGACTGGGAGTGGACGGTGCGTTGCTGTATTCTCAGAAAGGCGATAAGATGGAAGGCCTTGATATAAAGCAATCGGGGCTGGACATACCTGTCAATCTGAAATATTCCATCGGTCTGGGTAGTATGTTGGGTATTTATGTAGCGGCCGGTCCGGACTTCTTCTTCAACTTCAAGGGTGATAAGAATTTTGAAGATGGAAGAAAGCTGGAAAGCAAGAAAGCGCAGGTGGGTATCAATGTGGGAGCCGGTGTGAAACTGGTTCGGCATCTGCAGATAGGTTTCAACTATACGATTCCTTGCGGCGACTCGTTCACCTGGAAGAGTGCCAGTGAGGCTATCGGAACAAAGAATAAGACCTGGCAGATTTCCGCTGCTTACCTGTTCTAAAGATATAACGGGATTATCTCTGTATGGCGTTGCCGATTTTGATTGGCAACGCCGTTTTTTTACGTTATCTTTGCCGTTGCAATGGAAAAGTTCGTAGATGTCATATTGCCCCTTCCCCTGCATGCCTGCTTTACATACTCGCTGCCGGAGGATATGGCGGGGAGTGTACAGATTGGCTGCCGGGTGGTCGTTCCTTTCGGACGGAAGAAATACTATACGGCTATTGTGCAGAACATACACTATTCCGCACCGGCCGGGTACGAGGTAAAGGAAGTGAGTGCCCTGCTGGATGCGCATCCCATCCTGCTGCCCGAGCAGTTCAGGTTTTGGGACTGGCTGGCGGATTATTATCTCTGTACCCGGGGCGATGTCTATAAAGCGGCGCTTCCTTCAGGCCTGAAGCTGGAGAGCGAGACCATCGTGGAGTATAACCCCGATTTCGAATCGGATGTGCAACTGCCCGAAAAGGAACAGAAGATACTGGACCTACTTGCTGCGGAGCCGGAACAGTGCATTACGAAACTGGAGAAGGAGAGCGGCATCAGGAATATCCTGTCCGTAATTAAATCCTTGCTGGATAAAGAGGCGGTCTTTGTGAAAGAAGAACTGAAGCGCACCTACAAGCCCAAGACCGAGACACGCGTACGCCTGACGGAAGCGGCAGGCAACGAACACCGTCTGTACTTCTTCTTTGACGAACTGCAGCGCCGCGCTCCCAAACAGTTGGACTTGCTGATGAAGTACATCGAACTTTCCGCCTGTTTGGGCAAAACGCCGAAAGAAGTCACCAAGAAGGAACTTTTGCAGCGGACTTCCGCTACGCCTGCCGTGTTCAACGGGTTGGTGGAACGCGGGGTCTTTGAGGTATACCAGCAGGAAATAGGCAGGCTGAACGCAGCCGCTGCCCGGACAACCCTTCCTTTAAATCCTTTGAACGAGCATCAGCAGCGGGCATACGACAGCATTGTGGAAAGTTTCCGGACAAAGAATGTCTGTTTGCTGCATGGAGTCACGTCCAGCGGAAAGACGGAGATTTACATCCATCTGATAGAAAAAGTCATCCGGCAAGGGAAGCAGGTGCTGTATCTGTTGCCGGAAATAGCCCTGACCACACAGATTACCGAAAGGCTGCAACGGGTGTTCGGTTCGCGTCTGGGCATCTATCACTCTAAGTTTCCGGATGCCGAACGGGTGGAAATCTGGCAGAAACAGCTTTCGGACAGTGGATATGACATTATTTTAGGAGTGCGTTCTTCCGTGTTCCTGCCCTTCCGCAAGCTGGGCCTGGTTATTGTGGACGAGGAGCACGAGAACACATATAAGCAACAGGACCCTGCCCCCCGCTACCATGCACGTAATGCCGCCACTGTGCTGGCTGCGCTGTATGGCGCCAAGACCCTGCTGGGAACGGCGACGCCTTCCATAGAAACCTGGCACAACGCCATGTCCGGAAAGTACGGGCTGGTGGAGCTGAAGGAGAGGTACAAGGAGATACAGTTGCCGGAGATTATTCCGGTAGACATTAAGGAGTTGCAGCGCAAGAAGCGGATGAACGGGCCCTTTTCCCCTTTGTTGCTGCAATATGTTCGCGAGGCACTGGAACGGAAAGAACAGGTCATTCTGTTTCAGAATCGCAGGGGGTTTGCCCCGATGATAGAATGCCATACGTGCGGGTGGGTTCCCAAATGTAAGAACTGTGATGTCAGCTTGACCTATCATAAAGGAAAAAGAACTAACCCAACTGACCTGCCACTATTGCGGATATACCTATCAACTGCCCCGCATCTGTCCCGCTTGCGAAGGAACGGACTTGCGCAACCGCGGTTTCGGTACGGAAAAGATAGAGGACGACGTCAAACTCCTGTTTCCCGAAGCGACCGTTGCCCGTATGGACCTGGATACCACCCGCACACGCGCGGCCTACGAGCGTATTATCGCCGATTTTGAACAGGGAAAGACGGATATTCTTATCGGTACGCAAATGGTTTCCAAAGGGCTGGACTTCGACCACGTAACATTCTGAATGCGGATACGATGCTGAACTATCCGGATTTTCGTGCCTATGAGCGTGCTTTCCAGTTGATGGCGCAGGTGGCAGGGCGTGCCGGACGGAAGAATAAAAGGGGCAGGGTAGTGTTGCAGACCAAGAGCATTGAGCATCCTATCATCCCTCAGGTAATTGCCAATGACTACGAAGGCATGGTCGACGGACAGCTTGCCGAGCGGCAGATGTTTCATTATCCCCCTTATTATCGCCTCATATATGTGTATCTGAAGAATCGCAATGAGTCCCTGCTCGATTTGAGCCGCCCCCGAGACCCCCGCCGGTGGCACGTGTGCAGACGCTGTTTATCCGCAAAATTGTAGTGAAGATTGAAACCAAAGCTCCTATGGCGCGTGTCCGCGAATTGTTGCTGCAGGTACAGAAGGAGATGATAATGGAAGACCGTTTCAAGTCGCTGATTGTATATTATGATGTAGACCCGATGTAGATGGCCGTAGTGCGGGTTGCGGAATGTTTAATATGAGTTTGAGTATGAAAGAGAAGAAAAAGATATTATTTGTTTGCCTGGGCAACATTTGCCGCTCTTCTTCGGCGGAAGGGGTGATGAGGCATTTGATAGAAGAGGCAGGGCGTGAAGATGAGTTCGTTATCGACTCGGCAGGTATTCTTTCCTATCATCAGGGAGAGCTGCCCGACAGCAGGATGCGTGCCCATGCCGCCCGTCGGGGTTACAACCTGACGCACCGTTCCCGTCCGGTACGTACGGATGATTTCTATGAGTTCGATTTGATAATCGGAATGGATGACCGTAATATTGATGATTTGAAAGAGCGTGCCCCTTCTGTGGAAGCATGCGGAAAGATACATCGCATGACGGAATACTGTACTAAGTTTGCCCATGCCGATTACGTGCCCGACCCTTATTATGGCGGGGCCGAGGGGTTTGAATACGTACTCGATATATTGGAAGACGCCTGTGCCGGGTTGCTCGGAGCGGTTGGCGAATAATCACCGCTCAATGCCTGTTGTCATGATAAAAACGCTTGTTGTCGTTGAGGCTGCACGTTGCATCCACTCCGGCCTGCTGCAACCGTTCGGCAATCTCATTCAGCTTCTTCCTTGAAACCCGGCCGATGTAGAAAAGACGGTAGCGGTAGTCCTTGTCGAGCAATTCCATGACGTGGGTGAAAGTCTGCTCCCGGGCAAAATCGAAGTTGACCTTGCGCAGGTCTGCATACGGATAGCGGATTGTCCTGCCTGCACTGTGTACGGTGAGGTTTTCGTTGTCCAGCGTCAGGTAGCAGAACCGGGTCATCAGCATGCAAATGAAGAAAAGGCTCAGTCCGAAGGACAGGATGGCCGGAATGAATCCCCACCATGCATCGATGCCGACGGAATAGTAACCCAATATCAGGAACATAAGGAATAATATGAAGAACCAAAACATATACAGCGAGGGACGCCGGTAAGTTTCCTCCGGGAGGGTTTCCATGCTCCGTCCGCGCGGAACATAATTGGCAAAAGGCACTCCTTGCGACACCAGAAAGCGGACGAGTGATGAAGGATGCCTGAAGGGAGGCATGTATATTACCTTATCCTGCTTTTCCTTTAGGTGGAAAACGAATATTCCGGGACCGTATTTGGTTTTTCCTGCCGGGATATCCTTATGCGCCTGCCGGGGGTAGCGTTCCATGAAACTGAAACTTTCAATCTGATGCAGTTGAATCCGTTGGCTTTGCAACAGAAATTCCGCTCTTTGCTGTTCTTTGGTACTGATTTTCATAGGTCTTGCTTTTTAAGTTCCGGGTAACTGATGCGGGTGTGGTAGATGGTTTTCAATTTTTCTTTGAAAACGGCTTTTACCGTTGCTATGTCCTTGAACGTGACGGGGCACTCCCTGAAATAACCTTCCTCCACCTGCGAATCGATAATCTTGTCTACCAGGTTGCTGATGCTCTCTTCCGTATATTCGGGCAGGCTGCGCGAGGCTGCCTCTACGGAATCCGCCATCATCAGGATGGCTTGCTCCTTGCTGAAAGGGTTGGGACCGGGATAGGTGAATGACCCGTTGTCGGGTTCCTCGCCGGGATGCTCGTTTTTCCAGGATATGTAGAAGTATTTAGTCTTTCCCCTACCGTGGTGAGTAGTAATGAAATCCTTGATGACTTTAGGCAGGTTGTTCTTCTCGGCCAGTTTCAATCCGTCCGTTACATGTCCGATGACGACCTGCGCACTCTGCTCGTAACCGAGATTCTTGTGCGGATTGACACCGCCCGACTGGTTTTCGGTAAAGAATGCCGGATTCTCCATTTTGCCGATGTCATGGTATAAAGCGCCGGTATAAAGCGCCTGTACGCACCAACTGGCTGTTTGCACCGATGCGGTTGGCTGCTTCGGCTGCGAGGTTGGCTACCTGCATGGAATGCTGGAATGTGCCGGGTACGGTTTCCGACATGCGCCGCAGCAAACTGTTGTTGATGTTGGACAATTCCACCAGAGTAACATTCGAAGTGAAGCCGAAGGTCTTTTCCACCAGGAAGAGCAACGGATACGTGAAAAGCAGCAACACGCCGTTTATCACGAAGTAGGTGTACATACTGCCGTTCAGTTTGGAAAGGTCGTTTTCCGTTATCAGTTCAAAAGCGAAATAAACGGCTGCATAAGTCAGAATCACCAGGATAGCCGTGCGGAACAACTGCGAGCGTTGCGATAATTCTCTCAAACTGAAAATCGCAACCAAACCTGCCGTTAGTTGCAGCAGGATGAACTCGTGCGGATAGCGCAGGCAGATGGAGCAAATCAGTATTGTGACGACCTGTGTGAGAAAGGCTGTCCGTGAGTCGAGAAACACGCGGATAATGACGGGCAGCATGGCATAGGGAATGATGTATACGTTGAATATATTGTTTGTTACCATAACGGCCGTTACCACACAATAGAACATGATAAGGGTGAAAAGCAGCGCGAGGTTGCCTTTGCGGTTGTAATAATCTTTGCGGAAGAGGTCGAGATAAAGCATGAAGCACAATATGAAGATGCCGACGTACAGAATCTGCCCTGCCAGCATCAGTTGTTTCTGGCCGATGGACTCGCTGCGCTGGATGGACTCTTTGCGCAGGCTTTCGAGGATATTGTAGGTTTCCCGGCTCACTATCTCGCCGCGGTCGATGATTTTCTGCCCGCTCAGTACGATGCCGTTTGCCCATGAATAGTTGTCGAGGATTTCTTCCTTGGCGGTCTCTGTCCGCCGGGCATCGTAAGTGAGGTTGGGAGAGAGATATTCGTTGAGGGAACACTGCCGGAGTATGTTCGGACGATAGTGTATGGTGTCGGCCGTAAGCAGGTAGGCATATGCCTGCTTTACGGAGTAGAGTTTGTCGATGCTCCGTTGGTTGGCAAGCTTGTCGTCTATCACCATAACGGCAGATGTGCTGTCTTTGTGCAGCCGGGCAAGCTCTTCAGTGGAAAGGGGAAGAGGGCAAAATGTCGCGCAGATGAGTCTGATAGTCGTTCTTCAGTTTCTTGAGCGCCTCTTTCCCGGTGCTCTTGTCCAATTGGAAATAGGGTTGGAAAGAGGCCAGGATGCTGTCTTGTTCTTTTTTTACGACTTGGTCGTCTTTGTAGATGGGGAAGTCGAAGGTTGCCATCAGTTGCCCGTACTTCCAGGGTTTGTCAATGTCAAACTGGTAATTAAACTTACCATCTCTTGGCAGGAAATAGACAATAACTCCCACCGTACCTATAAAAATAAGTGCCTTATATATCAAATCTCTGAACGAGAACTCTTTGTTTTTACCTTTGAAATAGTTCATATCGGTTGAAATTTTTGCGAAAAGTACAAAAAAAAACAATAGTATGGAAAAAAAGGTTTAATTTTGCCGTCTAATTTAGTTATAAGTAAGATAGATTATGACAGAAAGAAAAGTCAGAGTCCGTTTTGCCCCGAGTCCTACGGGGGCGTTGCACATCGGTGGTGTGCGCACTGCGTTGTATAATTATCTCTTTGCCCGTCAGCATGGAGGAGATTTGATTTTCCGCATTGAGGATACCGATTCCAACCGGTTTGTGCCGGGAGCGGAAGAATATATATTGGAGTCTTTCAAGTGGTTGGGCATTCCTTTTGACGAGGGTGTCAGCTTTGGTGGAGAACATGGTCCGTACCGTCAGTCCGAACGCCGCGACATATACAAGAAGTATGTACAGGTGTTGCTGGATGCCGGCAAGGCATATATCGCTTTCGATACTCCGCAGGAGCTGGAAGCCAAGCGTGCGGAGATTGCCAATTTCCAGTACGACGCTTCTACGCGCATGCAGATGCGTAATTCGCTGACGATGCCCAAAGAGGAAGTGGACGCACTGATTGCCGAAGGCAGGCAGTATGTGGTCCGTTTCAAGATAGAGCCGGACGAAGATGTGCATGTGAACGACTTGATACGTGGCGAGGTCGTGATAAACTCGTCTATCCTTGACGATAAGGTGCTTTACAAATCGGCGGACGAACTGCCTACCTATCACCTGGCAAATATTGTGGATGACCATTTGATGGAAGTTTCCCATGTTATCCGCGGTGAAGAGTGGCTGCCTTCCGCTCCGCTGCATGTGCTGCTGTACCGTGCTTTCGGTTGGGAAGATACGATGCCGGCGTTCGCGCACCTGCCGCTGTTGCTGAAGCCCGAAGGTAACGGTAAGCTCAGCAAGCGCGACGGCGACCGTCTGGGCTTCCCGGTATTTCCGCTGGAATGGCACGACCCCAAGTCGGGCGAAGTGTCTTCGGGCTATCGCGAATCGGGCTATCTGCCGGAAGCTGTTATCAATTTCCTTGCCTTGCTGGGCTGGAATCCGGGTAACGACCAGGAACTGATGTCGATGGATGAACTTGTAAAACTGTTCAATCTGAGCCATTGCAGCAAATCGGGTGCTAAGTTCGACTATAAGAAAGGTATCTGGTTTAACCATGAATATATTCTTCAGAAATCGGACGAGGAGCTTGCGGAACTTTTCAAGCCGGTACTGGAAGAGCACGGTGTAGACCTTGGTGCATACAGCGATGCGTTCCTTACTACGGTAGTCTCCCTGGTAAAGGGCCGCGTCAACTTCGTGAAGGAACTGTGGGATCAGGCACGTTTCTTCTTTGTTGCTCCTGAGCAGTATGCCGAGAAGGATGTGAAGAAACGTTGGTCGGAAGATACTCCGCGCATCATGACGGAATTGATGGAAGTGCTTCGGGGCATTGGAGATTTCTCCTCTAAACCGTCGGAAGATGTAGTTATCGGCTGGATTACGGAGAAAGGATATCACATGGGTAATGTGATGAATGCTTTCCGGCTGGCAGTGGTAGGAGAGTGTAAAGGACCGCATATGTTCGATATTACCGCATTGTTGGGCAAAGAAGAGACGCTTGCCCGCATACAGCGTGCCATCGACGTTCTGAAATAAGTTGAAGCGGAGAAAAGTATGTTTTATAATTTAGCAATAATACTCTATGATATTGCGGTGCACCTGGTGGCTCCTTTCAGCCGTAAACCGCGGAAGATGATGAAGGGGCACTGGGTCGTGTACGAACTTCTTCGGCAGCAGCTGGAGAAGGATGCGTGTTATATCTGGTTTCACGCTGCCTCTTTGGGAGAGTTTGAACAGGGACGCCCGCTGATTGAGAAGATACGTGCCAAATATCCGGATTATCGTATTTTGCTGACATTCTTTTCGCCGTCGGGCTATGAAGTGCGCAAGAACTACCGGGGGGCGGATATCGTGTGTTATCTGCCTTTCGACAAACCGCGCAATGTGAGGAAGTTTCTTGACCTGGTGAATCCCTGCATGGCGTTTTTTATCAAGTATGAGTTTTGGAAGAACTACTTGGATGAGTTGCATAAGCGCCGCATCCCCGTTTATAGCGTGTCTTCCATCTTTCGCCGCGGGCAGATTTTCTTTAAATGGTACGGCGGTACGTATAGGAACGTGCTGCGCAACTTCGACCACATCTTCGTGCAGAACGAGCGCTCCAAGCGCTATCTGGCGAAGATTGGTATCAACCGGGTGACTGTGGTGGGGGATACCCGTTTTGACCGCGTGCTTCAAATTCGGGAAGAGGCTAAAGACTTGCCTTTGGTTGAGTTGTTCAAGAATAATACGATGACTTTTGTTGCCGGAAGTTCCTGGCAGCCCGACGAGGATTTGTTTATCGAATACTTTAATCAGCATCCGGAAGTAAAGCTGATTATCGCTCCGCATGTAATCGACGAAAATCATTTGGTAGAGATAATCCGTAAGCTGAAGCGTCCGTATGTGCGTTATACCCGTGCCGACGAAAAGAATGTCCGTAAGGCGGATTGCCTGATAATAGACTGCTTCGGTCTGCTTTCCTCCATCTATCGCTATGGAGAGATTGCCTATATCGGCGGCGGGTTCGGAGTGGGTATTCATAATACGCTGGAAGCTGCCGTATATGGCATTCCGGTAATCTTTGGACCGAAGTACCAGAAATTCCAGGAAGCCGTTCAGCTCCTGGAGGCAAAAGGCGGGTTCTCTGTCAAGAGTTATGAAGAACTGAAAGCGTTGCTCGACCGTATGCTGGAAGATGAAAGCTTCTTGCGCGAGACCGGTACGAATGCGGGGACTTATGTAACCGGTAATGCCGGAGCAACGGACAAAGTTTTGGGCATGATTAACTTTTAGACTGTAGAGGAGGTTGCCAAAGACCTCTTTCCATAAAAAAATATGAGGGGTTGTCAAAACTAAAACGAGACTCTGAAAAGTTACAGACTGTAATTATAACCTCTAAAAGGGTCGTATCAAACTCCGTTTTGAGAGTAATGATACGACCTTTTTCTTTAGTCTTTTAGGATGTCCTAATTTCAAGTTAAAAGTTTGTCTTCTCAAAGAATGAGTTGTGACGCCTTCATTTTTCCTATATGTAGGCAGTCTCCTTTTTAGAGGCAGCCGATACCTTTACTCCTTGTACCAGCTTGAGTACATCAGGTAGTTGTGTGCAATCTTCTGGTTTAGTTCTTTTGCCTGTTCGGGGTCTACCTTTTTAATGAATTTGGCAGGTACGCCACCCCAGATACTTCCCGGTTCTATTACGGTGTTGCTAAGTACCAATGAGCCGGCGGCTACAATGGCGCCTTCGCCTACTACGGCATGGTCCAGAATGGTAGACCCCATGCCTATAAGTGCATAATCCCTGATTGCAGCTCCGTGGATGGTTACATTGTGGCCTACGGATACATGGTCGCCTATTTCAATGGTGGATTTCTCGTATAAGGTGTGCAGTACGCTTCCGTCTTGGATGTTTACACCGTTTCCGATGCGGATGGAGTTGACATCTCCGCGTAACACGGTACTGAACCAGATGCTGCAATCCCGTCCCATTTTTACATCTCCGATGATAGTAGCGTTATCTGCTAAAAAACAATTCTCTCCGATTTCCGGAGTGAAACCTCTTACTGATTTTATTAGTGCCATTTTTTTTTGTTGTTGGTTATCGGTTAATAATTAATGGTTTACATGCTTCTTTCAGCCACTCTTTTTCATCATTGTCTAAGTCGGGAGATAGCTTTTCGTATACAACTCGATGGTATTCGTTCAGCCATTCGATTTCTTCGGCAGTCAGCAATTCCTTGATGATTCCTTTCCGGCAGATAGGACAGAGCGTGATGGTCTCGAATTTCAGATAATTGCCGAACATGCCTTCGCCGGCAGGAACTGTCAGTAACAGGTTTTCGGTGCGGATGCCGTGGCTTCCGGCCTTGTACACGCCTGGTTCGTTGGAAGTGACCATACCCGGTTGCAAGGGAATGGGATTTTCGTTCATTCGGATGCTCTGCGGCCCTTCGTGTACATTGAGGAAATGTCCCACTCCGTGGCCGGTTCCATGCAGATAATTCATGTGCTGCTTCCATATCGGGAGGCGTGCCAATACGTCCAGTTGCGCTCCGCGGGTGCCTTCAGGGAATACCGCCGTTGCCAGTGCGATATGGCCTTTCAATATTAAGGTGTAATCGGTTTTCTCTTCCTCCGTCAAGTTGCCAAGTGCGATGGTACGGGTTATATCTGTCGTTCCGTCCAGATATTGGGCTCCGGAGTCCAGTAAAAGAAAGCCTTCCGCTTTCAGTGTTACATCCGTTTCGGGAGTGGCTTCATAGTGAACTATGGCTCCATGTTCTTTATAGCCGGCAATCGTATCAAAGCTTTCGCCCATGTAAAGTGGTTGTGCAGCCCGAAAAGCATGTAGCTTTTTATCTATACTGATTTCTGTTTCCCGGCCTGTAGGGACGGCATCTTCCAGCCACTTCAGAAATTTAACCAATGCCACGCCGTCTCTTTGCATAGCCGTATGGATGCCGGCTATCTCCTGTTTGTTGCGGATGGCTTTCAGTAGAGTTACGGGGGATGTGCTGTCGATTATCCGGCATTGCGGATTGATTGCCGAGTAGATGGCGTAATTTGTTTTGGCGGAATCTGCCAGTATGCTTCTTGCAGGGAAGTGGTTAAGGTAATCTTCTATTTCTTCATATGTATGTACGGAGATGCCATTAACGTTAAAATAGGAAGTTAGCTCTGCTGTGACTTTTTGCGGTTGGATGAAATAATGCACTGCGTTTTTCTCTATCAGCAGGTAGCTGACAACAACCGGGTTGCAGTGTACGTCATTCCCTCGAATGTTGAGCAGCCAGGCTATTTCATCCAGTGCCGACAGTAGCAAAGATTCAGCACCGTTTGCGTCCATCTCTTTTCGGACGGCTGCAAGTTTCTCTGTAAAGCTCCTGCCGGCATATTGTGTGTCGTGAATAAACGCGGGAGACAATGGCATTGCCGGGCGGTCTTTCCATAACAGTTGCAGGGGGTCGGCAACGCTTTTTACATGAATACCACTCTTTCTCAATGCTTCTTGCAGATGCTCCACTTCTTTGACCGAGAACATTTTTCCGTCTATTCCTACGGTGTCTCCCTCTTGCAGGCGTGAGTTCAAGAATGCCGGAATACTTGGCGTTTCAGGCAACATCTCTTTGTATAATGTGATTTCTGTTCCTTCTATCTGCCGGGCGGCTTGCAGGAAATAACGGGAGTCGGTCCATAAACCGGCCTCTTCTGCTGTTATAACTACCGTGCCGGCTGAACCTGTAAATCCGGAAATCCATTCCCGCGACTGCCAGTGGGGAGCTACGTACTCGCTGAGGTGAGGGTCTGTGCTTGGAATGATGAATGCCTGTATGTTTTCTTGGGCAATGTGTGTCCGCAAGGCGGCAATACGTTCATTAATTGTTAAATTCATACTGTATAAGGTGTTGATAAGCGTTTTCAAAGATACTCACTTTACTTGTATTACATGGAGTAAATTCTGTTATTTTATCTATTGTTGCTTCTGTAAGTGAAATCTTATCTGCGGGCAGTTTTGATAACTGTCAGTAAGAAAGGCAGGTATTTTATGTTAGGATTGTCGATTTTTTTGTCGAAAGTTTTGTGAATAAAGAAAGTATGTGTAATTTTGCCGCTCAATTTAATCGTGAGATTTTATAAACCATTTAAATTTTAAAAACAAAAAAATGATTGTAGTACCTGTAAAAGAAGGCGAAAACATTGAAAAAGCGCTGAAGAAATTTAAAAGAAAATTTGAAAAGACTGGTATCGTTAAAGAGTTGAGAAGCAGACAACAGTTTGATAAACCGTCTGTGACTAAAAGACTTAAGAAAGAGCGTGCAGTTTACGTTCAGCAACTTCAACAAGTAGAAGATTAATAATTCGTAATTTCCTTTGAATTATTGAATTCTTTTTCATACATTCGTTGCATGATTTAGATGTAACGATATGCTGTTGACAGATTCTTTTCTCGACTATCTTCTGTATGAACGGAATTATTCTGAAGGTACTGTAAGGTATTACCGGACGGATATTCTTGAGTTGCAGAAGTTTGGTGAGAAGCTGTTGGGAGATTTGGCCCCGTCGGATGTAGGTGCGGATCTTGTTCGTGAATGGATTGTTTCCCTGATGGATAAAGGTTATGCGCCTAATACGGTGAATCGAAAGTTGAGTTCTGTCCGGACATATTACAAGTATCTTTTAAAGAAAGGATTGGTGGCGGCAGATCCGTTACGGAGAGTAACAGGGCCGAAAAAAAAGAAACCGCTTCCTGTCTTTCTGAGAGAAGGTGAAGTGGATAGGCTGTTGGATGATGTCGGCTTTGGAGAAAGGTTTGAAGGGTATCGCGACCGTTTGATTATCGAAATGTTTTATACGACAGGTATGAGGCTTTCGGAATTGATAGGGTTGGATGATAAGGATGTTGATTTCTCTGCTTCTCTTATTAAAGTGACCGGAAAACGGAATAAGCAACGTCTGATACCTTTTGATAAAGAATTGGGGCGTTCCATGCAGGAGTATGTCAATGTGCGGAATCAAGCATTGCCGGTTTGTTCGGATGCTTTTTTTGTCCGAAAGAATGGAGAAAGGCTTGGCCGCGGTATCGTAGCATATATTGTGAGACGAAACCTGTCAAAGGTAGTAACTGTAAAAAAAAGAAGTCCGCATGTGCTGAGGCATACCTTTGCAACGGCTATGCTGAACAATGGTGCTGATTTGAGCTCGATAAAAGAGCTGTTAGGGCATGAGAGTTTGGCGACTACGGAAGTTTATACGCATACTACTTTTGAAGAACTTAAAAAAGTGTATAATCAGGCTCATCCTCGAGCCTAAAAAAAGGAGGTAAGTATGATAGTTAGAATTCAATCGATTCACTTTGATGCGTCAGAGCAGTTGCAGGCTTTTATTCAGAAAAAAGCTGCTAAATTGGAGAAATTTTACGATGATATAGAGAAAGTAGAGGTGTCATTAAAGGTAGTTAAACCGGAAACAGCCGAAAATAAAGAAGCCGGGGTGAAAGTATTGGTACCCAACGGTGAGCTTTATGCGAATAAGGTTTGTGATACGTTTGAAGAAGCTGTGGATCTTTGTCTGGAAGCTTTGGAAAAACAGCTGGTTAAATACAAGGAAAAACAACGAAGTAAATAAAAATCCGCTTAAAATTTTGCGGGTAAAAAATAAATGCCTAAATTTGCAGCCGTTTCGCTCGCGGTAGAACGTTGCGGTTGCATTTTTAAAAAGATTGCCTCTTTAGCTCAGTTGGCCAGAGCACGTGATTTGTAATCTCGGGGTCGTTGGTTCGAATCCGACAAGAGGCTCAA
>ERZ780037.330-NODE-330-length-16170-cov-3.87943_pt1 | contig 16170 bp, 10 predicted proteins | sample MGYA00511854_ERZ780037 | MGnify/ENA primary metagenome ERZ780037 (study PRJEB29588, sample SAMEA2148063) | human gut metagenome | biome: human gut; feature: human-associated habitat; material: faeces | place: Denmark | collected 2008/2010 ... | reverse complement strand
CGCCTGAACCGCTTCACGGAAAGTGGTTTCTTCGGGCATGGATGACGGTTGAGAGAGATAAAATTGAACAGAATCCGGACGATATATGATGTCCGGGTCGTGGGATAATCGCGAATATTGTTCCAGGGTCGGTTCTTTGGGAAGTATATCGAACGGGATTTGGGGCTGATAACATTTCACAGCCAATCGATAAGCATGGGCGTGGAATAATTCCGCTTCTTCCCGTGTATTGACGGGTGAAGGTAGTCCATATTTTCACCGTTTTGCCACTTGAACCCATAAAAACACAACGGGTTTGTGGTTGCTCACAGGCTTTTTGTTTCACTAAAGCGATTTCCGACTTATTGGATAAAGGGCCAATGGTCAGTTCTACAATACCGTTGTAGTTTTTCATCTGTTTCTGGCCGTTTACTTTACGGAATTCAGCGGCAGGAATTATCTTGGGCAGTTTATCAGCAAACATACACCGTTCATCGGAAAGGGTATATCGCAGATGTTCTCTGAATGTAGAAACAGGACGGGATTTTATTTCTGTCTTTATCTTATTTACCAGTATATCAAGATCCATTACGCTAAGCGCTATCGTATCTTCGTTCTTACGAAATTGAGTAATTTTCATTAATTTGATAATAATTTGTTTTGTCAGCGTCTTTGTGATCGTTGAGACTGCTAAATTACTCATATTATTCGGGACTGACAAGAAAAACAAGATTTTAATATAGAAAATTATTGATATATCAAGTGCCTATTTAGCCGAGAGATACGGGATTGTTATCACTCAATTACGGTTCAAGTTAGTTTTCTCTGCTTTGAACTAAAGTTTCAGCTAGGAGAAACTCTAGTTTCATCGGTAAGAAACCAATGGTTTCAAGTAATTGGAACTAGAGTTTCAAGCGTATGAAACTAAAGTTTCCAACCGCATAACCAACAGTTTCACGCCTTGAAACCGTTAGTTTAAAGGCAGGACACAATTCATAAGTGCGGAGATAACAAATTGAACGACTTATTCATTTATGGCTGATACTATTCATTTTTAAACAAAGCTTTATTTTGTCTTTGTTTTTTAGGTGACAGCATTATTGCTATCACACTGCTGTCACCTTGTGCTGTCACATCATTAAGTACTTATAATCTGTAAGTTAGATTACAACCTGTGACAGATGACAGATATATTTTGTTTTTCATTTCATAGAGAGCGAATCCTGAGTTCAAGTTATAAATGCGACACCTCCTTATTTCACTAGGAACAATTATTCCGCCATTATATCATAATATTAAATATTCGGTAGGAAAAATGTGATTTTATACTAAAAGTTCGGTAGAAAAAGTGTAGTCTTTATTGGACTACCAATTAAATAATACGACAAATGGCACAAAGTTCACAGCTTGCATCACAGCGCGCATCGGCCGAGTTACCTTAATATTTTAGGAACATCCCCATAAAATATACCAATTATTGCATCATCATATCATATTCCGCAATTTTCTCCTTACACAAGCGTTCAGTAACATCTCGCAGAATATCTACACGGGAAATAAGATATTCCAGTTGTTCTTGTGAGATACTGAAATCTTTGTTATAACGAGCTTCAATGTAAGAACGACATAATAAATCAAAACATTCTTTCTCTGTATCCGTATTTTGAGGAAAGACAGTAGTTAATTCCATAGAAAAACGCTTTACCATCCCACCAAATTCTTTGATTTTATGACTCTTCGGACGATAGTTCGTAAAGACCATCAGAATACAATTATAAAGTTTCTCACATGTCTGATGAAGCAAAAACGCAGAAATTTTATTTTGTTTTTCAGGCAAATAAAATTTATTCACTCCTTCCAAAAGCCCACAAGCGTATGGATATAATTCATCAAATTCTTTTTGTGCAATATCCCGAATCTCTTTAAAACTCAACTTCCGTGGTTTAGCCAATTCGTGTTTGCCACTATTATAAAGCATAACACCCTCCTTTACTATATCTGTAAAGAAATACTGGCTGACTTCCAGATTACGGTTTACGGTATTAATATGTTCTACAACAAATTGTGGAAAAGCATGACGACGACCAGCAAACAAATCATGATATTGATTCGTAATACGGTGCAATTTTCTTTCCACATATTTAATCTGTCCGGTCACGACGACAAGAATATCGTAATCACTCTGATAGGAAGTATGAACACCAAATTCTATATTACTGTCCCATAAAACATAGTTTCCCCTTGCATAACTTCCGAACAGGATAACCATCTGACAATTTTCGATGCTTTTACGCACTAAATCCAGCAAGACAGTCAATTCTTCCTGTGTACGTTTAGGTAAACGTTTTATAGACTTTTTCATTATCATTTTTATTTGTAACTTTACAAAGGTACGAACTTTGCCATACCCTAGCAACAAAGATACAAAAAACTTATAATAAAGTATTTTTTAATTTGATTCTTATATTTGAAAACAGAATCCAAACATAAAAGAAACATCTGAATCCTGTTTTCTCATTTACACAAAATATTTCATAGGAGTATATCCCTTAGGCACGAAACATGGCAGTAATTTTAATATTTGGTAGGAAAAATGTATTTTTGTACTAGATATCAAATTTAGCAATAAACTACCATAGCAATGATGCGAAGTTAGAGATTGATTTTTTGATTCAGCATGGTGGTGAAATCGTTCCGATAGAGACAAAAGCAAAGGAGAATCTTCGTGCCAAGTCGCTTTTTACCTTTGTGGTTTCTCGTCCGGGTATGCACGGATTGCGTTTCTCCACGTCGGATTATCGAGAACAGGATTGGATGACGAATATTCCGCTTTATGCTATATCGACTTATTTCTAAGTTTAGCAGAAAATGTGATTACGAGATTTTATCTACCATGAAGAAGAACCTGACATATGAAGAACTTTTTGAAGCCAATGTACGGCTACAAGAAGAAAACAATGTTTTGAAAGATGAAATCAAACATCTAAAGATGCAACTACATATAGATGATAAGCCACAAAAAAGTATTGCAGTCACTCGTTTATCTTTGGAAAAAAAGGTCGCATTGTTTAGAGAGTTGTTCCATGGTCGGAAAGATATTTTTGCAAGAAGATGGTATAGCAAGAATAGTGGAAAATCTGGTTACCAACCTGTATGTTTGAATGAATGGGACAGACAATTATGTGATAAAAGGAAATATAAATGTACCGAATGTCCTAATCGCCATTTTAAGGAGTTGAGTTATGAAGATGTTTATAGACATCTTGAGGGTAAGGATATTGATGGTTGCGATATAATCGGAGTATATGCTATCCTCCCGGACAACAAATGTAACTTCCTTTGTGCCGACTTTGATGATAAATCATGCGAGCATGGCTATCAAAATGATGTATTATCCTATATAAATGTTTGTAAGGAATGGAAGATTCCACATGCCATTGAACGTTCACGCTCGGGAAACGGTGCACATGTCTGGATATTCTTTGAAACATCTTTGGAAGCAAGTAAGGCGAGGAAATTAGGCAATACCATATTAACAGAAGCTATGGAAAGAAATGGACGGATGACCTTCAAGTCATACGACCGGTTCTTCCCAAATCAAGACAGATTACCAGAAGGTGGTTTCGGAAATTTGGTCGCATTGCCCCTACAAGGCAAAGCTCGAAAGGAAGGGAACAGTGTATTCGTCGACGAAAACTTTATGCCATATGAAGACCAATGGACGTATTTGGTGGGTGTGCAAAAAGTTCCAGAAATATTGGTTGATAGGATTTTATTGAAGCATGGAATAACATCAGAACTTGGAGATTTGTCAACTACAAGCGAAGCCAAACCTTGGGAAACACCATCAACACAAAAGATTGCAAAAGAAGATTTCCCCAAGGAACTGCTTCTCATAAAATCCAATATGCTTTATATTCCCCTGGAAGATCTTTCTGCAAAGGCGATTAATCACTTAAAACGCATTGCCTCTTTCAAAAATCCAGAATTCTATGCAAAATTGGGAATGAGGTTATCTACATATAATGTACCTCGCATTATCTCATGTGCAGAGCCATCGGATAAATACATCGCCTTACCTCGTGGATGTGAGGATGCTATTACTAATTTGTTGGATGAAAACCATGTTTCTTATCGCATGAACGATCAAACGGAACTTGGCACCCCAATCTCTGTTCAATTCAAAGGAGAGTTACGTGAAGAACAGGTTGCAGCTATAAAAAACTTGATACCACACAACAATGGCGTATTATATGGAACTACAGCATTTGGAAAAACCGTAGCGGCTATCGGATTGATAGTGGAGCGCAAAGTAAACACACTTATTCTTGTACATACCAAAGCCCTGCTCGACCAATGGAGAACCCGATTGGAAGAATACTTGATGATAGATTACAAACAAGAAGATACACCACACAAACGTGGACGCAAAAAAGTATTTTCTCCTTTTGGGACCTTGGATTCCAAAGGAAACAATTTACATAGTATGGTAGATATTGCCCTGATGCAATCCTGTTTTGAAGAAAATGATATAAAACCCTTTATCCGAAATTACGGCATGGTGATAGTGGACGAGTGTCACCATGTTTCAGCGGTAAATTTCGAACGGATATTGAAGTACTCAAACGCCCGTTATGTATATGGACTGACGGCAACGCCCATTCGCAAAGACGGACATCAACCTATTATCTTTATGCAATGTGGTCCTATCCGTTATTCTGCTGATGCAAAAACACAGATGGCTTCGCAAACATTCGAACGGTTGCTTATACCTCGTTTTACAAATTATCGGGAATTGACGGATGATAAGAAAACATATACTCAAACCATACAAGGAATGAGTAATGACATCTGTCGGAACACACGCATCATAGATGATGTATGTAAAGCATTACAAGATGGACGTTCTCCTATTATTTTGACAAATCTGACCTCTCATGTGGAAATATTGGCAACCATGCTTACTTCAAAATGCAAGAATGTAATAACGCTTGTCGGCTCAGAATCAGTAAAAGAAAAACGCTTGAAAATGGAACGTTTACAAAATATTCCAAGAACAGAACTTCTTGCAATCGTTGCTACAGGCAAGTATGTAGGAGAAGGCTTCGACTATCCTCGTCTTGATACGCTATTTCTCACCTTGCCCGTTTCGTGGAAAGGCATCGTAGCACAATATGCAGGTCGTTTGCACCGTGAGTATCCAGGCAAGAAAGATGTTATTATTTATGATTACATTGACATTCATCTGTCCTTATGTGACACCATGTATAAACGGAGATTGAAAGGATATGCAGCGGTTGGCTATAAATTGAGTACAATTAATCCGACAAATCTTTTCCACGATTCTCCAGATATCATATTTAATGGAATGAATTTCTTAAAGCCATTTCTTTCCGACCTATCATGTACTCGTAAATCGGTAGTAATATCCTCTTCCAAATTGTGGTTTAGCATACGGACTCCCACGCTTGTTATGCTACAAGAACTTACCTTGCGAGGCGTTCAAATTATAGTATTCGTAAAATGCCATTCAGAAAAGGATGAATTATTGAAAAGGATTGGGGTTAAAGTAATTGCCAAAGAGAATTTGTCCTTACATATTACAGTTATTGATAAATCATTAATATGGTATGGAAGTGTGAATTACCTCGGTTATAATACGGAAGAGGATAATGCGATAAGGATTTCAGAGAGTGTGATTGCGGAGGAAATGTTAGAGTTGTTGTATAATAATAAAAAATTATAGTAAGTAGCAAATATGAAAAAAGAGTATGTCTTTTCTTGGGCTGAAAATACCGAGGGGAAAATGGTACATGTTGATAGTGTATCAAGAGGTTTACGTTGTGAATGTACTTGCCCGAATTGCCATGAAAAATTACTTGCCAGACATGGTGATGAAAGAGAACATGGATTTGCCCATCATAGTGATACCCGAGGAGCCCGTCTTGAAATATGTTACATGGTTATATTGTATAAATTGGCAGAGCAAATTATACAAACGAAGAAGCGGATTCATGCGCCGTCTTATTATGGTATATATAAGGAGGAGGATATTGAATTTGTTGATGTAAAAATCGATAGTCGTTTTGAGCGCGAAGACAAACAACCCGATGTGATTGCCACAACCCATGATAATAAACAATACCTGATAGAGTTCGTATTTAATTATAAAGTGCAACATAAGCAAGATATAGACTATCATAATCTGACTTGTCTTGAAGTTGATCTTTCCAATCAGACTTTAGAAACATTAGAGCAATTTCTTCTATCATCAAATGCAGATAGAAGATGGATTAACAATGAAGTCTATTTTAACGAAATAGAATCGATTTATCGGAGTAGAGGAAAATCTGTCAAGGTAGCATCTGAAACAGATTGCCAACAATGTAATTTGAGATATTCGTGTTGTGCAGTAAAGGAAACCCCTACCTCATCAACTCCCATACTCATTGAAAATAATGGGCAAAAGTATAGACTTTGTAAAACGGAACTTCGTGAGCAAAAAGAGCATCGTCAATCTATTCAAACAGAACAAATTGAGATTGAAGATAATACCCTGAAAAAAACTTGTTTTAATTGCGAGTATAATCTTAGTTGGGCTAATAAAAATGGATTAGCTAATTGCGGCCTACAACGTCCCAATATCCCTAAACGGCCTACTCCTGATTATGCAATATCTTGTCCTATGTTTAAACGGAAACGATGATAGATTACTCTTTCAAGTCCCTTCGATGCCCTTAAGCCAGCATAATGGAGATAAAAAAAGATAATCATATAAAGAATTTTGCCTTCATCTATCGTGATGATGATTGGTATTTTGTATCTACATATAACCTACCTTTAAACTATAGTATCACAGATTCCGTCATTGTATCATATTCCGCAATTTTCTCTTTACATAAGCGTTCAGTAATATCTTTCAGAATATCTATGCGGGCAATAAGGTATTCCAGTTGTTCTTGTGAGATACTGAAATCTTTGTTATAACGAGCCTCGATATACGAACGGCATAATAAATCAAAACATTCTTTCTCTTCATCCGTATTTTGAGGAAAGACTGTGGTCAATTCCTGTGAGAAACGTTTTACCATCCCACTAAGCTCTTTAATTTTATGAGTTTTTGGAAGATAATTCGTAAAAACCATCAGGATAGTATAGTATAATTTTTCACAAGTCTGATGAAGCATGAAAGCTGATAAGTTATATTGTTCTTTAGGCATGAAATATTCCTTCACAACACCCAAAAAGTCACACGCATAAGGATACAACCTATCAAATTCACTCTGCGCAATATCCCGAATCTCTCTAAAACTCAACTTTCGCGGTTTTGCCAATTCACATTTACCACTATTGTAAAGCATAATTCCTTCCTTTACTATATCTGTAAAGAAATATTGGCTGATTTCCAAATTACGGTTTACTGTATTAATATGTTCTACAACAAATTGTGGAAAAGCATGACGACGGTCTGCAAACAAGTCATGATATTTATTCGTAATACGGTTCAATTTTCTTTCCACATATTTAGTCTGCCCGGTCACAACAAGAAGAATATCATAATCGCTTTGATAGGAAGTATGAACACCAAATTCTATATTAGTGTCCCATAAAACATAGTTTCCCCTTGCATAACTCCCGAACAGGATAACCATCTGACAATTCTCGATGTTTTTACACACTAAATCCAGCAAGACTGTCAATTCTTCCTGTGTACGTTTGGGTAAACGTTTTATAGACTTCTTCATTATCATTCTTATTTGTAACTTTACAAAGGTACGAACTTTATCATCCCTAAACTACAGAGATGGAAAAAACTTATAATAAAATCTTTTCAAAAATCCTTCAACACTTCCATCATTGCCGGACGACGTTTATATTTTATCCGAAATTCCGCTACTATGTTTTTCACCGCAGTCTGTCCTCCCTTTAGTTTATGTATGCACGGTAACACTTGTGCGATAAATTCATAATTCCTCCGTCCCATTTTCCGTTCGGCATAGTCATTCAACGAAGAAGTATACATAGCAATCAGCTGTTCCGAATGAGTATCCTTCAAATAATGAGCATACCGCATCAATGCTTCCAGTTGATCATATCTAGTTGATGACAACAAGGTGAACAGACGCTCATTATCCTGTTCTTTCACATAGATATCAGCTTCAGCACTTCCACCGAAAGAAAAATAGTTACTAAATTCTGTTTCCTTCATCATCGCATCCAGAAAATTCTTCCATTGTTCTTTCGGAATCAGAGTTTTGAGTTTATTGTAATATGTCAGTTTATCCCTGCCTGTCACAAACAATAGACGACATGTATCAACTACTTCGGAAGTCCGGTTGGTCGTCTCGTAAATCTTCAGTTTTATTTCCAACCATTTACTATCGGTACCGGGATATATCTCTTCTTTCGCAATCTCTATTCCTTCATCCAGCAAACGGATGGCTTCATCGTATTGGCAACGGACAATCAATTTTTCAACCTCCATCTCCCGTATTTCAGTCAGATAAAGATATTGGCGGATCGTTTCATTCGCTTTTTGCTCTTCATTCTGCTCCAATAACAAGTTGACTTTGCGAAGAACTAACTGATATAAATCATGAGTGTCCTTTCTTGTTTCAAGAAGTCCATCAATCAATTCCAAGGCTTTTTCTGTCGGCTGAATCGAAAGATTGATTTGCATCATAAGTTCATCTATATCATAGATTCCGTAGTTTCGATAAGTAGATATTTCAGCAATCTGACGTAATTCCTGTAGAATATCCGTCTTTTGTTTCTGAGTTGTTTTAGGATGTCCAACCACTTTCATGAGTAAACCTCCTGCATGCTCACAATAAAGGGAAGTGCCAAAGTCATCATCATCGTCAATATATAGTAATTCATCCTCATAATTCTCACCGATAGAACGAAGTGTTTGAAGAGCTATGGCAATAGTACTATCCATATCTCCCAGACTCAAAAAGAAGTCCGCTTTCTTCAGAAAAACATCCATTCGATTGAAAACAGTTTCCCAATCACGACTGTAATCATTATAACGATTATGATAACGAGACTTTTTACTGTCACCGAAACTATTAAAAATCTTTTGGATTTCCGTTCTATAATCTTTTCCCTTTGATGTCGAAGACGATTCCTTGAATATAAAACGCTTCAAAAGCGCCGCCTTAAATTCCGGATTCGTTGAGGCATATTCACTGATAAATGTAGAAATTTCTTGCGGACTAATGAATGACAGCAATTGTTTGATGTCCACATCGGGCTGTACAACCTCTTCTTCCTTTGTAACTATTCTCATTTTTGAAAATGCACTACGACTTACTCGTTTATTATTATCACGAATTGCCAGAAGTGCTGCCACGACATGCTTGCAGATTTCTCCATCATACGGACAATCACAGCACCAGGATTCTACTTCCTTTCCGTTCATAGATATTTCTACATTATAATCATCCGTTCCCTCTACGGTTGCAGTCCATTCACCGGGTGAGGTTTCTTCCAGTTCGGAAACGGCATCTGTATCATAATACTCTTCCCCGCGCATCAATATCTTATAGGGGACAAAGTTCTCAAAATTATCCAGTGTAATCATATAACTAATTTAATACTTTATATATCCTTCTTGTTCATACGCTTTCCCATATTTATGAATCATTGCCACCAACGGCCTTAAACGTTCGTCAGAAACCAACATAGCCCTATAACGCAAATACTGATTATCATAAAGCTGCCGGTTTCCGTCCTTGAGGCGTTTCTTCACATCCGCAGGAATGAAAAATTCCGCACGATTGCCCAATTTTACATAGAATTCATTTAAAAAGATAGAAATGCCAGCCAAATCTATGTCTCCGAAATGAATATAGCGATTGGGGATTATCTTTAGCCAGTTACACAAATCCTTCGATTGCGGATAACGGGACACGAAAAGAACTTTCATTCCTTTAAACAAATACTTTTGGGCACGGATATGCTGGAAATTCTCTCCATTCTCTATACCCACCACTACAACATCTTCAGGAATACGGAAATATTCGTAATCCTGCATGAAGATGGAAGTACCTTGTAAGGGAGAAAGCACACATAGTTCACCATGAAAAGTAGCTTCTATAGGCTCATAACAATTGAGGAGAAAACCTTTGAACGTACGGGTATATCTCAGTTTAGAGTCCCCCGCCTTCGCCACTTGCTCCGAACGTAACACTTCATCCGGACAGTTCTTCATCTCAATCCAATCTTCCAACTCCATGCCGGAAGTATAATTCTGAGCAAGATAAATACGGCAACCTTCCGGGTCAATCATACGAAAACTACGCATACTCCCTCGGGGAACAATAGTGATGATTCCCTCATCCATTAATCTATTTGCTATCAGTCCATCAAACTTTGTGTAAGGTATGAGCTCGCCGCCCAGCATTTTCAGGACCAGCCTCGCCATCGCCAATGTAAATAAACTGCCACTCATTTTTCTATCTTATTATAGGTTAACAATGGGACAGCCTGTGTATTTGACCGCCCGTCTTTACTCAATAAATAGGTATAACGATAATCTTCCACATTATAAGTAGTGGGAGAACTGTTTACCAACAATATATTCCGGCAATTGGCAAAGTCCAAAATACCTTTCACATTGTTGGGGTGTAACTTGCCTATTTCATCCATCATACAATGGATTTTAAAGTCACCAAACTTACGTGAAGCCTTTTCTTTGAATACATTAATCAGCATGATATTGACCATTGCTTTTACCAGAATGTCCGTACCGTCGGAACCTACATTGGCTATCTTCTCCACCCATCCCGTATCGTTATCATTCTCTTTCACACGGAACTCCCGTCTGCGCCCCGGCTCGTCAAGCAGGAATTTCATAAACGACAGCAAATGCCGGACAGCCGTCGCATTGACATCTTCACGGGAATCCTGCGAGAACAAGTCAACCTTTCCCATATTATATTGGTTCTCATCACAGAACCGCTTAATCTCCAGCAATAACTGCATCAGTTTATCGCTGCTCTGAAGCGGACGAAGTGCTATTTCCTTAATTACTCCGGCAAAATTCCGTTTGACAAAATCGTCGTTGATATCCTTTATTGTTCTGTGTATCTCGCTTTCATTACGGGTCAGTCCTCCCACTTCCTGCGAAATCCGGCGGATTATATCCGTATACCGTTCACTGATATGTTTCTGATAATCGGAAATCTTATCATTATCCACAAACTCGCACAGATTGGAAGCGAAATCATAGTAATCCTGTTCTCCAACCAGTTCCGTACGGAAATGAAACGTGTTTTTTGACGAGAAGTTTCCATTGAACTGCGTCACCGCTTTCTTGAATTCTTCTGTTTTTTTGATGGTGGATACGATGAGAGACTTCAATTCTTCCACTATAACATCACAACTTTTCCGGGTAGGCTTCTCTCCTATTTCCGTCACAGAAGGCGGACAGAAAATTTCATCTTTCCGGAACATATCCACTTTATTCAACCCGTCCTCCAATAAGCGCAATTCCTTGCTAATTCGGTCGAGGTGCTCGTCCACCCCTTTTTTCTGAACTTGCAACTTTTCCTTTTTCAGATCGAAACGTTCGTTCAATGCAACCAACTTCGCATCCAATTCCTTCTTCCGGCTTCGCGTAGCAGGTTCTTTATCAAACAGTTCCTCTTTGTCTTTTTCATAATAAAGAACTTGCGAACGGGATTTGCCAATATAATCCAATTCTTTATTTATTTCGGCAAGCCTGTCATCATACTTGCGGATAGTGACCGTATCAGCACCCTTTCCATTCAATTCATTCTCCTGCGCCTGCTTCAATTCCTTTTTCCGCTCCTCAGTTTGCTGTTTCATCCGCTCTATCTCTTGCCGAACACCGGCACTGAACTCTTCCAGTTCCTTTCGAAGCTCAGTCCGACTATCATTATACACTTTCCGGCAGGCTTTCAGCAGTTTTTCCCGTTCCGCCAAATGCTTCTCCTTCTCGCCTTCCGCCACATAAAGACGATGACCGATATCATTCAGTTGCGCCTGTAATTCTTCGACACAACCTCTTTTCCATTCCTCCTCCTTCGTCTTCCATGAAGCGTAATCAGCCCGCAAATTCTTCAATTTTACAGGAATCTGCATTCGCTCGGCTTCCATCAGATGTTGTTCTTCCAAAATACTATGTATTTGCTTCGAATACTTCTTCTCCAAAGAAGAAACAGCTTCCCCCTCTTTTTCCGTCAGTCGGGTGAGACGGTCGATACAGAGTTGCCGGGCTGCTTGTTGCCTGTCGCGCTCCTGCTTCATTTCCTCGGGAGTGCGGACAGAACGCTCGATGGCTGTCAGATTGAGTGAAACGCCGAACAAAGTAGCTTCCTTATTCACTAATTGAGGTTGCAGTTCATTGTTATACAGCACCAGTTCCTCATCCGCCACCTTGCCTATCGTCTCCTGCCAATCCGGTTTATTCTTCTCCAACCATTCGCACAACGAACCTTTTCGTTTCTCAATCAAGGCATCCAATGTTTGCAACTGTTCTTCAATCGCACTCCGCTCTTTACGAACGGTCTCCATCTTTGCCTGAAATTCCCATTTCAATTCTTTCACTTTCCATTCACACTCCTGTCTCAACTGCTTTATTTCTCCTTGCTGCTGACGGATGCCAAGTTCCAGTTCCCTATCCTTTTTGCGCAGTTCGTTGATACCATCTTCACAATCAGACATTTCCTTTTGATGGGGATGTTCGTATTTCACCTTTTGAAGTTTCAGGTTACACTGTGCCTGTTCATCGCGCAACTGCCGGATACGATTATCCACAGTCTGCACTTTCTCTTCTTGCGTTGCCCTTACTTTCTCTTCTTCCACACGAAGTTGTTGCATCAATTCCTCCTGCTTGCCGGAAATCTCCGCATTCCGAGCATTTATCCGTGCTTGCTGGCTATTCTCAAAAGTACGGAAATCAGCTTCCAGTTTCTCAAACAGCAATCGGTACTTGCTCAATACATCCTCATAAGCCCTTGTCAGTTCCGATTTCATATTCCGGACTTGTTCTAGTTCCTGAACCAATAATTCTTCGCAAGATACCCGTTTGATGATTTCTTCAATCTGCATCTGCTCGTAATGCAGACGTTTCTCACGTATCTTTTTGAGCAAATCGTTTATTATACCTATATCCCTAATCAAGCCATCACGCTCATTGGTGTACTTTTGTTGCAGTTCACCCATAAGCCGCAGCAACCGTCCACGTTCCGTCTCGGCTTTAGCCTGCTCTTCCTTCACTAACGGAATTTCATGCAAAGCCTGTTTCTCCGCAAAGTTAAGCTCCGCACGCCCTTCACCAATCTGCTTTTGAGTATAAATCAAGTCACGATAGGCGTTCATTACTTTCTCCGCCATCTTCCGGACAGGCACTTCTCCATTCTTGTTCTTTGTAAACCAAAGCATCACGTCCCTGTATTCTTGCTCGAATTCCTTTATCTGGCTACGATAGAAGTCCAAATCGACAGAAATATCCTCATCACTCATCGAACGGATAATGGTATCTTTTATAAAGTCAGCATCCAGTTTGGAATTTAAAAAGACGTTCTGTATGGTACGGGGAATATTCTGATATTTTGCACTTTCCACAATGGCAAACTTGCGGTAGGGTATCATTTCATGCTTACGGTTATTACCGAAGATGATGTCCCGATACATCTCATAGCTAGTCACTTGTGCAGTAATCTGAATCTTCGCGCCGATGTGTTCGCGGATACGTCCCCATTCGGAATGTACCACATTATGCTCGTCAATAAACCAGTCCTGTTGGAATGGCGCATCAATAAAACGGAAAAACACCCGTCCCTGGGATTTGGCAGCTACCACACAATACGCCCCATTCTCCCGCATCACCTCATAGATAATGTAAGAATTGGCGTATGGAAAGTAAAAAGCATCGAAGCTTTTCTTCTCCTTCGGAATACCCAGTCTTAGTTTGTCAGCATTGTAAAAGAAGAGGATGGCACGAAGCAGCGTACTCTTACCGACACCTTGCGTACCTATAAAATGTACGTTCCCATCCAACTTCACTTCCGCATACGGAATATGGGCACTGTTCAGAAAAATAATCTTATTCAGGTATCTCATCTTGCACCTCCTCTGAAATTGTGATACAATCAACCAAGTCCTCCATATAATGGAAAGCCGACAATACTTTATACGTCCCGTCAAGTTCGTTTTCTTTCTCTATCAGTCCTATACTCTCCAGTTCTTTCAGCAGTTTGCCGACTACTTCATCATATTTCTTCTTATCCGAAAACAGTTTAGTTGCCTTTTCTTTCAGTTCGATATCGCATCCTATCTGAATCTCAATATCAGCAGCACGAAACAGAAAGCCCGGGCCGAATGCCGAATGATAGGTTTTCAGGAAACTCAAGTAATCAATCCACTTCTGAATTGCTTCCAGTTTACGTTCTAAGTCGACTTTCGATTCCTTGCGAGTAAAGTAGTAATAACCGTCACCGCCTTCCAGATAGAAGCCGATACCTTTGTAATAATCATAATAATCGGGCAAATCTTCCTCAATGGCATCATACAAGCGTTTCACTTGGGTAGAGACACTATTGGAAGAAATAAATCCCCCTTTGCTAAGTATATTAAATATCTCTTCAGTGTATTTCATGGTCATCTGTTTTTAGTATTCAGCATACATTATTTGGCATATATTAAAGGGTATTCCACTTCGTCGGAGATTTCATAAGTATCCGTAAAGCGAAGTTCGTCGGCATACTGTGACGCCAGTTGGCAGAAAAAGATTAATTTCTCTCCACGTGTCACCTCTTTCCGGTAGCGATAGTTCATCACAAAAGAGAACAGATGGGTGCTGGACGCCATAAATGAATTATGCACCTCCTGCAAGTTTACGGTATCTATCATTTGCGACTGCCCATCCAGGTATCCTTCCGGAATGGCATCTGCCAGTTGTTTCATTCCTTTCGGAGAATTTCTCTGCCGCGCGACAAGTTTCTTCAAAATCTGAAAAGCCTCATCGGAAGTCCGTAGATTATCAATGGAAAGCTTGATGCGATAACCGACCTGCGGCTCCATCCAGACAGGATTTTTTTGTGCGGCAACAGAACGGATACTTGTATGTTCTTCCAACAAGAACTGGTCTTTCAAGTACTTCAACTTCTTTACTTTCTCAAAGATACGGTTCTGATAATCTATCAGATTCAGATAATGAATGATTTGTTTCTGGATTTCAATCAGATTATGATACGAGTCATTTAGCTGAAGTTTTACGTCACTTACTACATTCCGCATTTGTACGTCCATCGCCACCCGGAAGAAAACAGGCTGTCCGTAGTCTATCAATTCCTCACTTTTACGAATCAGCAGAGCAATATTATTCCGTTTCTCATCGAGGCGGACAAGTTTGGTCTTTTTTATCTTATAATTAGGTTCGTTCTTATAGGTATTATCCATGTTTCTTTTCAGATCCATCACATTGCGGACTGTAGTCAGAGCGATGTTTTTCAGGCAGCGTTTCACTTCACGCTGGTAGTTGTATTTACGTTGTTCGTTATTCTCTTTCAAGTAATAGTCAATGTTTTCATTCAGTCGTGTCAGGTAATCCTGCACGAAAGATACATTGATTTCTTCATTTACTTCGAGCACATCTTCAAAGAATTTCAGATAAATATCCTCCATTTCAAGGAAGTCGCCAGTGTCCCGGATGACTCCATAGTCTATCAGATAGCGGATACGCTCTTCTTTGTACTCCGTCATTTCAAGCGCATAATCATAACGGAACGAAAGAGATTTCCGTTTAGCAAACATTTCTTTCAAGAGTTCTTTCTCCCGGTCCAGACTTTTGACAAGTTCTTCTATAGAACGAAAAGTGCTCATATTAGTTTTGTCTTTTAATGGTGTGTTACTACTTCCAAATATTTACATAGTATATATTTCAGTAATAAGATATCACAAAAATAACATAAATGAAATAGTAAACCTAATTTCTGTATCAATATTTTTATTACTACAAAAATTAAGAAACTAACTCTACATATTCATTATACAACTATAAATTTCAAGTAAGAATTTGCAAAGGCAATTACTATTTATACCTTTGTGACTTCAACAGAAAATATGATTTCAATAGAGAATTAGTAACCCGTTAAAAGAGAAATTGATTATGCGTTCATTCATAGTATTTCTTTGTTTAGTCCCCACCCTCCTGTTTGC
>ERZ780037.298-NODE-298-length-17419-cov-3.78974_pt1 | contig 17419 bp, 14 predicted proteins | sample MGYA00511854_ERZ780037 | MGnify/ENA primary metagenome ERZ780037 (study PRJEB29588, sample SAMEA2148063) | human gut metagenome | biome: human gut; feature: human-associated habitat; material: faeces | place: Denmark | collected 2008/2010 ... | reverse complement strand
CGTCGGAGGACGGGAGCTTTTTCGGGAGTGCATCATGCACCATAAAAAAAGACGGAGTTGATCGTTCCTTCCGGTAGTTGTGGTAGAAGGGAATGTGTCAGCTCTTGTTGAATTTCTTCTTCTGATTGGAAGAAGGGATTAATTCCCTTCGTTCCCATTCGTTTGATTGGGGTGCCGTTGAAAACGATGCACCAGTCGGTTTTTGTAGAACCACTATCTGCAATGAGTATCATATCTTTGAGCTTTTTATTGTTTCTTTCCGAAAGAATCCTCCAGTCGGTTGCGAATCATTAATGAGGCGACGATACCGGGCAGGGTACAAATACAAACCCAGATAAAGAAGTTTGTGTATCCGAGATGCTCCTGTATCCATCCTGCAGGCATCCCCGGAAGCATCATACCAAGTGCCATAAACCCGGTTCCGATAGCATAGTGCGCCGTTTTGTGTTCGCCTTCCGCAATATAAATCAGATATAGCATATAAGCGGTAAAGCCGAAACCATAGCCCAGTTGTTCGATAGCTACGCAAATGGCTATAAATATAGGATTATCCGGAGTGGCGGCAGCCATCCATACATATAATAGATCAGGAAGGTTGATAGCTAACGCCATAGGTAATATCCATTTTCTGAATCCGTCGCGGGAAACGAGGAAACCACTGATGATTCCGCCAACTAATAAAGCTATGACGCCTATAGTTCCATAGATCATTCCGACAGTTGCGGTAGATAAAGCTAGCCCACCTTTATCGGTAGCATCGAGCAGGAAAGGAGAAGCTATTTTGGCTAACTGTGATTCTCCCAACCGGTAAGTGAGAAGGAAAAAGAACATGAGACCCAGGTTCTTTTTCTTGAAGAAGGTGACAAAGGTCAGAAGAAAATCTCCCAACAATTTACCCGGTGTGAGTCCGGGACGTTTAATGTCCAAATCAGGATGGGGGAGAATCAGACGATGATAGATAGTAAGAGCAAGAAACAATCCTGCAAGAAGGTAGAATGTAATACTCCATGCCAAGGGAATATTGTTTTGTGATGTTTCCAACCATCCTGCCAGCATGACAAGAATTCCCTGCCCGAAAATGTTGGCAAGCCGATAGAAGGTATTCCGGATACCGACAAAGAAAGATTGTTCCTTATTATTGAGTCCGAGCATATAGAAACCATCTGCAGCGATGTCATGTGTAGCGGAGCTGAAGGCTAGCAACCAGAAAAAAGCAAGAGTCAACTGTACATAATGTGCAGTTGGGATAAAGAAGGCTATCCCTGCAAATCCGGCGGCGATGAAACCTTGCATGGCAATAATCCAAGCCCGTTTTGTTTTCACCAGATCGACGAATGGACTCCATAGAGGTTTGATAGTCCAGGGAAGATAGAGCCAGGAAGTGTATAAAGCTATTTCCGTATTGGATAATCCCAAACGCTTGTACATGATAACAGCAATCGTCATTACCGCTACGTATGGCAGCCCTTCTGCGAAGTAGAGGGTAGGTATCCAGCTCCAGGGATTTCTTTTTATAGTGGGGGTTGTCATGGTATTATTCTTTTTTATTGATATTGTTTCTCGAGCGTACTGCCGGGGTAATAGTGAGACAGTATTTCTTCATATTTGTAACCTTGCTCTCCCATTACGGCAGCACCAATCTGGCAAAGTCCTACTCCATGCCCCCATCCGGCTCCGGTAAGGATGAATCGTGAAGGGATTTTATCCTCTTTATGTCCTTTTTCCTCATATTCCTTGTCTACTACGAAGGCGGAACTATACAGATGGGAAGTAGATAAGGTACGGCGTATTTCCAGTTCTTTCCCGATAATAAGCGTTCGCAAGGTTCCTACAATTTTCAATCGGACAAGACGTCCCGACGTTCCACGTTCTATAGGAATTAAATCCAGAATTTGTCCGAAGTCAATTCCCGAACGTTGATGAATCAGTGTTGAAAGTTCTTGTTGGGTATAACTGACTTTCCAACGATAGAAGTCTGCTGTTTCTTGATCGTAGTTGTTTAGTACTTGGCTTAGAATTTTCTTATCCTGCGTATTACAAAAAGCAACAGGTGAGGTACGTATCCATTTATCAGCTTCCGCCTCTATGGTCAAATCGGGAAGTTGTTTTTCAGTCTTGCTATCCCGTTGTCTGATTAGATAAGGATGCTTTACGTTTTCCCAACAATTTTGGAACTCTTCAAAAGCTCCGCCACAACATTTAGAGAAACGGGCATCACAAATCGCTCCTTTATACATCAGCACTTCCCCCCGCGTGGCGGAGACTGCTTCGATGGCTTGTGGTGTTGAGGCTCGTGTAATTCCCTGATAACGCTGGCAATGATCATCGGCACATACATCGAAATTTCTATGTGCTTCATGGTCATACCACTTAATAAATGAAGAATTAGGAATGAAGAATGAAGAATTGGCTGCGCTGTCTTTTTGCAAAGTTCTTTTAAATTCTTCATTCTTCATTCTTAATTCTTTATTTTTTTCGAGTAACCAGCTTCGGGAGATGACGGCGTGAGCCTTTAGTAGTTCTAAAGAAGCTGTTGCGCTCATCTCTGATGAAATTACACTGGTAAGATATTCTTCAATGGAAATCACATTGATGGCGGTTAGTTGTTCTCCTTCGATGATAATCTTTAATTCCCCTTTGAATTTCTGGACTTCTTTGCGTTCCCAATGGAAGTTGATTCCGATGGTCACATCTTTCAGTTCAAAGAAAGCATGTGCATTTTGTTGGGAAGTGAAAGATAATTCATTATATTCTTTCCCTTGCCAATGAATCTTCCCATCCTGATAAATAACTTTCTGTGTTCCGGAAATTTTCGTTCCGACAGAAGAACTAAATTTCACCGGGAAAGAGAATTCAATCTCTTTCCCGGAAAGGATACCGACTGTTATTTGAGGTTGAGTCATAATACAGCTTTAATACGTTCTAGTATTTTTTGCAGTTTTTCTTTGGATATAGATACTTCCCGATAGATATCATATACTTTTTCAGGAGTCAGTTTCTTCATATCCTCTTCACGTACTATAGGGAATATGCCGTTCATTTCAGCTATAGCAGGACTGATGAGAATTTGTTCGTCTCCTTTTGCGTAATAGCAGTCGGGACGATGTTTGCTGCGTAAGAAGATAATACAATTGTAAGGGTGTTCGGCCACTGACTCAAATTGATCGTCGTAGTTCTTTCCAAAATGCTCTTTGGTGATTTCCAAACCATACCAGGCAAGAATATTCATCATTGGTTCTTTTCCGTTATTATTGGCAGCTAAGATGTCGTAAATCAGATGAAAGGTTTTCGACATTGTTTTCTTATTTTTCGCCTGAATCCTGATGAAACTGTACGGGAAATCTTCATAACTAATTCGCACCTTGTCGTTATCTATTAAATCTATGTGATCGTAATATGATCCCTGCATACTTTCCTCTTTACTGCAAGCTTGAAAATGGGCATGATCGGGAGCGGAAGCTCCACATTCCGGTCCATTATACAAAAGGAAGTATTCTCTCATTATGTCGGTGAATTCTATCATATCTTTAAAACGCCCGGCTATGGATTGCGACTTGTGTTCCTTATCTACAATTGTAAAGTGGTGTTTAAATATGGGATAGGGATTAACCAGTATCTGATAATTCCTATAACTGATGAATTCTTGTTCCTGCGGTCGGTTTGTTTGGCAGAGGAAGCAAGGCCGTGAGTGAATGGAGGCAGTATCTGTCTGTGCGGTAGTCGAAAGAATACGTTTCGGATTAAGGAATAGGTTCGCATCTAAATATTGCTTACCAAACCATTTGGATATTTCTTTTGTTCGTGACCGATACTGTTTCAATGCCTGGTAATTCTCTTTGGCTAGTTCCCAAGAAAGAGTTTGCTTTTGGAATAACCGTTCGATACTTTGCTGAATTTTCTCTAATGTCGTTTCTTGTTGCAGGATGCGCTGTTCCAATTCCCACGTACGAAGTCGGTCTTTATATAGATTATTCTGGTTGATTTTCTCAACAGGCAGTGCAGCATCCGAGTTGCCTTCCCAACGGCGGCAAAGGTAAATCACGTCGTATATTCTGCCTATCTGATAATCGTGTGAAATTTTCAATCCAAGGGCATAATCTTCTCCATAGCTTGTGTTCGGGACTTTGATTTCCCGAAGAATGGGCGTGTAGAATGCACGGGGAGCTCCCAGACCGTTGATACGTAATGCATTATTTCGTCCGTTGTCGGGTGTCCATTCCTTATGATCGATGATGCCGGGGGCAATTTCCTGCATATCAAAGTTAGTCATCATATAAGTGCCGATTACCATTGCACATTTCTGTTTATAGAAAGTATCAATGATGATTTGCAGGCTATGTTCGTCTTTATACACGTCATCGCTATCAAGTTGGACGGCAAACTTTCCACATTTCTCGTGATGGATACCTATGTTCCAACATCCGCCTATACCGAGGTCATTTCTTTCGGGAATGACGTGAATCAGGCGCTTGTCCGAACTAAGTTCACGGAGAACTTCACTGGTCCCGTCTGTCGAATGATTGTCGATGACAATGACATTGAACGGAAAGGTCGTTTGCTGGTTCAGTGCCGAGCGTACGGCATCTTTGACTGTACGAATACGGTTGCGTACGGGTATAATGACAGAAGCTTCATACTCAAAAGTGTGGGAAGAAAAGTCTACAGGACGGAAGATAGGATAAAGATATCCGCCAATTTCCTTCAAATGGTTGGTGCATGCCTGTTCCATTTCGATCTGTACCTGACGGTTTTTAGGGTCTACATAATCGAACTGCTTCTCACCGCTTTTCCGCTTGTCACTTTCTACTTCGGTATATAGATATTCGTTGATATGTACCAGTTTGCTCTTTTGGGATATTTTGAGTCTCAAATCATACAAGCCTGCATATTGATATTCCTCTTCCGTATTTTCTATAACTTCCTTGAATGCGTTGGCATTGAACAGTAAAACCGAGCCGAAATTGAAGTCGTCACGCAGGCTACCGGGTTGGTAATCAATGACCGGAGCTGTTTTTTGCACACCGTCTATCTGTTGGTAATGGTCTGCATATACCATGCCAGCTTGGGTCATTTCCATTACTTGAACCATTCTTTCAAGAGCGAACATGCCTATTTTTAGTGCAGTGTGTTTGGTATAGAGCAAGGTATATGTTTTATCAGAATGTTCTGCAATAGCTCGCATTGCTTGTGTAGACTGCATTTTTTCTACAGAGATGAGTTCGCATCCGGGAATACAGACATTGGTAATTGGCGATGCCAATAAATAAATTTTGTCTACCAGCGTCGATGCACGTAACTCCTTAACTGTTTGCACAGTTTCTTCCAACCGGCTGAAAGGAAGAAAACAGTTGATTGTTGTTTTCATTATTTTACTTTTTGTTTTGTAGTATGAGTTGTGTAAGATGTTTCTTTGTCTTGTCTTTTGATGAACAAACAAAGTCCAAGGAATGTGAACAGGGCATTGATTATCAACAACTCGTAACTAATTTGGTAACCGTTGAGCCATGCTTCCGAATTTCTTTGAAGGATATAGCAAAGAATAGGAGAAGCGATAGCTACCAACGGAATATATTTATCATAAACTTGTTTCTTGGTGAAGATGCCAAAAGCGAACAGTCCTAAGATAGGGCCATACGTATAACTGGCCAATGTGTAAATCGCATCAATCACACTCGTGTTGTTCAGCAGATTGAATACGAAAATGACTGCTCCCATCACAACTGCCATACCGATATGTACATGTTTGCGTATTTGGCTAAGTGCCGCCTCTCCTTTTTTCTGTGCATGTAAAATATCTACAGTAAAGGAAGTGGTCAGTGCCGTCAAGGCAGAACCCGCTGCAGAATAGGCGGAGGCTATCAGTCCGATAATGAATAATATTCCGACTATGCCGGGAAAATAATTTCCGGTAGCAATCATCGGAAACAACTCGTCGCTTTTTTCCGGATTCCCAATGCCTTGCTGTGCTGTAAACGTATATAACAGTACTCCTAGCATCAGAAAAAGCAGAATGACAAAGAACTGTGAGATTCCACTGGTAATCATATTCTTCTGTGAGTCCCGGAAGTTCTTGCAGCTAAGATTGCGCTGCATCATATCTTGGTCGAGCCCGTTCATGGCAATAACGGTGAATACTCCTGCCAGGAATTGCTTGAAGAAATATCGTTTGTCATTAACATCGTCAAAAAAGAATGTCTTGGAAAAGTCACTGTCTGAAATCGTACTAACCAAACCACTGAAATTCAGATGCAAGCTGGAAGCAATATAATAGATGCAAAGTACAACCGACACTACCAGGCAGAATGTTTTTAGAACATCCGTCCATATCAATGATTTCACTCCACCGCGGAAAGTGTAAAGCCATACGATAAATACCGTAAGAATTACGTTCAACAGGAAAGGAAGATGGAAAGGTTCGAAGATAAGAAACTGCAATGTCAGGCATACGAGAAAGAGTCGGACGGCTGCCCCTAGCATCTTTGAAATAAAAAAGAACCAGGCTCCCGTCTTGTAGGAAGAGCTTCCGAACCTGTTCTCCAGATATTCATATATGGAAACCAGGTTCATACGATAAAAGAGAGGAACGAGTACAAACGCAATGATAATTTGTCCTACTATGAATCCCAGCACCATTTGCAGGTAAGAAAAGCTACTTGCCTGTACCATACCCGGAACGGAAACGAAAGTGACTCCGGAAATGGTGGAACCGATCATGGCAAAGGCAACGATATACCAGGCTGATTTACGGTTTCCTACAAAGAATCCTTCATTGTCGGCTTTGCGTCCTGCTATATAAGAGATAGTGAACAGGATTATAAAGTATGCCACAATAGTAATAGATATAACGGCTGGACTCATATCTGCTGTTTAAATTCGTTTGAGGATAAATATCCGGAACTTGTTTACTTTGCCTACAAATGTAGGGAATTTATCATAGATATGCATACTCTTACATATTTTTTATTCCGGGTGTGCCTCCGGTTGCATGTTTTGATGAATGCCAATTCTTATTGAGAGAGGGTAACTCCGGGGATTTCTTTTCGAGTGAAACGCCGGTTATTTTATCAATGGTGTGCATTTCATCTCTAAAACAACAAGTGTCAAAAGTATGTCCTGGTGCAGTCTCTTTACTACTTGAAAGTGCCAGATACCCGCCATTATTGTTCAGTGCCGGGAAGTTCGGTATAATTATTATATTTTCTCCACCGACTTTATGTTTCTGAACGACTCTGTTGAAGTATTTCGTGAAGCAAAGATATGCTTTGGCAGGAATGGTTAGGGGAGTAGAAGGACTTTCATTTTGAAGGATGGTAGTATTGTATATTGCCCCGTCTTTATACATCTTATATAGATAAAGTACCGGTAAAATGATAGCCTGTTCAGTCGGATTGTAGATTTCTATATATTCTGCACCATCAGTGGCATTATTATACATGATTTCATTGAAAAGAAGCATACCTCTCACATCTTTCGGTAATTCGGGGGTGTTCGGATTATCTGGAATGTCTGTTCCGGGATGATCGGGTGTTTCATCAGGTGTAGTGTCCGTTTCTACGTTATTAGATAGCTGTATGTGATGAAATGTAAATCCTTTACAGCGGGTTTTGGTGTAAATGCAGTATATACCGCAGTAGCGGGAAGTTTGTATATCGGTATCTTTTATTTGTTTTTCTTTTACGTATTCATTCTCGGATTCACGTCGTGTCCAAAAAGTCCAGTAACCATTATTGTCACGTTCTACTTTTATATATAGTTTCGGTGAAGAGTCTCCTTTCATCAACTCTCTTCCCGAAGCCAGTAGTTTAGATTGGTCTCCGTTTTGACGATAAAGAGTTACATTATCTTTGGCTCCTCCTATCTGAATATAATAACCGTTTAAATTCTCGGAAAGAATGTTTGAGGAAGAAGTCAGATAAAATCGTGCATAATTGTTAGCGGAAGGATTAAAGGTGAGGTGAACTCCAAATTCCCAACGGGTATTTTTTACAGAGGTGGAAGGAATGGTGACATAAGCTGTTCCGGCGTCTTCGTATGGATCATTCAGATGGATTCCTTCTTTAGAATTGATGGTGAATTTGTCCATCTCTCCTTCCCAGGGAAGTTCGGAGGTAACTGTATCCTCTTCCTCTGAATCTCCTTTTTCTTCGTCATCAGTAGGGAGCGAACAATTATAGAACAATATGATGAAGATACTTAGGAAAGCAAATGCTTTGTAAACTTTCATACGGTTTTTAATTTGAGTTTTTTCGTTTTACCGTATTTGTTTGTGTATAATGCAGAAGCAATTGCGGTCTGAATATTTGAATGAGTCGGCAAAGATAAACTTTCTTGCCGGAAAAAGCCCATACTTACAGAAGAAAAGATTGTAATTCTTTTTGTTTCCTATACACGCATGGGAAGAAAACAGTAAGGGACTACCCTAAGTCATATTTAATAGATTGACTTTTGATAGTCCCTTACAACTGTTACATTCAATATGGGAATACTATTCGAAACGTGGCATTACATATTTATCAGTATAAGATGTGAAAGTAATACCGGGCATGGAATGAGTAGACGATGCGTTCTCTAATTTTTTAATCAATGAATAATCGTCGGCATTCAATGCGTAATAATTATCAGAGGTCGGAGTAGTCACACGTACCGTCCAATCGAACATATTACCGATAATGGTTAGTGCATCCGTTTCGGGATTGAATACCGGGATTCCTGTTTTTACGATTTCATACGTCCGATTCTGCAACACATAGAAGGCGTTGTTGACATCGGTCATAAAAGCAAGCGTCTTTTTGTTTCTGAACTCGGTCAGATACAGATGCTTTAACGTCAGTCCTTCAGGCAAGGTGATGGCACGGACATACGGACGCCCTTTCACCTGTTTCAGATGAAACAGACGGCGGTCGGCATCCAATAGAAGGTAACCTTCGTCATACTCCTTTTTCACCGTCGGATTTCCTACAATCTCCGTTGCCGGGAAACGAAAATCTTTCTTAGTCATAGCTTCGGTAAACTGAAGGCTTTTATCTTCCTTCACGCTGTTGGTAGCCATGTCGATGAATTCGATCCCTTTGGAGGTGATGCGGAATACATCATCCGGCATTTTTAAATCCACACGTCCTGACATGGATTCCATTAGCGGGTAAAGTCCGATAGAAGGCGCATTGATATCCGAAGGAACGCTGCGGAAGTTGAAGTTTTCCGTCTGCACCATTTTGGGAGTCACTGCGATTCCTTGAATGGTATCCGGAAAACGCTCGTCAGACATCAACTGGCGGAAGTAAAACATAGGCAGGATGCTGTCGAAAGCAGCTTCCGAATAAATGTTTCCTGCCAAGTCGCGACGCACGCTTCCCTTTCCCTCTTCCTGTCCCATCTGTGCGAAATCGCCAATGACGAAACTATATAGGGTAAAGGGAGTCTTCTCCGGCTTTACGACAAAGAAATTGTAACACCAAGGCAACTGCCAAAGAAGCAGGAAAGCGATGGTTACATATAATAGTATGGTACTGAAACGTCTCATTTCTCAATCTTTTAATTTTTAATCTTTAATTTTTAATTGTTTAGTCCTGCTTTCCGGCCTTAAATCGTACGATAGAAAGCCACGAGAAAGAAGCTGTCAACAAAGTATAAACCACTAAATAAGGGAGGAACTTGTTGTATGCTTCCGGTGTGGGCGACAGAAAGAAGATCCGTAGTAACAATACAGCGATAATGAGATTCAGAATACGACGTTTCCATGCCGGTTCAAGGCAGATCCATGCGACGAGCAGGTAGCCGGAAATCCCGGCAAGATACCACGTTAAAGCGGTGAGCAATATGTGGTTCTTCAGTTCATGGGCAAGTATTCCGTTCAGGTATACTTCCATCAACAGGAAATTAGAAGCAAAACAGACAAGAATCAATATGAGTCCGGAGAGTAACATATTGCCCGTCATTTTTAGTTCCGGATAAGGCAGATGGAGAGTCAGTTTCAAACATTTGCGTTGCATCTCGGGGACAAACTGCACGATTGCCATCAGGATTCCGGCAATCAGGGGGATATATTGCAACATATCAATGAAGATAACATCGCGTTGCAGCATGACTTCCCATACATGAGCAGCCCCTTTCATTTCTACCACTCGGTTGATGCGAAGCATACAATAGCCTGTAAAACCGAGTGTGGCGAGCACGGCAAGCAGAAAATACCACCGTGTCTTTATCCATTCTTTATAAAATATAGCGTACATTTTTGAGGATTTATGATTTATGAATTATGATTTGTGGGTTACGAGTAGCCAATTTTTATTCTTAATTTAATCAGTATTTGCCTGTCAGGCCGATAAATGCATCCTCCAAATTTACCTGTTCACTATGAAAATTAGTGTAAGGTACTGACATTGATTTCAGTTTTGCTTCTGTCTCTGCCGGTTGCAGGAAGGAGAAAGTCTCCAACTGGTTTCGCATGACAGAAGGATGATAGAAATCATCAGACGCAGGAAGTTCATAACCTTCGGGAATAGTGAAAGTGTAGCGACGTCCTTTTTCCAGTAATTCGACGATTGGTTTCTGAATCAGTATCTTTCCGTAGTCCATGATAATACAGTCATCAACGAGTCGTTCCATATCCTGAATGATATGTGAGGTCAGGAAGACGGTTTTCCCTTCCGAGCGGGCATAGTCACGGAGATAGTCGACAAACAAGCGGCGATAACCGGGATCGAGTCCGAGTGAGAAGTCGTCCAATACTAGAAGTTCCGGGTTTTGTGCAAGGATAAGTCCGAGGGCAACTTGTGAGCGCTGTCCGCATGACATACGTGAGATACGTTGTCCGGGAGCGACTTTCAACTTATTCATCAGTTCATAGTACGCTTCCTTTTTCCATTGACCGGGGTAGAAAGCTGCGTAGAATTTCTCTATCTCGGTGATGGTCATGAATTGATATTGCACATGACCTTCGATGAGCAGTCCGATATTGCGACGCAGAGCCGGTGCCATTGTCTGAATCTCCTGTCCGAAGATGCGACATTCCCCTGAACGGGGTTTCAGATAACCGCTCAAGATATTGATAGTGGTGGTCTTGCCTGTACCGTTCTTTCCCAACAGTCCCAGGATGCGTCCTTTGGGTACTGTGAAACTAAGATTTTCGTAAATCAACCGTTTGCCGTAATAGTGCGTCAGATTGTTACATTCGATAATATGTTCCATTTGATTTAATCTGTTATTCTATTCAAAAGAAGAAAAGGAAAAGAATGGGAATCAAGATTCCGACAATGACTTCGATCCCTCCTCTGCCGATAATGCCCTTATTCCCTTTCAGCATGATGATGCCGGAAAGAGTAATGATAATAAGAGCGATGGCGAAAATATCCGCGAAGTAAGTCCACCATTGTCCCGGGTTGTAATGTAAACGGGACATTGCTCCGATAAGCGGGCGGCGGGTGACGGATTCATATACCACTTCCCCTGTCTTTACGTTTACTAGAAGGTTGGAGCCACCTTTCAGGAATACTTTCATTACGTCCGTTTTCGGGAAGTAATATTTGGTATAGTTGCCGCTTTCTCCCAATGGTTCCAGGAGAGTGAGCACTTTCTCCTTATTCATCCCTGCTTTACCCGGTAGCTTTTCTGCTATCTTATACTCTTTCCGTGTGATGGAGAAGTTCGGGTTAATCGTGTCACGGTGATTCATTACAATTCCGGAAATGGCATATATCAATACCATTCCGGAAAAGAAAAATGATAAGTCACGGTGTATGAGCCGACTCCACTTACGGATGTTACTACTCCACTTCATACGAGTCAGCTTCCATGAAATAGAAAGATAAATACTCTTTTCCTGTTTCTGCCTTGCGGTCGGCTATTTTTGCACGGAAATCTGCAATGCGGGCTTCAGGGCTGTTGGCTGTTTCACCACGTGCTTTCTTTTCAGAGTCGCATCCGGCTTCACCGGTTCCGTGTTTCTCGGCAGCCTGTGCTTTGAGTTGCGCTTCCCAGTTCTGGAGGTAGGCTTCGTCAATGCGTTGTTCTTTCAGTGTTCCGGTAACACGAACGATGGAGTTTACACATTTAGGGTCGAATGCTCCCAAGGTTCCTGCTTCTTGGGTATCGTCGCTACCCATCAGGAAGATTTTCTTTGCGCCATGTTTGCAGGTATGTGTGCAGACGCCTTCAATGGTCACTTCTTGTCCTGCAAGGCTTTCGGCATTGGCAAGAAGAGAATCAATTTCCAAGGCGGAAGATGCAGACTGTTCTGTAGTCGCTTCTGATGCGCTTTTCTGTTGTTTGTTACCACATGAAGTTCCGATAAAAGTCATTGCCATGATGGCAATTGCGATTGTTAGCTTTTTTGTTTTCATTGTTATTGCTTCGTTTTTATATAGTTTGTAATCTGTTTTTCGTTTGTTTATAGCTTATCGTAGTTCGCCTTACGGGCGAGGGGGGTAGCCTTACTTGAAACTTTTAGTTTCCCAGTTTGAAACTGGTAGTTTCTCACCGAGAAACTAAAGGTTTCAAGGCATGAAACAAATATTAGTCTTTTAGTTGCCGGCTTGATCCCTTATGCAACGAACTTGCATACCGGCTTTAATGCTAACATAAGATAATGATAATCTGCCTTCCGGATACTTGGTTGCATTGATTGTACTCATTAATCCAAAGAACTGTATATTGGTTAGTAGGCCGCTGGTACTATTGTATATGGGTTTGTAGGCGGTCGAAGTCATGAGATAATTCATTGCCGGTTTTCCATGCCACGCAGCTTGAATCTTGGCGTCATCTGCTATTGCAGTTTTTTGGTAGCTGCCGACGCCTGTAAGACTTGTTGCCATACGAACACCGGAGAATTGGTAATTGAATCCTGCATCCATCAGTGATGATATTTTGGCTCCATCATAAGCTGCATCATAAAAAAGAGCTTTATCACCATCAGCCGGTACCTTGCCGTCGGCATCATTCGTTGTTTTTCCTACCAGATTAAAGTACTCCAGACGTGTCGGTATGTGCCATCCTTTCGGGCAGATTCCTTGTGCTCCTTCAAAGGAGGTCAGATTACTATCAGTAATTTCTTTACCACCCAGTGCAGCCTGGAAATCATATAGATAACCTAATTCTTTTATGGCACTTTCTTTTGTTGTAGCTACGGTTGCACCGTCGGCTGTGATTTCATACGGATACCAAACATGGCTATCAGCAGTTGGATCACTTGAAGGAGTATACCCTTTCGGTAAATAAATAAGCGGTTCAGCCATCCATGTCGTACCGTTTGAGAGAGTTACAGTCTTATATTTTACATTATCATACAGGAAATAGTTCTGATCGAGATGTTCCTCGAAAGGAATCTCATTATCAGCTCCAATTTCACCCTCATCTGTCCAGTTTTCAATGTCACCACTAAGTTTGACTTCTATATCGTCAGGTAACACGCGAATGTTCACACTGTATTGTCCTCCTTGTGCCAAAGTGGTAGATGTGAGCTTCTGTGACAAGGTCTTGCCGTCAGATGTTGCTACTTCAAGCGTCAAGGCTACTGTTTGGGGAACGATAATGGCGCGGTATGTCTCATTCGCTTTAACGGCTTGTGCAACAATGCTTGTTGCGGAGGCGTTTGCATCAGCAGTCACTGTGAGAGCACTCAAATCAAGAGTTGCAGTCGGGATGGAACCTTTCAATGCGATAGACGAGATGTTAGCTTCTACTTCCTTTGTTACATTAATCACTAATTTAGTAAACATGTGTTTGAAGTTCATGCTTATAACGTTGGTAGTCGGAAGTACATCCGATTTCTTTGCTGCCATAAAATCTGACGCTCCATATCCACTAGTCTGATCGGTTTCAACAGTAAATGAAGCCGGAGTATTACCCTCCTTATAGGGATAATAGGCTACTATTTGCGATTTGTCATTTCCTTCCGGGTACCAGAGTAAATCGCCTGCAAATACTCCGTCATTGTATGTCATCTGTTTATTCTCTGCATATACGAAGTCACCGTTTTGGGTGATTGTAACACCGATTTTATCTCCGGTCTCAAAGTTAACTTCCGTAGCACGTGTAATAATAGGAGAGATAGTAATGCGACTGTTTGCAGGAGTCGTAGCTTCGTTCTCTTCCTGTTGGCAAGATACCAAAAGCGCTGCTGCGAAGATAAATGTCAAACTCTTTTTCATTGCTTAATAATTTAGTTTATTTATATTCATTGTTTTCAAAAAGTATATCCTAATTTGATAGTCTCGTTCCAACGGTTCGAACCATCTATATATTGCAGGTTGAAACCGTGCGTATAACTACCCTGTACTTCCGCATAAACTCCATAGTTGAAATGATAGCGCAATCCGAGGTGAAAAGTCGTCTGTGGGGCAGTTGTATATTCATTTTTCAGATTGTAATAATCAGTCAGTCGATAAGGCGGGTCACCCGGTTCCGTATCTGTTGCCGTAGTCCTGTTTTTCTCGGTAAAGTTTCCTATGGCAAAGGATGCAGCCGCTTTCAGGTCGAGTTTCCCCAGATGAAATACGCTGGAGATATAAGTCCGGCTACAAAGCATCTTTTCCGAAGCTACATAAGGATACATCTGTGTGGTCAGTCGTCTGAATGTTGATATATTCGTTCCCAGGCGAAGTTCCGTGCGGGGACTAATCCATTCATATTCGGGATGGACGGAGAAAACATCCTGCTCAAAAATACGATTGGAACCGTGTACGTGAGTGATCGTTATCCCGTTTACCGTTTCCTTGGTTATCACATTTTCATTGTTGACCAGATGTGACCATTGCAAATTCAGTCGCAGAAAATGCTCTTTCTTTCCCTGTTTGAAATGATAACTCAAATGGGAGGTAATCCGGTGGGTTGGAAATTTAAACCAGATAGCATCTCTTTCACCGGCAGAACCTGAAGAATACGTGTATTCAGCATCTCCGTAAAATCCTTTCCATTGAAGTTGCAAGGCTACCCCGTTCGACAATTCTTTGATGGGGAAACCGTTGACGCCCGATTCACTAAGATGGATTCCACTCCCGTCCCATGCCTCGTAAGCTCCATACATAAGTCCTTTATCCAGAAAAGTATTGTAAGAGTTTTCGGCTGTACCGATGACTTCTGCTTTCACAGATTCACTGTTTTTACCGAAAATATAGGAAAAGCCGATCGCCATATCTCCCGAATGATACATGACGCTGGGGGCTATTTTCAAATTCAGTCGGTAATTGGTATGCCGCAAGTCCTTTCGTTTGGAATAGTTGGAAGCGGCAAAGTCTATCTTTCCTCCTAATCGCCAGTTGGGTGAAATATCAGTTGCAATACCACCCATGAAAGCGTAAGTTTGCAAGTCTTTACGTCCGGGTGTGAACTCCAGGAGGTCTACGGGATAAAATCCTGGGTGGATAAACATCGAACCGCTCATATCCTTGCCTGAAGTATGATCGAATGAGAACGAACCCGTCAGTGAATAACCTTTCAGATGAGTGATGGACTTTGCTACCGCTCCGGCACTCCATGCTTCTTTTGCTTCGTAATAGTTGCGGAAATCACCGTGGTTATTCTTTCCGTACAGTTCGGCATAGGAAGCAGAAATACTGTCCATCATGATACCTGTGACATTTGCCCCGGCATTCCAGGAGTTACGCCGTTCGATGATGTCATAAGTCTGTGCCGAAACTCCGGATGTCAGACATAGAATCCAAAGACCTGTTATATATATTTTCTTCATCTCACTCATGCAAAGATTGTTTTTCCCGTTCATAAAAATCGGTAGAAGAATTGTTTGTATCTACCAGTACTTCGTAACCCGCTTCCTGTGTCGCTTCTTCATCCACATGACGGTATAAACTGCGTCCGTTGTATGTGGCACTTTGAGTGACATATCCCGCATCGATGGATGGAGAAATACGCTTTTTATTGTTGGAGGAACCGCCATAATATACTTCCGTGCCATCAATCACCCAGTCGAGTGGTACCGCTATCACCTGATCCGTAGTGCTTCCCGGTTTTTGTATGACGCTTCCCTCTTTTAGAACGAAGTCCTGTATCGTGGTATCCTTGGCTTTAAAAATAACCGCGGCAGGAGAAAATATCGAGAATGAATAGGCGTTCGCCTGACCAGTCTTCAACACTACGTTCAGGTAATGATCTGGTGTGATCTGGTCGCCCGGAGCCGGATGATACTGTGTGTTCGGAAAATAAACATTATTATAGCATACAAAATATCCGGGTTTGTTCAGGTTGACAGATTGCGGATATTGTGCCGCATGGTCAACCGCTCCGTTGATGGCAATCACTGCATCTTCTCCCGGCTGAAGCGGGAATGTTTTACCGGTACCGCCAAATTGCCATATACACTGAACGATGGGAGCGAAGTCCTTGAAGATGGTTGCTCCGGTTACTTCATCCTGTGTCACCCATACATTAGTGGCTTGTGAATTGTAAGGGTCGAGTGCTCCGAAGCATAAACTATCCAGATATTGCACTTCCGAGTCGTTATTATGCAGGATAATGTACTTGTCGGACTGATAATTTCCTTCCAGCGGTAACTTTGTGCATCCTCCGCAGTAAATCTCTTTAATAATGATCGTCCCGGCCTTGGAATGAATGAGCGGGAGATTAAGAGACATGTCTCCGCTGGTTAGTTTGACATTATCAGCTAATCCGTTGAAAATATCCTTTCCGCCTTTGTCGCTGACTTGTACGCGGTATATACCTTTGGTCAAAGAGAATTGCGCCACTCCATTCTTGTCGGTTTTAGCCTTGTAAGAATTTCCACGGTCGACATCTTCAATCTTTACGGTCACTCCTTCCCTGAGATGCTCCGTGTATCCGTCCGGATATACGGCAGTAACCTGCAGGCTGTGCAACTGGTTGTCATACGGATTCTCTTTATCGATATCTGTGCATCCCGCAAAGATGCCAGTCACTGTTAGTAATAATATGTAGATGAATTGTTTCATATAGTTAGAATTTGATACGGCAAGTAAGTCCATAATAGAAATCCGGGGTGAAGAGAGCGCTTACACCCGTTGCATGAGATTTTACATAAGGCCGTGAGTTGGTGAAATTAATCGCATTGAGAGAAAGAGATACATAGTCTCCAATCTCTTTGGTGATATTGATATTGGCAGAAAAATAAGGATCATATCCGTCTGCTGCAAATGTATAGGCATTGCCCGATTTGCGTATCAGGTAGGAGAATTCCGGATTCGCGGCTTCCGCTGATGTGAAAGGATGCATCTCATTATTCAGGTCGAGGTATGCTACCGGCCAGATAGCGGTATAAGAGTTACCGTCATAGATACTTCCCCCGGTTTGGGTATTACTGCTTTCGCTCACATTGAAAGCATATTCTTTTCCTTGATACTCGGAGATGTTCTGCGAACGCTTCACAAGCGAAGCTTCCAGTCGGCACGAAATAATCAGTCTGGCTTTCGGAATACGGGTGATGGCTGTGATATTG